>Ga0307928_10001395_pt1 | contig 18256 bp, 22 predicted proteins | sample AceLakmetagen232_FD_201815 | JGI IMG/M metagenome (GOLD analysis project Ga0307928, IMG submission 201815) | Saline water microbial communities from Ace Lake, Antarctica - #232 | ecosystem: Environmental > Aquatic > Non-marine Saline and Alkaline > Saline | place: Antarctica: Ace Lake... | reverse complement strand
GCTTGAGCAGTCCATGACGCCGGGGCCATTCCCGCAGGATGAGAAGCAGGTACCAGACGACTACCCCAAAAGCGGTTTGCACAAGTGCCCGCAGTGCAAGCATGAGTGGCGTGAGTAGCAAGATAGGCGAGTTAGATGGCAACCGAAACCCCGAAAGCACTTGAGGCCTTCGAGCGCTACTGGGCGATGGGGCCGGTGCGGAGCCTGCGGTCACTGGCGGAACAGGACGTTCAACAAAAGCTCAATAAATCCTCAACGGATACCTGGTTCCGGCAATTAGGCGAATGGTCAACGCAGCACAATTGGCAGGCCCGCCTCAAGCAGCGCGTCATTGACGAAGCCGAGCTAGCCCGCGAGCAGAACCGTGAACGCGCCGACAAGCACCGCCAGAGACTGCTTACCGCCATTGAGGTTGATTGCAGCAGGCTACTCAAGCGCTTGCAGGAAACCCCCAACGAACTGCTTGCCGATGACGCGGCGGCACTGGAGAGGCTGACCAAACTCTACTACCAGCTTGCCGAGCAGCCGCTAGCGGACAGGCATGAATTGACAGGCAAGGGCGGCGGGCCGATGGAGTTAGCTTGGTGGACGGACGTACAGCAGGCACAGGCCGATGACAATGGCGACAGCGACAGCAACACAGAGGGCAGCGAACCAGATACCGCTTAGCACGGTCAAACTGTTCCGCAGCCGCCCCGACATTTTCATAGAACGCGCTACTGGCACCTACCTCTGGAGCAAGCAGCGCGAAATCCTGCAGTCCGTGTGGGACAACGAGCGCACGGCAGTCAAGTCCTGCCACGGGCCAGGAAAGACGAAGCTAGCGGCAGATGCCGCAGTCGCCTTCCTGATGACGCACAAGCCCGCCGAGGTTATCACGACGGCCCCGACGTGGCGGCAGGTGCGCCGGCAGCTTTGGAAGGAAGTCAACCTCACCTGGGGGCGCTTGCCCGACGACCTGAGGGCGCTAGGGACGTGCTTGACAACCGAAATACAGATAGGGCCTGGGCATGTGGCATACGGGCTTAGCACTGATGACCCCGACATGTTTCAGGGCATCCACTCACCGCACCTGATGGTCATAGTTGACGAGGCCAACGGTGTTGATGACGAAATCTATGCCGCGATTGACACGCTCGGCGCAGGCGGCAAGTATCGCGAACTGTTGATAGGCAACCCGACGCGGGCGGAGGGCAAGTTCTACAGAGCTTTTCAGAATCCCGCGCTGGGCTACAACTGCATCAGTATCCCTGTTGACGTGACGCCGAACTGGACGGGCGAGGACGTGCCCGACGAAGTGCGCCGCGTCCTGGTGAACCCTGAGCGCGTGGCGCAGTGGGCGACGGACTGGGGCAAGGACAGCCCCATGTACCTGTCGCGTGTGAAGGCCGAATTCCCTACTGGCGCAGACAGCAACGTACTTATCCCCCTAGCCTGGCTGGAGGCGGCCCAGAACCGCGCCACAGAGGGCTACGAGCCGCACGGCGACCCGCAGATGGGGGTTGACGTAGCTCGTTACGGTAGCAACCGCACAGCCATTGCTAAGCGCATCGGGCCTGCATTGACTGAGTTAGACTCCTGGCCCAGCGATACTAGCGTTCCCCAAGTGGCGGGTTTGACCAAAGAGCACGCCGAGGCAATGCGCCAAGGCATGGATAGCAAGGTCAAGCTGCTGGTGCTGATAGATGACGGGGGTGTCGGTGGCGGTGTCGTGGACATTCTCAAGCCGCAGAGCGATGGCAGGATAGAGTATAAGGGCGTCAACTTCGGGGAGTCAGCTAGCGATAAAGAGCATTTCATCAACCGGCGCGCCGAAATGTACTGCCACCTGCGCGACTTGGCGAGGCAGGGTAACAATGACCCCGACCTGGTAATCGCGGCGACCAGTGCCGAGGCGCAGAGGTTTGCGGCGCAGGTATCTGCAATGAAGTATGAGTTTGACGCGAAGGGCAAGCGCAAGATTGAGTCGAAGGAGAACATGGAGAAGCGCAAGTTACCTTCACCTGACGAAGCCGACGCGGTAGTGCTGGCATTTGCGCCGACGGAGCGTGGGGGTGCAACTTTGGGGGTCAGTGGCCAAGGATATCTAGCAAGATATTAGTCATAGCCCCAACCCGCGCGCCCGCCTGACCGTTTCCCGCAGGAACTTGAGGCCGTTCACGAAGGTCAGCAGTCCCTGGCCTAGCGGTATTAGCTCCGCCTGTCCATTGTCATCCAGCCCAGCCCTTATCGGCATCATGCAACCGTCGGGGTGAGTGACGAAGAATTGCAAGCTATCGGCTGCGTCTTCTAATACCTGCTTCATCATAGTATCCCTAGCGCAGCCGCCAGTTCCCCGATTGATTTTTGTCGCCACTGCTCCATCTCGGCACTTAGTTGTGCTATGCAGGCTGCCCAGAGTTCGTGAAGTCGGCTAGTACCCTCGGGGGAATGGCCCGCCTGCCGAATAACCAATTCAAGCTGCCTGTCTATTAGGGGGCAGCGGCAGTCACTTGTGGCTGGTGCGGCAGTTGGCACCCAATACAATGCCAGTTCGCCAGTATCCCTGTTGCGTACAAGCCCGATGTAGTTCTTGTTGCGCCACGCCCAGCAAGTGCCAATAGTCTCGGGGTCGAGTTTGCTACCATTGCTGTGCCAATAGAGCGTACCCGCCTCCGTCTGGCTTATGAGTTCCGACAGTATCTGTTTTTCCATAGTGCGAGCAGCATAGCATGCCAACCGAGAAAGCGCAAGAGGCAATATGCCTGACAACGAAGACAAAAAGCAGACAGGCCCTCCGGTCGGCAAGTCCGGCCTGGTGGCTAGCGAAACATGGGAGGCTTGGGAGCCAGGGCCGTACAATGCCTTCCCCTCGACGAAGAAGAAGACTTACGAATTCTCCCTCATGTCGCACAAGGACGCCACGGTCAAGGCCGCCCTCCTGATTGTCCGCTTCCTAATCCTGAGCAAGCTCGGCGGCTACAAGCACGATGACGAGGCCATACAGGAGCGCGTTGACGACCTGCTGGACAAGATAAATGGTGGCGTCAAGGGCGTCATGCGCCGCCTGCTGTCGGCTTTGTGGGCTGGCTACGCAGTGCTGCAGCCGGAGTGGGAGACGGGGCCTGAGTGGTATGTGTCCGACTGCCCGCTGCTACACCCCCTGACGTTCTTCGCGCAGAACTCTGATGCCGAAGGTATCAAGCTAGATAAGAAGCTCAAGCGCGTTACTGAGGTCACGCAGTACGAGCATAGCGATGAATTGGGCGCTAGCCGCGATGAGACGGTCACGCTACCTATCGCAGCAGTCATGTACTGGCCGTTGCTACAGGAGGCCCGCGAAGAGGTCTATGGCAACAGTATGCTGGAGGGTGCGCGGCGAGCGTGGTTTTCCAAGATAAAAGAGGAGAACTACTGGAATACCTTCGCCGAGAAGTGCGCTTGCCCGACGCCGGTATTCTGGCTGCCGAATACGAGCATTACAGATGCCAGCGGCGATACCAAACAGATTACCGAGCTAGTAATCGAAGCCTATGAAGGCCTAGTGCCTGGACAGGCTATCGGCATTCCCGTTGACCCCGACATGGCGCATGACATGGATGTCATAGTACCCACCGGCGACGGCGAGGCCTTCGAGCGGATCTGCAAGTACTGGGACGGGCAGCTATACAAGGCTATCCTGACCCCGCGCCTGCTGCTGGAGGAGCCTGAGCACGCAAGCAAAGCCCAAGCCAGCACCAACCTAGAACTCTATACCCAGATACTCGACGGTATCCGCGAAGAGCTAGGCGATGTGGTGATACAGCAGTTGGTCAAGCCGCTCCTGTTCTACAATGTCGGCGAGCTTTATGATTACGGCGAGTGGGAGTTTGAACCCTTCGACGAAGCCGACGTGGAGTTACTGGCGCGGATATACGAAATGGTAGAGCGGGGCAAGGCCAGCGCGGTGCAGTCTGGAGGGCAAGTGCTGCCGCCGGATGATGTGAAGCTGCGCGAGACATTCCCCGACGTGTACGCTACGCCTGAGGAAATAGAGGAGTACCAGGAGGGGCAGCCAGTAGAGGTACTGCCGCCGGATGAAGGGGAGCCGGAGGAAATCACTTTCGGCGAGCCGGAGGAAGCCGAAGAATAGCGGGCGCGGCAGGTAGCTGACTGCCGAACGCTAGCCGACAGGTGCCATCGGTAGTCACCGAGTTCGAGCCTCGGCGCGCTCACCACATACAGGGGGAAGCAATGACGCAACGCAAGCTCCAGCAGATAGTCAACAAGTGGCAAGCCATTCTCCGCTTGCAGGATTGGGAAGTCGAAGCGGTAGCAGTGCAGGCAGAATATACCGACCTGATAGACGGGAATACGGGGCTATGCGAGCGGAGAACAAACCACCACATAGCGCGGATTACGATAGCAGTAAAGCAGTCGGCAGAGAAGGTTGAGGAGGACGTGCTCCACGAGCTGTTACACGTCAAGCTCGCCCCGCTATGGGCACTGCACCTGAATCTGCGAAGCCTGCTGGGTTCTTCGGCACAGGAACTGGCGACAAGCTGCTGGACTGATACTGAAGAACCGTTTATCAATGACTTGGTACAGGCCTTGCTGGGGGTACACGGCTATGGCTGCTGAGGGGGAATTGGAATGGCAGTGCTAAACCTGACAATACCAATAAGCGTCAAGCGGCCCTGGCCGAACTTTGCAATCAGTAGAGGCCCGCTTAGCGTAGCATGTATTAGGATACGCTTTCGGCCAGCGGCGCGGTCGTGGCGGATACAATGGCAACAGTATCTTTTCCTGGTGCTTCGTTGGGGCCGTCATATCTGGTACTACTGCAGCGATCCCGCCTTGAGCATGATTCCCAAGGACAATTCCTGCGCGATAAGGCGGCTATTTGCACCAAGGCGAGGAGAATAGCAGTGGTAGCAGCCATTGAAACCCTCTTCGCCAAACCCCGCAAGACCCGCCGGCCTGTGCTGGATGAGCAGATACAATCTCTCCGCGTGCTCCTTGAAAAAGCCGACCATGAGTTCTTCGACGAGTGTGCCCGCGAATACCGGCGCACCCGCGAAGCCGTGATGATAGGCTACGTGTACTATCCCAACTGGCTATGGCCGCAGCTAGAGGACGCCGAGGGCGACGTTGTGGAGGCTGGCTGGGGGTATGGCAAAGAGAACGTGCTGCGGCGGCTTAGAGGCGAACCTGTGCGGATATTCGCGCCAGGCCCAGCAGATATACCGCCGGAAGCCCGGAGTGTGATAGCAGTAGCCGAGAATGCTACCGTGTACCCGCGAGAAGCCATTGACCGCTATACTGCCACGCGCATACCGCCGCTCAAGTACCAGACGCAGATTAGGCGGCGGCTGCTGGCGCGCGACATAGTAACGGAGGGCATCGGGCGCGGGGAGGGCGTCCGTGGTATCTCAAACGCGCTGGAGTCAGACGGCTTCGGGCGTTCGGCATGGCACCGTGAGGTGATAGCGCGGACTGAGACTGCGGTGCTATTCGAGCATGGCAAGATGTCCGAGTATGTGGCAAGCCCTAGCGTCAATGGCTTCCGCTTCGACGCGGTGATAGACAATCGCACCACCGTAACCTGCGAGTACATGGACGGGCGGGAATTCCGGGTAGAGGACGCGAACGGGGTAGAGCCTCCGTTGCATTTCGCCTGCCGCTCGACCACCGAACCCATATTCATCTTCGACGCGCAACCCGACTGGCAGCGCGCCGATGCCGTGCTGGACGGGGCAAGCGCGAAAGAGAAGCCCTTGCCTGGCTTTGGCGGCGTTGACTATAGTATAATGCCTCCACAGGGCACACCCGCAGACCTTTACCGTGCCTTGAACGCTAGCGAGAGTGCGGTAGCAAAGCAGTACGCTGCTGAGCTTGAGGCGCGGGCGATGCAGATACGCGAGGGAAGAGTTCCAGCGGTGATAGAACTACCCGAAAAGGCTGTGCCTAGATTCTCCACCACTGCAGAAGCGCAGGAATGGCTCGAAGACCATACTCTAATTACCTGCAACTTCGCCGATGAAGGGATGCCGCTTGAAACAGCACAAAGCATTGTGGACAGCACCGCCCAGATGGTAGGGCGGTATCCAGTGCTGAGCGAGAAACGCGGTACAATGTGGGCGTGGGAATTCACGGGCGATGATGTTGGTGTCTGGGCGCGGGCCTCGGGTAAGGATTGGAATGAAATCGATTTGAGCAGTGTGGCCTTCACGGGTTCGCCTTCCAAGCTCCGTAAAGACATACAACGTGCGATGGACATCGGTTTTCATGTTGCCAACGGCGCTAATGCTGGCCATCTGGTGACGCATGAACTGGGCCATACAATCGAAGGCGCATTGAGGGCAAGGCACCCTGAACATTGGAAGTCAATACGCGACTGGGCGAGCTTTTCCAGCGGTGAGGCAACGCAGATTTCGGAATATGCGGCAGCAAACGCTAGCGAGATGTTCGCTGAAGCAATCGCGATGATCGAATTTTCGCCGCGCAGTACCTGGACGGAAGCCGTAGAAGTGCTTGAGAGCATCCTGCTGAATAGGGGGATACTGGTGCCATGATAGGCCCTGCACCCATCTGCTTAGACTGCAAGCACTATCGGGGCCAGACTAAAGGTTTTGGCCTCAAGTGCAAAGCCTTCGTTAGAGGCATCCCTGACGCTATTCTTGTCGGTGGCAACAAGCACCGCAAGCCCTACCCAGGCGACCACGGTATCCGCTTTGAGCCGCGCGAGGAAACCCCTGCATAATGTACCACCGCAACTCTGACCTCCCGCTTCCCGTTCGCCAAGTGCTCAACAGGCGCGGCCAGGGTGCGTGGAGACTCATATACAACCAGGCAGTCAAGGACGGGCTATGCGAATTCAACGCTAGGAGCAAGGCCTGGCGGGCGGTGCAGAAGCAGCGCGGGTGTACTAGCTGCGGCCAGGGGAGGGCGTTCTTCAACTAACGGGGGTATTGATATGGGAAGCATCATGAAACTCGACGGGTTGTTCTTCATCTATTACGAACGCCCACATGGGCCGGGTGGTCGGTTGATTGACGGAGCGACTGGCGAGGTAATCCCGGAGGACCCGTTCTATGGTGTAATAGAAACATTTGCGGCTACTACGCCTAGTGACCGAATCCAACGAGCGATTGATGAACTGCCAGAAGACGTTAAGCCCGATAGTCTCATTACCGGCAATGGCGAAGACTATGATGAGCTAGTTGGGCGGCGACCAGTTTGCATGTTTCACGAAGGGATGGGCGTTCCTTCGTATCTATTCGGTTATTCACCTCCTGAACGATATGCTTATGAAGCAGCGCATCGGGCTGCGGTTCCCGCCTGCAACGCGGCATTGACACCTTGTTTGTGGCCTGCTTACCAAGCTGGTGAGGCGGCGGTGAATGCCTATCGTCGCAAACAAGCTGACTAGTATTCGTCTGGCCCCGACAATCTGAGAATACCAAGAAGCTCCCGTTACTCGACGGGGGCTTTTTCTATGCCAGGAGACTGTACCCCATGCCCGTGCTCAAGTGCAGCAACCGCAAGTGGCGCATCGGCGACGGCCCCTGCATGTACAAGACGAAAGCAGCCGCCGAACGTGCGTACGCAGCTTATAGAGCAAAAGAACATTCCCCTCAAACAGGAGTTGATGCTATGCCAAGCCACCAGATATTCCTCAATGCTTTGACGCCGCACCAAGTTACTTGCGAGGCCACGGAAGACGGCAAGTGGCTCGTGAAGGGCCTGCCGCTAATCCGCACGGGCACCTGGAATGACAAGGACTATAGCGCCGATGACCTGCGCGGCATGACCGAGAACTTCAAACAGGCCCGCGATGACGAAGGCTTTACCCCTGGCCTCTGGCCGCAGCATAACTATGACCACGACGGCAACATAGTTCCCCAGAACGCAAGCAACGCCCTCGGCTTCTACCAAGACCTGTATTTCGATGAAGACACTCAGACAGCCCTCGGCGATGTAGAAGTCTTCGACGAACAGACCGCCCGCGACATGGAGCGTGCCCGACTGCGCTACATTTCCGGCGAGTTCTGGCGCGACGAAGACACCGGACTTTCGACCAGAGGCGCTGCGTTCGTGCCCGATGGTGCAGTCAAGGGTATGCCGTGGCAGATGGTGATAAACGCAGCAGACTACTCAGATGGACAGCTTAGCAACGACCCCACAAAGGAAGGAGGTAACAAGCCTATGACTATCTTTGAAAAGATAGCGGGACTCTTCGCCGCCGCAAAGGACGAAGACCCCGAGGTTCTGCAAGGCGCGCTCGATGAATTGAAGCAGGAGCCGCCTGAGAAGCAGACGCCAGAACTGACCACGCCGGATACTCCCACCACACCCGATGCAGCCGACCCGACGCAGATGGAAATGCTCCTGCGCCGCGCCGCCGCAGAGCGCAAGGCACGCGAGTCGCTTGAGACGGAAGTCAATGCGCTCAGGCAGCAGAACGCGGGCATTCTCCAGGTACAGCGGCACGACCTCGCCGGTCACCTAGTCGAGGAGTGGCGCAACAACGGCTGGGTTTCCCCAGCTTCTGTTGACTATGTGCAGCCGCTCGCTCAGTTCTGCCTCAACTATGACGGCAAGGTTGAGGTGCTGTCTGGGGCGGGCAACGTCGAGCAGAAGCGGCCCATTGACGTATTGGCCGAAGCCCTGCACCTGACTAGCCCGGCCCAAGCCCTCGGAACGCAGAGCGGCATCACTTGGTTTGGCGACGCAGACCCCAGCGCCGAGGACACAGAAAGCCAGAAACAGACGGGCAAGGATATGGCCGCCTTGGTCAATCAGCCCAGTACCCCTAAGGCAGACTAACCAACACCCAAGGAGGTGAATAAATATGCCTTATGACATGTCGTATGATTCCGACGAACCGGAACTCGGCGACGTATTCCAGAGTGTTGATAGAACGCTTGGGATGATGATCGGTTCTGATGCTCGTGACCCGCTCGATAACGATGAGTACCTGATACCACGCACTACACCAATGGCTCCCGTTCGCTATGCAAGCGAAGAGGTTGGGGCCAATACCCACGACGCCGGTATCTGGATGCCAATACGTCGGGCGCTCGTGACCGTGGTTGATGATGGCACGACCTTCACGGTTGTGGATGCCGACCCGTTTCACACTGGCGACCACATCATCAGCATTGACGACACCGGCCCCGCCACTGGCGGCGGCCTCAACTTGGCGCTGATAACCGACATCAACTATACCACCAACCTAATCACGGTGGCTGCAACGGCAGGCCTCGCCCAGGACGACTGGGTAGAGGTTTACGAGAACTGCTGCTGCACCGTCGCCGTCGGAGTGCCGACGAGCTGGCAGATTTCCATGCTCAGCGGCATGCTGTATAACCCCCACGACAGCCGCATCAAGGCCTCCGCGACGAGCGGTACGGTCATGCCTAGCACTGTCGTTACTCACGGTAGCATCCGCGAAGCTGACATCAACTTCTGTGATGACGCCACCGACGACATAATCCTTATCCCGCAAGTGGATGGATGGAGTACCGCTAGCGGCGGCATACAAATCATAACCCTGGAGCACGGTGACGAAGCAGTAGAGTTGCCGGACTACTGGGCATAAAAGGAGGTGAAATAGTATGGCTGTCCCCGTACAACTCAGACCAACAACCATAACCGCGCTCTGGAATAACTTCACCGATGTGGACGCACCGCTCGCCAAATACTTTCCGGCGGTGCCAAGCAAAGGCCCAGGGCCGATTGTGACATACGACATCCACAACTATAGCAGGGAACGCGCTCGCATCAACACGCGAACCGGCCCGCCTTACTATGAACTCGGCGCGACCGAGGAAATAGTGACGTACATGGGCGAGACGTGGCGCGACGCTATCCGCATTGATCCTGAGACGCTGAAGGACATGCGGAGGCCTGGCTCTAGCACAGAGAATCGCGCTAATTACCAGGTTGCCGATGACATCAAGTCATTGCGGCTGCGCTATGAGTACTTCATTGAATGGTTGCGCAGTCAGGCGCTGCAGGGCGTGAAGACATTCTATCCGCCGGGCCTCGATGAGACATATACGGAGTTGCTGCTTACCTCTACGACCTGTCTCATCACTGCCAACGCCTATGACTGGTCAACTGCGTCGGCTACGGAAGCCGCTGCCCGCACTAACCTTGAGGGCATACGCGGCGACTTCGAGGCCGCTCGGCTGGCGCTCGCTGCTGTCGGTTGCGTCGTTGATAGCGTGATTATGAACTCTACTACTCGCGCTAACATTGACCGCAACGCGATGGCTGCCGGCATTGACTGGCTGTCTGATACGGTATTGGAGGGTGGTTTCGTCAAGCGTCTCTTCGGCGTCACCATCGAGACTAATGACTTCACGTATCTGCATCCTATCACTGGCGTCACGACCAATTACTTCGCGAATAACGTTGCGGTCTTCGTTGACAGCAACAATGCGCGATGTGGCCGTGGCATGGTAGAGTGCGAGGCGGTACACGTCAACGCACCCGCAGGACACACAGGTCTGTACTTCGATAGTTGGGAGCAACAGGAAGCCCCTGGTGCTATCAGCGTCAACGGTGAATGGACAGGCGGCCCGATGATTGCGGTGCCGTGCAGTGAGTACATTCTCACCGATGTGACCACAGGCCCGTAATAACTCGCCCCTAGCAGGCAAATAATAGGGGCGGGTAGTGCAAACTCCCGCCCCTTCTTACTACCCCATAGCAAACATATAACAGCAAGCACAAAGGTGCTAATCATGACTCAGGCAAGAGCAACGTCACGCAATCAAGGCGCAGAGAACGTAGGCCACAGGTTCATGGTCTGTGTAGAACATGACGGCCACCCCATCTATGCTGGCTATAGCTCTATGCAGGCGGCACTGGATTTCGCCTGTGAATACACTGGTGGCACGCTCAAGTTCAAGGAAGAAGACCGCAAACTAGACCGCGGTCGCGACATGGGTAAGCCGACTATTCTGTACCGCGTCCATGCCGACGGCCAGAGGGTTCCGTGGCACAATATTACACGCAAGGGCCATGATGTAGTAATCAAGGCTACCGCCGAATACAAGCAAGAGCAGAAGGCGCAGGCCGCACGCAGCGAGGCTGCGCGGGAGAATGCTCAGGAGGCGGCTGCAAAGACCTTCGAGACCCGCAAGAACGACATGACTGAGATGGCGGGAGCCATCGGCGCGGGCATTGGCGACAAGCTCGGTGAATTCATAGACGCACTAAAGGACGTGCAAGCAGATGGCGACAAGCAGGAACCCAAGGGGACTTAAGCGCCCCAGAGACGGTAGAGGCCCAAGGCCAGGTGGCAGGGGCGCAGGCCGGAATACGAAGGCCTGTCCTAGCGGCGGCGCTGGATTCGGGCGGGGAGGCGGGCGCGGTGCAGGACAAAACCGCTAGGGAAGCTAAGCTCGCCGACCTCGAAAACGCTAGCCGCCAGCAGCAAGACCGTTTGGCGAAGTTGTATGAATCGTTCAATGGCAAGCCCATGCCCGACGAACTCAATGGCGGCGCAAACCTACCCAAGGAGCAGCAGTAATGGCCTTCTCTGACACGACAATGACTACCGGCCACTGGTGCAGCAGGCAGGACTGCTGCGATGTGCTCCATGACCTTGAGCGCATGATAGACGCCGACGAACTGCTCTTGAACCGCTGCATCCTGTCGGCCAGCGGGGAGGCGCAATCGCACCTGCGCGGGCGCTACCCCGATAGCTGGCCTTTCGGCGCGCCGCCTCAGGAAATGCGTGCGGCGGTTGCAGTTATTGCCGTCTATCGTGCCTTCCGAGGGCGCACATTCTCCGGCGGTTCGCTGGAAATCAGTGACCGTATCGCCGAAGACGCTAGCGAGGCAATCGGCTGGATAAAATCTATCGGCGACAGCGAGGCCAACTTGGACTTCCCTGAAGGATTAGGCACACATACCACACACGTTGCCGCAGCCCCTAGCGGAGAATTCGGGTTCACTAGATAATGGCTGATGACTTCGACGTAAAAGTTGAAGGTGCCGAAGAGGTAGGCAAGGCGCTGGACAAGCTGGCGTGGGCCGTGACGCCTCGGGGCATGGGACAGGTGCTAGGCGACATCGGCCTGGTACTCAAGCGGCGGTCGATGAAGTCCTTTCGCGGACAGGAAGCGCCAGAGTTTACGGGAGAAGGGCCTGGTGGCAATCGCTGGGAACCATTGGCGCTATCCACTATCAAATCGCGAGAGTTCTACCGGAGCAAGGCCAAGAAGAGCAAGGGCCACCTAAGAGAACGTAAGACTAGGAAGAAGGGCCGGGCAGCCAAGACGCTGCAGGACACCGGAACCCTCCGCAGGAGCATAACTACCGATACCAGTTGGAGCAGTGCGTCGGTGACAGTGGGGACGCCATTGGAATATGGTCTTTATCAGCACGGCGGCACAAAGCCCTATACGATAGTCCCGAAATCGGCGAAGGCCCTCAGCTTTGTGAGCGCCTGGGGCGATGTAGTATTCACCAAGAAGGTTCACCACCCTGGCCTCCCCGCTCGCCCCTTCCTCGGCTATGACAAGTCGGACATCGAAGGCATCCTGAAGCTGATTGTAAGCCACCTCGGAAGGGCAGCGGGCTAAATGCAGATTGTGCAGATGAAGTTACGCAAGGGTATCCCGCGCAGCCAACTGGAAACCGAAACTATTGAGTTCGTGCAAGCGAATCCAGGCGCAGATGCCTTCGATGTATGTGAGGCCCTGCGGATACCCTTTGCCTTGGCGGAGGAAATCATGGCAGCACTAGCGGCGCGCAAGCTCTTGAGAGGCGCGGTGGAATAGCCGATGTCAATCCCTATCCTGACCTCCGACTTCTGGGATGTGCGAACCGACTGGATAATCCGCAACTTCACCAATGACGAAATGCTGATAGAAGACCTCGGCGATGACGCCACGGTCAACATTTACAAGGGCTACCCCGTCCTCGGCGTGGACAAGTTTGCCATCTTTGTCTATCGCACTACCAGCGACGAAGACGAGTACAGCATGGGCGGCGACAAGGTTGCCATGACTGCTACTTGGGCTGTAGTCTGCATAACGCGACTCGCGGGTGAACCGGACATGCTGGAGCAGTACATTTCGACATTCTCCGCGAACGTCCTGCGTTGCCTGATGCGCCACAAGCAGCAGCTTGACGAAGACGGCGACACGCTCTGGACAATCGCCACCCCTGGCTCGTCCGATGCCGCCTCCGTTCGCGATGAAGAGAACCAGCAGTATGACGTGGAGCTAATCCCTTACACCCTCTGGTTTGAACTGATGCTCGAAGGTATGTAAGCCCACCTAAGCCTTTCCAGACCTCCCCGACAAGGCACCCATCGCTGGGTGCTTTTCGCTTTTCCAGGAGCTGATGAATATGCCACTGATGCTAGTTGTACCCCGCCTGCGCAAGTACGCGGCAGGCGACATCATTGAGGAAGACGATGTTGAACGGATGGCTACGCGGTATAGCTGGGCAGTGGCTGAAGTTTCCGACGCCGAGGCCCAGAAAGCCGAGGGCGAGGGCAAGGTCGAAGTCCTGCGCGGCGTGATAGACAAGCTCGCGGCCAAGGGCAAGAAGAAGCCGAATAAAGCCAAGCCTGCCGTGAAGCCCAAGCCCGAACCCGCACCGGAACCCCAACCTACTGAGGAGGTGAAATAGTATGGCCTTTGTGGGAATTGACGAAACAGGCGAATACAACTTAGGCGCAGCTAACATCCGCTTCGACCAAGCACAATCAGGTGACTTCACTCACCCTGAGGGCGACGGTATCACGCACTATGATGGAGTCGGCGGCCAGTCGGCGCATAACTACCCCGGCGTCAACTTCGGCGGCACCGCAGAGACGCTTCTGCAAGTGGGTACGTTGCTGACTGCGCACAGCGTCCGCGCGGCTATCAACCTACTGCCGCCTGTGATTACTTATATTCAGGGCGGCCTAGTCAACGTCGCCAACAAAGCCAAGACGCAGACCACATGCTACATAGACAGCGTAACCGTGGCCTGCGAAATCGGCGGTTTAGTTACCATAACCTATAACTGGGTTGCGCTTGAGGAAGCCGATTCTACCGTAGCGGCTGCTGCCGGTGCCTCCAATGTTGCAGTCTATTCGTGGCATCGCGGCGACATTACGATGGGCGGATTGAACTACCAGTGTGAGCGTTGGGAAGTCACGTATAGCAATAATCTGACGCCCGTATGGTCGCTCGACGCAGGCACCCCAGACGAGGAGCGTTGGGTAGAAGAGTATACCCCAAGTATGCCCGAGGTGACTGTGAGCGCAGACTTCCGCGCCGATGTGCCGATTGACCTCACCGCCGACGAGCCGGCACCGTTCCGCTTCATATCAAGCTGCACCAACGGAACCTCCACGCTTGCGATTACTGACGCGGCAGGGCAGGGCTTTTACCCGACTACTAGACCGCTTCCGCTTACAGGCGGCGGCGATTCGGTGGTCTATAACGTGACCGGCGAGCTTGAGCATGATGATACCTGTACGCTAGCCGCTGGCAACTTGTTTGACATAGCGTAACGCAACCAACAGCGAAAACACAGCCACCCCAGAGGGGGAAAGCAGCATGAGAATAGGTGACCCACAGAAGATAAGGGTTGATGATGCAACCTTCCTGACTGACCTCAGGTGGGGAGAATTGAAGAAGCTGCAAGCAGAACTGAAGGCCCTACCGGATGAAGATGAAGATGCCAATGCCCACATGCTCTTTATAGAGGCCAAGCTCTTGAAGTACATCGTCGGGTGCGAAGGGCTTGAGAACGAACAGGGCGAGCCTATCGAGAAGCTGACCAAGGGCATATTGAATGAATTGCACGGCATAGTCATCAAGCGAATCTTTGCTGCGCTTTATGCGCTTGGCGAAGCGACCGAGGCAGTTGACGCGGCGGGAAACGGATAGAGTTCGGCGTGCTTGCCCGCAACTGGGCGGCAGGTCGGACTGTCCGTGACGCTCCAGCAGAGATGCTGGAGTTTTGCTTGCTTGACAGGCTAGGCGGGTACACAGCAGAGACACTTGACCAAGTACCCGCTAGCAAGGTGCGCCGCTGGCTGATAATGATGGAAGCTGAGGCCGCCGAGCAGAAGAAGCACGACCCGAATCGACCTAAAACCCCAAGAGGAAGACGCCGATAAATGGCCGCAGGCAAGAACTTCAAGGTCTCTATAACCCTCAATGCGAAGGACAAGGCCTCGGCGGGTATCAAGGCCGTCGCCCGCAGTATTCGCGGTATGGTCGCGGGTGTTGCTGCTCCCCTCGGACAGCTAGGCGCTGGCCTTGGCGCTATCGGTAGAGTTGCCGGCGCCATAATCGGCCCGATAGTCAACGCGGGCAAGGCGCTATTCAACTTCGGCGTCCGTATAGTGACCTCCGTAATCAATAAAGTGCGCTCCTTGATAAGGTGGCTTCTGCTGCTAGGCGCGGCGGTAGCCGAAGAGTTTGTCCGCCGCTCAGTCAATGCCTTCGCCGACTACGAGCAGGCGATTGTCAACGCGGCATCCGTGACTGGCTTGATGGGCGATGCCCTCGCTAATGCTACCGATGAGCTTTTCAACTTCGGCCTTGAACTATCCCGCGCTAGCAGCAAGACGCCCGTGGAAATCGCGGAAGCCTTCTACGCATTGTCCTCTGCGGGCCTGAGCGTCAAGGAAACAATGGCAGCGACCTCAGGCGTCCTTGCCCTGGCCGAGGGTACGCTTGCCGACATGGGCATGACTGCTGAGCTTGCCACCTCCACCATGCGAGCCTTCGGCTTGCAGGCTACCGACATGGACAGGATTGTCAACGTCCTGGCGGCGAGCATCGGCACCAGTCGCATGAATATGGAGCGCCTGAGTCTTTCGCTGCCATACGTGGCAACCTCAGCGCAGCAGCTTGGCCTCTCGCTTGAGCAGACCGTTGCCGCGCTAGGTGCATTGGTCAACCGTGGCCTTGAAGCATCCACTGCCGGCGCTCAATTCCGTATGACGCTGGCGAAGCTAATGAATGTCACCAGGGAAGGTCAGAAGGTTCTCGCCAAGTACGGCCTTTCTGTCGCCGACGTGAATATCCAAGAGCGCGGCATGATACCCGTCCTCAACACGCTCAAGAAGGCGGGCCTCGGTTTCGCGGATATGCAGAAGTTGGTGGGCGTCCGTGCTGCCAGCGCCGCTAGTATATTGAAGGACAACATCGGCGAGCTCGTGAACATGGAGAACGCGCTCAAGGGCACCAACCGCGCCTATGACATGCAAGCCCAGCAGATGAACACAGTGCAACGGGCTTACGCTGTGTTGAAGTCAACCTTGCAGGAGGTACAGATACGGTTCGCCGCCGCGCTGTCGCCTGCCCTACGCCGCGCTACCGAGCGATTGCAGGAATTCGTGCTCGGGCTACTTGCAGCGGGCGCAGCGGAGAAGGTAGCCGACTGGCTTGCCGACATGGCTAACCGCGTCATGGACTTTGTTGATAACATGATAGAAAGCGGCAAGGCGACGGAGATGTGGAATACGCTAGTCAAGAAGATAACGATGGCTTACGTGTTTGTGAAGAGCCTGCTGCCGAAGATGGGCAAGATAGTCAAGGGCGTCATGGAGTTCGTCGGCGAATGGCTAAAGTACGGGGCGCAGTGGGTAGTGTATCTGGCGGCCTCCTTCTACAAGGAGTTCCCCAAGATAGCCGCGACCGTCATCCCGATTCTTGTGGGCATCGCAAAGGCGCTCCTGTGGGTAGTCGGTATCGGCGATGCCGTGGTGCGCACGTTCAAGATACTGACGAACGTAGTAGGTATCGGCATGACTGGCGCGTGGTATCTGACAACTGGCGCTGTGTTATTGTTTACTCAGGCCCTTGGCGGCCTTTTCCGACTACTTGCATTGATGCCATTGATAGGCAAGTATTTCCAGCCAGGGGTTGATGCTCTGGATGATATACTACGTCCGATAGGTGCGCTCAGAGACGCATTCGGCGAAGAATTCATCCGGCGCAGCAAAGACCTTGCCAAGAACATGAAAGACCTCGCCGACGCAGGTGGCAAGTTTGAGCCGCAGCACGCGTACCTTGACAAACTGAAGGCTGCTGGCGAGGCATGGGCAGGCAAGATGGATACAAGCGGCGTGATTGTACCGCCGCGCCCTAGTGCCCCAGGCGCAGCAGGCGGCCCGCCCGTGACAATCAACATCGCTGGCGGCATATACGGCGTTGACGAGCTTGACGATGTGATACAGAAGGCCATCGGCGATAGTATGCGCACGGCGGGGTATTCGTACTAGTGACCTGGCGGGGTTCCCGTTGCAGTCCAGGTTGCAATCAATATCGGCCCCAGAAAGATAAGTGCAAGCAGTAGCAGGCAGCCAACACTGCACCCGATAGCAAGCCCGAGGCCCCAGCCGAACCCTTTCTTTACTGTATCATCGCCTGGTGCTTGCGGGGTAGGCACGGGCACATAGACAGTTTCCGGTTCGGCGGCAGGTGACACAGGTTCCGCACCGCCTTCAGTGACCGACGGATATTGACTTTCAGGTGCCTCCCTTGGTGGTGGAGTGCCCACCTGCTCTTTGCTGCGCTGCATTTCCCGCAGCTTTTCCGGGTCTATCTTGCGTGCCATTGGTATCCCTCCTAGCTGCTTATTCGCCGCCGACCTGACAAGCCCTCCTTGAAAAGTGTTTGTTTTCGTCTCTCCCTGGGGTATAATCAATCTGAGTGTGGCAAGGCTGTTTTTTTACTCAGTTTGATTGAGGCCCTATCTGGTGCAGACTTGCTTCACAGCAGGCTTGCCATACTCACAGATAGGGCTTTCTGTATTCCGGGGAGAGAGTACGATGAAAGAGACAGTCAAGCAGTTTGCGCGGTGGCTGACAATCCTGGCCCTGCTAGCCGCCATCGCCTGGGCCGGAGCTACGATATTCGGCAAGGTTACTTACAATCGCGGGGTAGCCGAGCACGTTGCCGAAGAAGAAGAGGGTTGGGCCGCTTACCACGAGCATCAGGCCCTCGCCACACAGTATCCTGGATGGAGTATCTGTTTAGACTTAGGTGAGTATATGCCCAAAACACAGATAACGAACGCAACTGCTCTGGAAGTGCATGGGCATTTCAGGGACACTTACCCAGGTATTCACAAGCGTCTGGCAGATGCATGGTCAATGTACGAGCGGTATACAATCAGCTATGGCCCCATCATGTTGGATTTTGAGTTCTTCTGGCGATGGCCCTATACCGCAGCAGAAGACGTTGCCATGCAAGCTGCTATACGCTTTCGTATTCCATTGGCCGGAGAAGTGACCTGGTCAAGCGGTTACATGAGTAGGGAT
>Ga0307928_10001394_pt1 | contig 18257 bp, 6 predicted proteins | sample AceLakmetagen232_FD_201815 | JGI IMG/M metagenome (GOLD analysis project Ga0307928, IMG submission 201815) | Saline water microbial communities from Ace Lake, Antarctica - #232 | ecosystem: Environmental > Aquatic > Non-marine Saline and Alkaline > Saline | place: Antarctica: Ace Lake... | reverse complement strand
ATGGGGATATACATCACAGGTGACTGGAATATTATGGAGTACCCGTTTGATGAAATCAGAGGTGGTTATGATGCTTATGAACGTCGGATGGTGGCTCGGCTGACAGATAAGACAGATCCCACACGACCAGATGTTTCAGGTGGGACTCAGGTTTTCGGATTATTCTTCTATCTGTCTGTGGATATTTCAGAGATTCAACGTCTGATTGCATTCATTATGCGTCTGATTAATTTCTTCAAGCAGGATTGGTCATCTGAGAGTCCTCTGCCGTCGGTTACTATCAACGAAGTCCGATACGGTACAGATTCCTTAGACATCTTACATCCTGTTTCAATGGGTGAGGCTTTCAAACAGTTAGCTGATGCTGGAGATCCTGGAACAGTTCCCCAGGTTGCTCAGGTTCGATTCAAAATCTATACCCCGAACAAAAATAGCTCTTTCAACCCATTCCCGTCGAATGCCTTCGGCCCCGATGGTTTTGCCATTACAGTATCCACATTCCCTGATGGAATTAAAGTTCAGTATGATAAACCTCGGTCAAATACTAAGACTGATGATGACGGCAAGCAACCTCGTGATTATGGTGCTGTTCGTGGCACAGATGGTAAGCCTGTTGTGTTATACGGTGGTACGGGTCCAGGTAGTACAGGTATGTTGGATCTGCCGACGGATTTAGGTTACAATCACGGAACAGAGGATGGCGGCCCTGTAACAGGACGTACTCGGATCTATGGTTACACTACTCCTGCAGATAATGCTCCGATCCCTCTTGATGACATGGCAGGGTATTTCCAGAAAACTTTCTGGTTAGATAAAACTCAAGTAGCTTTCCAGTCTTTCACTGAGGAATATTCAGTTAACTTGAGTCTGGATGAGATGCCTTTGGAAGGTAGTATTGAAGTAAATGGTGACGGTACAGTTGAGATTAAGATGGCAACTGAAGATAATGGGAGGCCTAAGTATGCATCCACTGTCCATGTTAGAGTTGCAGCCGTAAACAAAGCAGCTCTTGAGAAGTTTAGATATGATTTTACTGTTCCAAAAGTTGCCAAGATGGCTGCTGCTCCTGGATATGTTGTTGTACCTCCTAAAACAGATTGTGGTGATGTCTCTGACATTGGTGCCTGGTCTCAACCCCAGCAGATAACTTTCCCAACTGCTGACACAGCTTTATATTTTGAAGCTGTTAAATCAGCTCTGGTAGTTCTTTTCCTTTGTCGTCCTGATCTGGTTACAATGAAAGAATTAAAACTGGTTCTGACTCCCGAACAGATTAAAAGAATAGAAAACGACCAGTTAATTGTTGAGGGTAGTGCTAAAGAAGAATGTGGTTTAGAGGACTTGAAGCAACTACTTCAAGTTATGTATGATGGAGTACAGGGGCCTAGCTACCAATGGAAACGCTCAGGAGAAGGACCTTTAGACTTTAGGCTCTCTCTTGATCAGAGGGCACAGAAATTCGTTCAGGGTATGTATGCTAAGACAGGACCACAGCCGGAGGTTGAGAAGTTTGTGGTTGATAATACAAGTACTCTCCGAAGTGTTACATGGGGAGATATTATTTCTGACTCTGATATTTTTACAGGTGCTGAGGATTTCACAGATACTTTTAAAGAAGCTACTCTCTTAGATTCGATTAATAAGGGCACACCAGCAGGGCTGGACCTTACATCAGGGTTAGCTGTCAATCCTTGGTGTGCAGGGGTGGTTGGTGACAAGGCTTTATCCGTGGGTGGTTTGGTAACTGGCCGTACCCCACAGATGTTTGAAGTTTCTACAGGTGACCCAGAGGTAGAACTCTTACCGGAAGTCCCAGAAGATGAGCTGGGTACATATCTAGCAGGACTACCATCGATATATGCTGACATATATCGAAACAGCCCCATTATAGATGGTGTTGTTACACCTTCTCCTCAAAAAATACATACAATGGAGTTGATGCAGGAGGGCTGGACAGAAGGATCAGCAGATCATTCTCCAGTTGTTTTTTCAAACATTAATGAAATTAGGGAAATAATTAAAGATCCTTTATCCGTTGGTCCAAACTCAAATCGAATTGTATTTGCTCGAACTCTTTTAGCTGGATATGATGAAGGTCAACTTATTAAAGAAGCTAAGATTGCTTTAAGTATGGCAGGGAATTTATGGAAACGTGATGGGGATGGGGCATGGATTGCTATTCGATTCCTGGATGTAATGCCAGGGATTGGTGATTTCCTTGAAACCATCAAGAATTGGGTTGAGTCCATCAAGAATTCCACTCAGTCTATTGTTGACACAATGGTTAAGTATATCGAGTGGTTAGAATCTCGGATCATTGAGATCCAACAGTTAATCCGTCGAATCAATGCCTTAATTCAGTCCTTACTTGGCCATTTATTCCAGGTTCCTCAGTGTTCTGCTCTGATGTGTATCTCAAACGGCACTGATGGTTTGTTAGCCGACTACATGAATTCTCAACATAAACCGAGTGATGGTCCTCTGGCTTACGGGGCAGGTATTGCTTTAGTAGTTCCTACAATACCTTCATTTGTTTATAAATTACTTCTCCAGATATTCAAGCAGGAAGATGGTCCTCCAAGTGACGGCACAATTGCTGGTGCTGACCCACCTGCTGGAGTTCCATTACAAGGTTTACCTGGTCCTCCAGGAGAAACTGAAGAAGATCCCCCAGATGTTTTATAGGAGGTTGTTATGAGTTCTTTTGATAAGATGGTTACTTGGCCGATTGGTTATTACAGATCCACAACCAGTTGGCTCTTACGAAACCGTAAAGAAATTGGGGCTAGGATAAGTACCATTCGAGCTGAGATCGAGCGGATTGGTATTGTTTCCGTTGGCTATGAAGCCTCAACTTCAGAAGATGGGGAGAAGACTGAAACTCGAAGCTCTATAAGTGTGACGAGTGATTCTAATGTCGGGCGGTTAATGCAGGCTTATGTGGCCAATGGTGGGAATCCTTTTGATATTTCTCCATTTATGTACCCGCAAGATAGTTTCCCTCATGGTGGTGTGGTTTTCCCTCAGTCTGTAGATGACCATGAAGATCATCTACCTGTCATGATTGAAGACGGGACAGTAGACTCTGGGTATGGAGCTTCACAAGGGGGTTGGTTAAAGACTGATAGGTATTATGCACCTCGACAAGGTGGCAAAATGGATCAAGGTGCCTATGATTCTGATACAATCGTTACTGGGATGCATCAGGTTCGGAAATGGGCTAACCAGGAAATCAAAGAACGACTTCAGGACATGGAGTGGAGAATTATGAAACAGTGTGATCTGAGAGAGCAGCTCACTCATGAAGCTGATGATATCCTCATTGAAGCCTTTGGTGGTGTCCTTAGTGGTGTGGATGAACCTGATGATGGCCGATTTGATAGTAATCTTCTGGTGCAGAACGTCATTCAAGAAATGTATCAGTTAATTTATCAGACAGGTGAGAGTGGATTAGTTTCTTCTTTTGCCCCTAACCCCCTAGTTCCACTGTATGGGTTCACATTTAAGAATGTAGAATCTGAGATGAATCGGTTTGAGATGGGCTGCTGATTCGGTGTAAAGCCTATAAAAACCTATCAGTGGACTAAGGAGGAGTCTTTGAATGTCACAGGAATTTCAAATTGGGTGGCCTTGTGATCATCGAACAGTCGAAGAAAGTGTACAACTTGGCACTGACCGACGTTCATTACTTACAAGGCAGCCTATAGCGGGAGCAGGAACCGTCCGAGTGATGGTTAATGATGAACTGTATGTTCCTACTGGTGGTTTGTTCTCTGCAGCTCAATTATACAGCACCACCTCTGGTCCTTTCGATCTAACTGAGGGTGATGACACTCTGACAGTAGAAACTCCTGCCGGTTCCAGAACGATTTCATTCGGGATTACTGGACTTGCTCGGATGACTACAGACCAAGTTATCAGTTACCTCAAGAAGAATACTTTTAGAGTGGCTGTTGTTGAAAACATCAATGGGCATCTAGTGTTCTCTGATGGTTCAAAAATCGGGCCTGATTCTTATGTAAAAGTGAGTGGTCGAGCTGCTGAATCTCTGGGCTTTGGGTCAGCTGAATGTAACAAAGGTGGTTCGAAGCAACGTGGTTCCAGAGGTATCCAGTTATATCCCAGTTGGAATCTTGGCCGCCGTCCTGATGATCTGGTCAACAGATACCCAATATTTGATTATCCTGTGAAAGGGAACCCCCTTTTCAAGGTGTCCTATACAGTTATCCCAGAGAGATGTCTCCGGTGTGGAGGTTCTTGGGTTGAGAATGATTATCGGTTCGGAACTGATGGTCAGTCTATCATGATAGAGAATGAGAATCTCTTGTATCAGTCTTGCTTGAAGATGTTGTTAACAGATATTGGAAGTAATCCATATCATACATGGTACGGCACTAATATTATGAGTCGGATTGGAGCAAAGGCTATCTCAGGAGTATCCATGTTACTAAGTGAGGATGTTCGTAAGGCTTTGTCTAAGTACCAATCTCTACAGATTGAACAAGGAAAATACCAAAAAGTTACCTTGAAGGAGCAGTTGTATTCCATTTTGAATGTTCAAGTGGCTCCTCATAAGCAAGACCCGACGACATACCTAATTGACGTGACGGTTCAGAATGCTTCAGGGAAACCTGTGACTTTGAGTATTGTTTATACAGCCCCCTCTGCGGTGGCTTTAATGGGATCGAATGGACTTATGTTGGGGACCCAGTCTGTTGGGTTGGGTGATGATCGAATATACCCTAAACAACTGACTATTGATGGTGTTCCTACGGAGTGATAATATGACGACAGAAGATACAAGAACACCTAAATTCTATGGACCTGATAATGTTCTCAGGACTGAATACATTTTTTCGACAGATCAGTCGTTCCGTACCTTCACAGGAACTGTGGATGCTGACACTGTAGATGTCCAAGTCTCTCTTCGTGGTGGTGCTTTCACTTCTGATCCTGACATGGTTTCATTTGAAGGAACTGAATTCACTATCCCTAACCCTTCGGCTTTCCCTGACGGCCTTCAACTTCTCCCTGGTGAAAACCCTATAGAAGTACGAGCTGTTATGTCCAATGGGACTACTTCCTCGATAGGAAGCATTCAAGCTAACCTATCCTTAGAATCTGATGTAAAGGCTGGGGTTGTGGCTCCGAGCGGTATTTATGTTGAACGACTTGATCGATTAGTTCAGATCTATGTTGATGGGCTTGTAGATACCAATGTCACAGGCTATCAATTCTATGCTTCAACTGAGCCTGGTGGTGGAGCTGTAGGTTATCGAAGGATCTCAATCTCTCCAGTTATTTCAGGGGACACTTATGAGAAAACGGCTGCTCTTGGAGAACTGAGCCTGGATGCTCAAGTTGCACGAGATGAAGATGGTGACATGCTCTCAGAGCCTCAATATATCCACATGCTCAGTACTCAAGTTGACCGTACAGGGACGATTTTCCAAACAGATCTGAATCAACGTATCAGTATACCTGATACTGTTGAGCAGTTTAGAACGAGCATTGCTTTTGAATCAGTGCAGGAACTTGAACGCTTTTCTTTTGTTCATAACCGACAAGCTACCCCACTGATAACAGAGACTTACCCTGCTGTTCCTTATGCAGAGTTCTCAACACTCGTGGACACTGATCCGATATATTATGTGGTTACGGCTCTCTATGTGATTGATGAGAAAGAATACGAATCAGCTTATTCCCCAGAAGTATCTGCCACTCCTATTGTGGTATCTCCTCTGGTATCTGCTTTACCGTCAGTTTCTCGGCAACAGATTGTTCAAGATGTTACGTTGTCCATTCACCGTTCACATCCTGAATTAGATGTGAAGCCAGGGGCTATGGTCCGAGATACCTTTGTAGATCCTTTCTCAACAGAAGCTGAACGTATCCGTTTCATTCTGGGATTCATCCAATCTTGCCAGGCATTCTCTACATTGCTGGACATTGATGACCCTAATAACACAGGAACGTCACTTGAAGTAACCAATTCTCCGTATAAGCTGGCCTTGAAGCAGGCTTTCTATCTGCAATCTGATACAGACGTGCAGAATATGATTGACAATGCTTTTGATAAACTGGCTTCTCAACGAGGGGCTGTTAGATTGGTCGGGACACGTGCTCGTGGTGAACTTACAGCATACGTCACATCCAAACCTGTCACTTCTATATTTGTTCCTTTAGGCTCTCTGACAACTGGAACTCAAACATTCAGGACTACCTCTGCTGGTTACATTACTTCGACAGGTATTGGCTCATCTTATGATCCTGTTACTGGACGGTATTTTGTTCAACTGTTCATTCAGGCTGTTAATTCAGGTACTGCTGGCAACTTGGCTCCTGGACAAATCAGGTCTTTCCAAGGTGGACCAGCAGGAGTGCTGTGTTATAACTCCGTTGCAACCTACGGTGGTCGAGATGCTGAAACTAATCACCAGTTGGCCACTAGGGCTGATGGTGTTCTCTCTGGTGTGGATACTGGAACGTATCGAGGGTATGTGCAGACTACGAACAATATTAGTGGTGTGTTAGAAAATACTGTGGTAGATGCAGGCCATTCTCTGATGCTTCGGGATTACAATCCTGAAACTGGTAAACATACAGGTGGTAAGATAGATGTATGGATACGAGGTGAGAATCTGGCTACAATCCAAGATAGCTTTGCATTTTCCTTTGAAATTGTGAAAAGTGGTCAGTTTGAACCTGTAGGGAACTTAGCAGACCTTAGATTCAGGGCAGTAAATACTGAGGTGTCTTCTGATAACCCGATCATGGAGATGTTAGATAATGAAGCCTGGGGATTTATGTTCACCGATGACACGACAGGCAAAGTATTTAATCTCACAGATGTTGAGATTCTGACTTACAACACGATTCAGTTGTCGGCTGATTACAATGACCCTGCCAACATAGCCTTAACAGATGAGTTCAGGGGGTCTTACAGGTATCGAACGAGTAATGCTTATGTGTTCCAACGTCAACCAGTCAGATCTCTGACCAGTTTAGTTGGAACCACTGGAGCTGTAGACTCTGATTATTACAAGCTCTTTGCAGGCAGCCCGCCTTTAAATCTTGGCCGTTCCGATGAGTCTGGGGATTACTTACAAGTAGTTCAACCAGTAGATGAATACATCCTGATACCTTCAGGAGATCCTATTGAAGTAGCCGACGAACGACATGTCTTATTAGATGGGACTGAGTACCTGGATAACCTGGGAATCAATCCAATTACTGTTCGAGTTTACAACGTGGATAGATCCATAGAATACTACGGCCCATACAATCCTGATGAGGAACCTGATTATTCATTCGTGGATGAGTCTGGTGATTACCCATTAGGCATCGTACCTACTACTCTGAGTAGGTTTATAGAAGGCCAGACAATCTCAGTAGAGTACAGTCATGATGAGAACTTTGTTGTTACCTATGAGGTGAACTCCTTGGTTGGAACTGCCCAGCAGGATCTTGATGCTACTCGGAATATTATGGCTGACGTTCTGGCTAAAGACTCCTTCCCGATTGGTGTTGATATTACGGCAACTATCGTCACTAGGAAAAGCAGTAATGTGACGGTTGTGGATAGTAGTGTTCGGACAGAACTCTCTCGATTGTTCGGGACTTTCAAGCTCGGAACTCCTGTTAGACAATCAGACATTATCGGGGCTATAGAGGAAGTTGACGGAGTTTCCTATGTCGTTGTACCTTTAACCGAGATGACACGTACAGACGGCTCTCAGGCTCTCCTGGAACCTGTTTTAACAGACACTGAGATTGATTTCACAGAGATCACATCTTGGGCTACTGATTTGGTCAAAGTTTACATCCTGGAGAATCAATTAGAGTCTGGGTGTGTTGATAGTGGTGGTGAGTTCAATGAGTCTAAAGGTGTGTATTTCAACTACACTTCCCTGACAACGTATAACACAACACCTGACGGTTATGGTGTTCCGTTGAATCGAAGTACCTATGGTGCTTATATCATCGGAAACGGTGGCATGGACATTGATGGGTACAGTGATGATAGCACTTTGGCAGCTCGTTACCCAGGAGCTACTGATGCAGAAATCTATCAGTATCGGATTGACCTTACAGCAAACAGGGTGTTAGTGGCACTTCCTACAGCCGTGACCCCATTAGACAATGATATCTTAGTAACTTATGTGGTGTCTGGTGACACAGGAGTCAAGAATATTGATCCTAACCCCATTCAATATCTCGAATTAGGGGATCTGGATTTCACTTATGATGAGGATACCGATTCCTCATCAATGGTTAGTGGAGGGCGGCGTAGTAGCTAATGGCTGATAAACCACAAGATAAAAATCTATTTCCGTCATCGATACCTCAGAACCCGTCTTCTCTGAAAGATAGTCAAGACAGGAAGAATGCTGTTCGGAGTCAAGTTGATAGGATTATGTCAGCATTCATGAAGGTGCTGCCGAGTAACTATGTCTCTCAGGTGTCTGGACCATTCTATACACTTCAATTCCAGTCAGCAGCAGAGGAAATTGCTGATTTCCAGATTACTGCTCAAGAAATGATGGCAGATGCCTTCACTGATTACACTCGGCCTGAGTATCTCTGGCAGATTATCGGCTCCCTGGTGTTTCCAGATGCTAAAACTGACGGTTGGCCTGACATTGAGGGTGATTTAACCTACCGTGATTTCCTTCAACGGATGGTGTTGCTGCTCCTTCAAGGAGCCAAGCCTGATGTTATCAAGGATGGTGTTGAGTTACTGACAGATGCCACAGTCGAAGTAATCGAACGTGGTATTGAAGCTCGTAAGCTCAAAGGAACCTCTGCCTGGACAAGTGACGATCAGTTTACCTTTGAAATTAACATCAGTGAAGAAGCTGGAACTGTTGAAATTGATGGGGTAGATATCCCTATCCAGAAGTTCCCTTCAGAAGATCCTTTCAATCTGGCTCGTAATGTTCAGATCGTCCTGAGAGCTCTGAAACCAGGGCATACTCTTTATGCTTACAGACATTTGTTCTTTGATTCTTTCCAGACGTTATTTACGGATACTTGGTCATATGATTTCACAACTTATCATTACCAGGATTTCCGTCGATTTTGGTTAGGTGCCAAGAGTGTAACTGGGACATCAGGAAGCACTCTGGTAGATAAAACATTATTTACTGATCCTACACGGGATTTCACATCTATCCAACCAGGTGCTATCCTGACGATCTTGGATGGACCGAACTCCTTGCATGTGGGAACAGAGGATGGAACCCCTGTTCAAGTACCCGAAGATTACACAGGTAATTTCCGAGTAGATGAAGTGATCTTCTTCCCCGTTGGGGATGATTCTGTTCCACGAGCATACACTACCTCTCCAACATTACTAACTGGAACAGCAACCATAGTTGGGGATGTGCTGGACAACCCTTACCAGAATTGGGCACTTGCTGTTGAGGGAGAGATCCTCACATTTACAGCAGGACCGAACTCAGGTTCTTACAGATTGAAGACAGTGGCAGGCGTGGACGGTGGTCCTGTAGGTTTTGTTACTGCATCTTCCACCAAAGTAAAAATAGCTCCCAGTATTCTACGGCTATCGAGAAGAATGTCTCAAGCAGCCGACGGTCAGGCTTATCAAGTTGATGTTGATCGGTTAGGTGTTCAGAAACCTCGGCAGGTAGAAGAAGAGGATGTTAGTGTTTCCTTCACAGGTTCCACAGGCACTCGTGATTACATCATGGTTCAACGTGGACCAATGACTAAGGATTGGGGTGATGCTACTCCAGCCACGAAACAAGATGTGGAAGTCTTAGTTAATGGTTCTGCTGTTGTGGTATCTGAGGTCAATCCTTATCTAGGTAAAATTACTTTAGTTACTCCGATTGCATTAAGCACTCCACCTCCTGAAGTTAAAGTAAACTATTACTGGATGGCCACTCCTATGGTGGATCTAGCTGGACTTAATACTCCAGGTCTGGTGCTGAACCAATGGGACAGGCAAGCAGGTCATACGATGCCGCCTAATCATGGGCAGCCTCCCTTAGAACCTGTGTTTATTCCAACACAACCTCCACAAGTTCCTCCCTTCAAGGACTATGAGGTACCAATACGATTCCCGATGGGAACTGTCTTAGGCCCGATTGATCGTCCTGAACCATTACAGATTGGTCACCGATACATTGGTTTTGAGAGAGATGCTTCTGCCCTGTTGAATGATCCTACAAGCATGATCTTAAATCAAGATCCATACCAGACAGCAGAGGATGACTTTGAACGGACGATGACTGGTGAAACCGTTGCCTATGAAGGAACTGTAATCCCTGACGAGGATTCTCCAGTATGGGTGCTGGAAGGTCAAGATGCTGGTTATGTAGACGTTGGCCTCGGTACTTACACTTTGATAGATGCTTTACCTTCAGAGTTTGAGCCTGACCTCCGTACAGTAACTATGTATCATCGAGAGATTGATCTTACTTTCCCAGCAGCAACAACTTTAGCTGCCAGGTTCACCGTTGAAGATTATACACTCGAAGGAGTTTTCACAGGTGTAGGGTTTGGACTCCACGATAACCACAACTTATACCAAGTAGGACTTTTAGTTATAAATGGGGTTCGTCATCTTGGTGTTTTATCTGACCCGAAGAAACTTGAGCTTCGTGAGTCCTGGATTTTAGGACCAACAGCAGCTTCTTCTGTGTCAAGTACTCATATAATCAGTATTGATACTGATTCGGTTCCACTCGATTTCCAATCTGGGATGCAGTTCCAGATTTTTGACCATGCTCAAGCTGGGGTTTACACTGCTACCTCAGTGATCCATCAATGTGATGGGTCAACGACAATTACTGTTGAAGAAGGATTTCCCGCTGACCCAACCTTATGGAACCAGGATAACCCAGAGGTCGTGTTCGAAGTACGTTGGGACGAACACCCTCTAACTTACCGTTTTGTAGCTGACCTTGAGAATGAGATTGCTTCTTTAGAAATCTCAGGAGAGATCTCGGCAACTGTTTTTGATCTGAATGGTGTAACGAACCCATGGCCTGCTCCATCAGAGTCAGCTTTAGTTTTGGATATCACAGGGACAGGCCAAGTCTTCTGGGGTTCTCTGAGTTACCTGGCAGCTAATCAAACGAAGTGGTCATTTTTCCGTTATGGGATTACCCCAGATTTCACAGCTCTGAATGTACCTGCTATTGTTGTTCAGACAGAGATGGGTGTTATTCCTCAAGACAATCCTGACTACCCTTGGTTTACTACTCAGTCCTTCGGGACAGGGGTAATTGACCAGACAGGAGATACACTTCTTCTTAAATCTCCTGTAGCTAGTGAAACTCTGGACTACACATTTGGATTCTCTCGGCTTGAACCCTTCATGAATGAAGATGCTGGTGTTGATGTTCGATCAGAGTTCCGGTTAGACTCTGGAGTCTTAGGAGCTGGGGATGCTGAACTTGTTATCAACAATGGAACCAAAGAGGTTCGATTAGCTACCCTTCTATATGCTGAGGGGTACTCAGGGTTAGAATGGCGTCGGTTGTTCTCGATCCCTACGATCACTATGGCTGGTATCCAAGATCCGGACCAACAGGACTGGGAGATTATCTCTGGCTCTGATGCTACGGTTCTCCGAAGTGAATATGATCTTATCATTACACAAGGAGTTGACCAGACTCAAAGGTATCGTGCATTCCTTGATCTTACTGATTTCACTGTGGATTCTGGTTATCGTATTGCAGAAGCTCAGATTGGTGTGGATGCTTACACAGCAGATTCCAGTGATCTTACAGGTATATTCTTCCAGGCAGATATTGGACCAACTCACTCAATGAGTCTGAGGCTCAAGGATTCTGTTGTTCCAGCTATTCAAATGCTCGATCAAGCTGGTACTGTTGTTCATGAATACGACTTTGACTGGACAGATGGGGAAACTCATACCTACAGGGTTGTGGGTGCTGTTGGTGTCTTATCGGTATCCGTTGATGATGTGCTGATGACCCCGACCTTGAACATGGCTTTGTTCTCAGGCGGTTCAGGAACAAATGATACTATTCTGTTTGGAGCTACAAGCCTCACAGGGATTTCAAGTACTGTTCGATGGAGAACAATATCCTATCACCCAACTCCTGCTGCTGGATGTGTCCGAACGGTGGGTATTTGGAATGGTGGTGATAAGGATCATATCAACTCCTGGGAAATTCCTCGTATAGATACCTCTACAGCTCCGAACTCAGCTCAGGTTGGACCAGACGTTGTGGAGATGGATTGGCTTTCAGATCAAGAGTTTAGGCTCCTTCTGAAACCTGACTGGGGCGTTACAATGTATCGTCCTGACCTTCCTTATCCCCCGTACTATCAACCGGAGTCGGATGTGGCAGGGACAGGCTTCATTAATCAGACGAATGAACCTTCTGCTGGCTGGATCAACCTTCAATATTCACAGCTACCTAATGTAGATCAAACCTTTGGTTCTATTGAATTTGGTTCTTTTGATACTCAGGCTGTAACTCAACAGAGATGGAGTTGGGTCAGGTATCGGATCTTCAAAGCTCTGACAAATGATTTTATAGCCCCTCAACACATGGTTCTTAACCATGTTAATGTTATTACCAGTGGAGAGATGACTAAAGACCGAACGATGGAGAATGTCATCGTGCAGACGATTGATACTCGTCGAGTGTCTCTGTTGCCAACTCATCTGTATGCTGAGGATATCTACAAGATCATAGATGAAGGAACTATTTATACCAGTGAATCCTGGACATTTGATCCAAAAACCCAGTTGATTACACTGGGGCAGGATGCCAACTACAATGATTTACATTTCTCTGGGGAACATGTCCCAGTAACTATTATCTTCCAGGCTGGCAAACCGGTTACGACAACTTATCTTGAGAATCAGCCTCTGGCCGATAGTGTAACTCGATTAAATGAGGGTACTCCACCAATCCCGTTGCATCAGTCGAACGGTATTGACAAGGAGATCATCTACAGGGATCTTTTGAACGATCCTTATGACCCGACAGATACTAGTGTGGTGGATAACCCCTATAGGGTTCTGGAGCATGAAGTTGATGCTGAAACCTTGTATGAGTCAATGCAGTTCATGGAAGTTTCAAATGGTGGCCTGAATGGCCTGATAAAGATTGCAGGAGAAGGGACGCTCCCCGAAGGTTTCTCTGGGTACTCTGAAACTGAGGGAAAAGCAGTTGGTGCTCATGTTTTAGAGACATCAGGTACAAGGTTCAATGAGAAAACTACTTTCCCTAAGCCTGAGCCTTTTGAACAAGGTGGTGGTTCTCCAGGTGAGACTCTGTTCTGTAGTGGTGGGGACTATATGGGTCCGACAGCAGTGAACATGGGTACCGTCGGAAGTCCTGACTGGGTAGCTGGAATGATGGCTCCTTTAGGTGGGGTTCTTGGACCAGGTTCTGCTGTCTTACATCCAAACTTTCCCTCTGAGAATGTGACTCGTGGAAGAGATGAAGGTAAAGTTAATCGAAATACTGAATGGTATCTGAGGATTGCCCCGTTAACTGAAACTGTTCAATGGCCTTTGATGGACAACACTCCCCCAAGCGGCCCCTCAACAGATGATCCTAATATTAACGGAACCCCGAACCCAAGTGGTGATGGTGCTTGTTTTGTTAAAATGTGGGATGCACTAAGCGGAACAGTACTATTAGAGGGTATTATCTACGGGTAGTTTAACGATAATGTGGTTATCTTAAAGCCTTGGTAGGAGGCAGCTTATGTTTTTTGAAGAACAGATGAATAAAAATAGTCAAGGGGTGAAAGTTATGTTGCAACCTCATTATGAAGAACTTGTTCCATTGATGTCCAAAGCCAACGGTTCATTCCATTTGAAAATGTGGGATGCCAAGACAGGTGATGTTCTGGTTGAGTGGGAAAAACCTAATGTATTGACCCTGGATTCAGGGATCATTGCTGCACGATTATTCAAAAATAGTCAAGATCCAACTGTAGGTGCCAACAATGGTATTACTATGTTGGCTATCGGAACTGGAGCCACAGGTAATATTTTGAATCCTGATGCTCCTGATGAACGACAGCGGAGTTTAAATACCGAACTTTTCCGTAAGGCTTTTGCATCCAGTCAGTTCAGAACTGCTGCTGGTGTAGCTGTTGCTTATCCCACTAATATTGTGGATTTCACAACGACTTATGGAGAAGCAGAGGCTGTCGGTCCTTTGAATGAGATGGCCTTGATACATCCTGCTGACCCAGCAAATCCAATCCCAGCAATATATAGTGGTGTTAACTACGATGCTTCATTTGATACTACTAACTATGATCTGATGGCTAATTACCTGACATTCGGTGTGATCACTAAGCCCTCGACGGCCATTTTGTCGATAACGTGGCGGTTGACTTTCTAATTTGCCGAATTATGAAAACCGTCAGAAGGTGAGATATGGCAACCAAAGATTATAAAAAGAATTACTCTGGTATTCGAGATGTGGGAGGGGTACTCCCTGTTGACAATACGGTTTCCAGAGATTTAAGTGCAGGGGATAAGTCTTTTGAGTCTGTCATCTGGCAGTCTGGAAAACCTATTCTCGACTCCGAGCTTGAGATACATCAAGATGCTACTCGATGGGAGAATCGTCTTTACCGTGCTCAACACATGAACTCTGGCTGGCTTCGAGGTCAGTCACGAGATGATGGGTATCTTGATTACACCACAGTAGATGGCTCAGGAGTATCTGATGATTCAGGTGCTACCCCACCTCTGATTGATGGAACTACTCTGGTAAATTCTTTTATTCTTCCAAAACTGACAGCCCTAGTGGCTGGTAGAATGGTTGTTATTGAGTACACAAATACAGAAACCGAAAAAGAAAACTTAATCCAATTGCCAGAGCCTCGGCTTTATGCAACGGGTATAACAAAACGTACTGATTTCGTATGGTTAGAAGTCTGGTTAGCCTTGGTAGCCCCAAGCCCGCCAGCTGTTGGTTCTGTTCAAGTGGTAGATGCTGACCCTGCTGTTTTAGTTACAGGTGGGGCAGTTATCACTATTAACGGAGTTTCAATCACAGCAACTCTGACAAACCCTGCTCCGGTAGGATTCTTCACAGTAACTCCGAATGATGAAGTAACTACAGCATCAAATATTGTGACAGCTATTAATGACCCTGCAAATGGTTTTGATGGGTTCGTCGTAGCCTTGGCTAATGCAGATACTGTTCAGATTCAGGCTGTTGTAGCTGGAGCCGTTGGGAATGCTATTACCTTGAGTGCTACTACCGTAGGTCTCTTAGCTTCTGGGGTAGTGTTGCAAGACGGTGCAGACCGACCAAATAAACCTACTGCTGACCAAAGTAAACTGTTTCGACATGGAAACACTCAGTCTCCTGAGAGTACATGGCTCGATGATGAGATCGTTGATCCCGTCGTGAACCAGGAAACAGCTCAACGTGTTCAAGTGCAGTACAGGTTCAGATATTCAGATGAAGAAGATATTAATTATAAAACTCACCCTGACGGGTTCTCTAATGGGGTGTCGGGAGATCCTACTACCCCTCTGGTAATTGCTCAAGGTCCACGTTCAACTCCAGCTTTAAGTGTGGGTGGTAGCCGAACATATCCTTTTGTACCAGCCGATCAGGAATCTGAATGGTTAGAGTCCAGTGCTCTTGCTTATGCAATCAAGGACAATGGTCTATGGGTATCAGGAGATGGTTCAACGCAGTCTGTGGAGGATTTAGGGACTCTGGATGGGTATATCTATGCAATCCCTCTGTGTTTTGCTTTCCGTCATAATGATGTTTCTTCTATTGGTACAGCAGCCGAAGGGTTTGACCCTGATGATAATAGTAATGGGGCACCTTGTCATGACCATCTTTCTTATGATGGTCCTTTAGGAGTTATCGGTGCAGGTCTTTCAGATCGTCCTGATGGTGAGTTTGCTGATGTCATTACTCAAAATAATCTCTTGGATCTCCGCCGTTCAATCGTTCCTCCAGGAATTGATCTGACCAGTGAGCTTCAATATCAGATTCAGTCCCTTCTGGATGCTAACAATCAGACATGGGCTATAGATTCTTATGATAAACATGCTTACTCAGGTACTGAGAATGGTGATGTTTCAACGCGGTGTTTGGTTTGTGATACAATAGGCCGAACAACCTCCCAAGCAGGAGAGCATACCAGAGACTTTGACCATGTTTCCCGACGTTTTGGGGACAATCCTATTATAGAACGTGTGGTTTTCTCTTACTGGCCTGGTGATCGTGTAGCAGCAGCTGTTCCAGTTACTCCCGGACTTGCCAATGATGCCAAGTATGTTACAAAAGCTGGTGGTTCTGTTTCTGATGTTTGGACAGAAGGAGATGTTCTTCATCTTGATCTGGCAAATTTCGATACCGGTGGCCTCGGATCATTTTTCCAAGGTGGGTCAATGGGCGGTTTACCGTTGCCATGGGGTCCTTTTTACTTTACAGATGTTGTTCCTCCGGGGACAGTAATTAGTGATGTACTTTCGATTTATCACGATGACGGAAATTATAATGTAGTTTACGATCAGCAAGTCGAAGCTTCTTCAATAAGAGGAATAGGCACGAGCCATCTGGAGATACATTTGGATGCCAACGACACTCCTGTAACAGGAGGTTTAAATGTGGCTGAGTATCCGATGGTGGATAGAGATGTAACTTTCCCCGGAACTGGTTCACAACGGCGTATCTTTATTGAAGTCGAGATTAGTTACCCAATAGGGGATGAACTACATCAAGGGCTGACAGATACTCCTTTGCTTGATTTAACTACTCCTGATGAGATAGTTTATAATACCGACCCTGCAAATTCAGGAACGGTGGGTGATTTTCTTCCGGGTCCCGGAAATGCTATTGTAGTTGATCAGTTACAAGCCCCAGCAGATACAGCTTTAAGAAACCCTCCAGGCTTCCGAGAAGGCTTTAGAGAAGTTCGGTTGGATTATGTGACTGATGCAACAGATGACGTGACTTTGCCTGATACAGACCCTGTATTTGAAGAAGCCTCCATATTGAATCCGTTAGGTGGATTGGTCAGTCGTAACAAACAAAATGTTTATACCCCTCGTCGTTTGTATGGGGAGCATTACAGTTCCGGTGGTGGTTACCCGACCGTTTACGATGTTCCGGCAGCCGTTAATGTTAATGTGGATTACGATCTTACCGAATACGGCAGTAGTTCTCGGAAAATTGTACTTGAAACTGCTAATCTGTCAGGAGTTGGTAACACTCTTTGTGACGTGGAATACTATCCTCAAGACCCGATACCCAACTATGGAGATGCAGGTTACAGTGTGATGATTTATTACCGTGCAGCAGCTCCTCAGACGGCAGGAGTTATTGATGGTATTATGGATACTGATAATGGTGGGACAGTTCCAACAGAACTATCCATCGAGCCTCTAGCCATTAGCCCTCATACTTGGACTTCTCAGGTAGGGATGGGTTCGACAGATGCTGCTTTCCCGTATGCTTCTCCACTGGATCAGATTCCGATTATGGAAGGTAAGCCTACTTTGGATACTTTGCCTACTATTGGAGAGTGGCATTTCTGTGCTTCGGCCATGGTTACTATTGATGATTTCAATACTGATACTGGTATGTTGGCTTTGCAATCCATGATTCAAGCTGACCAGCAACCGACTTGGACTTTGGGTGGTGATGATGCTTATCAGAAACCTTACAAAGATAATGAGTTCAGGGCATTGTATCCTTACGTAACAGGTTTAAATGGCTATCGTCCAACGATTATGGCTCAACCTTTGTTTGGTTCAACCAGACATAAAGTATTCGTACCTGTTCTAGCACGGGTGAAAGAAACCGTACCTGGTGCTCTGAATGGTATCTTATTTAGACAGGATGAGTTGGTTTTAGTTGTATTGACCCGATTTGCAGAATTAGATGAAGACAATCATATCCGATTCGTTGGTGGATTAGCTTCGGACGGCTCAGAGGGTGATACTGATGCTTATGCAAATAGAACTTGTGCTGCTGTGTATAGAACCCGCAACCTGCTTTTGACTGTGGGTGGAAGATAAAGGAGATTCGGGATGCCGAGAAATGTGAATCCGAAAAATATTAAACTTGGTTCAGGGCAAACAGTTCCTGACCGAGGTGCTGAAGTTGGTTTAGATGCCGGAGCAGCAACGGGCGGTGGGGGTGGTGGGGATGCTAGTTTAGTTCTGGCAGCTCTGAAAGCCCACATCATTGACCCGAAAGATGCTCATAATAGTTCAGCTATCAGCATCGAACCATTTTCTCCGTTTG
>Ga0307928_10001392_pt1 | contig 18265 bp, 28 predicted proteins | sample AceLakmetagen232_FD_201815 | JGI IMG/M metagenome (GOLD analysis project Ga0307928, IMG submission 201815) | Saline water microbial communities from Ace Lake, Antarctica - #232 | ecosystem: Environmental > Aquatic > Non-marine Saline and Alkaline > Saline | place: Antarctica: Ace Lake... | reverse complement strand
TAGCATCAACAAAAGGACATAAAGTAGATGTTTATACAATGGACTTATTTGATTTTGCTGAAAGATATAAAGGGGATTGGGAAGAAGTTAAAAAACATATTAGAGTAGAATATACTTATTGTGATAAAGATAGAGAAGAATCATTTATGAAATTAGCAGAGAAAGAATGTGAAGAATATAAAAATATGAAAGATACATTCTATAAAAAATCTTTAAAAGAAATGATAGAAAACGCAAAAATGGGATGGGAATGGTTTCAAGATAAAAAAGTTGATGGTGATGAAAAACCAAATTTACATAAATTTTATACTTGGAAAATTTATGACCAAAAAGGAAAACAACAAGGTTCCAATATTCATATGACAGAGAGTGTACAAAAAAGTGGAGATTGGGAAAGATTAGATAACAATAAGAAAAAAGGATATTATCAATGGGTATTTATTAACTAAAAAAATTAAAAATGATACACGATAGAAAAATAAAAGACATGACAGGAAAGTTCTTAGAACTTGGTCATATAGTAGCCGTAAGATATGTGTGGAATTCGTATGTTGGTGTAATTAGGATGTCTGGTTTATCTCATGAAGGATCGGAAAGACATAGTTTTTGTAGTCCACATCGTTTAGAAAACAAACACACATATCAGATTATAGGTCATGTAGATTCGAATCATATAGATTATAACGAAGATGCATTAAAATGGTATAATTCAGAAAATATAGTTTGTCCGATAACAATAAGGGTTTATGATAATTGTAAAGTAGACGAAACACCGTTTAGAGGTATAAAAATGAAAAAAATAAAAGATAAGATAAAAAGTAGTATTAACTAAAAAAGAAAGGAGAAAATCATGATATAGATTAAAAAACCACCGTAACGTTTCCATTTAACAAAATGTAAATTACAAAATGTATAATTAATAATAAAAAATAAAAACAAATAAAATGGAAACAATAGAACAAGTACAAAGAATGGATATAACTAAATTCAAAGAAGATATTAGAACATTATCCGAAGGACAGAGAGAATTAAAGAACCAAAGAAAAACCGTTAAAATGGTAGGTTCAAGAACAATGAGCCCAAGTGAAGCAACTTGGAAACATCAAATGAACCGAGAAAAGTTACGAATTATGTATGCAGCTTACGGTTTAATGAGAGGTAAATCATTTTCTCAAATTGAAAATAAACATAAAGAAGAAGGACATCCTCTTAATGAATATAAGATGAAGATTGGAAAGATTCAATCAAGTTATGTTTTAGAAGAAACAGTTTAAGTTTAAAATAAAAAATTGGAGCTAAAATTTAGCTCCAATTTTTAAACTTTTCATCATTTTTTTAATATTAAAGGTGTGAATGTTTTTATATTCCAATTTTAATTATTATATTTGTATCTATGAGTAAGAAAAAGTTCAAAACACAATATAAAGATTTACCTTCTATTGAGAAAAGATTAGATGAATTAATTGAACAAGATTCTAAAAGAAAACTATCTTTTAAAGAAGAATATGAATATAGAAATTTAATAACGATCGCAAGAAAATTAAGATATACACCAGATTTACCTGGTTTATTAGAACTAAGGAATAATAAAATTGAAAAGATAAAACAAAACATGGGAGTTTAGCTCAGTTGGTCAGAGTGCTGGTTTCTAGATCCATGAGGTCGAGGGTTCGAATCCCTCAATTCCCACTAATTATTAATTTTAAATAATAAAAATGATTAATCTTATTGATACTTTACTTGATGTACGTCCTTTTATAAATTATGAATCATGTACTATCCATTCTGATATATCATTATCAGAAATAACAGGAACAATTCAAAACACCGACAAATGTGAATATGTATCCTTACCTAATTATTTAGATTTAAAAGAAACAAAACGTAGATCTGATTTATATGGGAATACTAGTGGTACGACATATAGAACAATTATAAATTCTACTATGTGTCGTGAGATTTGGGCAAAATTAAAAATAGATAATTTCATTATATCTAAAAAATTACTCAATTACTTCACCGACAATAAATGTAATAATTATGTTATTAGTTCTTTATTTAATTTAAAGGTTGAATCATTATTGAATAGAGGAAGTTTAACAAAAGTTTTTGAAATATTAACATCAAAGTATAATCATTTAAGAGAAGGAGAAGGTGGATATTTAATTTATGGTGAAAAAGGAAACCAAATAAGATATGGTAAATTTATTAATATGATACTTGATACATTGTATAGTGGGCAACGTTACCCAAGTCAACGACAACAAGAAGTAGAAAGAACAGTTGATATTTACAAATCTACTTTTAGTACAAGTCAATACCGTGTTTGTGTATTAAGTGGAGATGATATTAAATTGGGATATGATAGAGATTATCAATCAAGATCAAGGGATACAATGTTAGGTAATTCTTGTATGAATGATAAATTATATCTACTGAAACTATATACAGTAAATCCAGATAAAATTTATTTATTTGTTATTACAGATGAACAAGGAAAAATAATATCAAGGAATTTGATGTGGCGTTTAAAAAAATATAATAATTTCGTATTTGATAGAGTTTATGCTATTGATAACTATATACGTAAAACCGTTTTAGATATTGCTTTGAATGAAAATTGGATAGTGTATCAAGAAGGTAGAGGTATCCAAGAAATTTTTAAACTTAATGATGAAGGTGAATCTAAAAAAATCCCATTAAAAGGGATATCTATCAAATTAAATTTTGATGGTGTTCATGATTATCCTTATCTTGATACTTTTCACCATCAACGAATTTGGAATAAAAAATTAACAAATAAATTATTCAGTAAATTCACATATAAGTATTATAATACAGGTGGTCAAAGAAGTAAGATAATATGGTAATTAAACAACAACAATATTATATATACTAAAAAATAATAATATTGTTATGAATATTACTAAAGAACAATTCGAAAAAGTTTATAATAAACACTTACCTAACAAATTCATCAAATTTGTTTTTAAATATTATGCTAAAGATACTGAACAAACATCAGGTATTAAAATAAGTGTAACTGATAAAATTGCTTGGTTCATTCTTTTACCTTTGTTTGTAATTGGGTTGTTGTTCACTATAATTGGATTACCTAAAATATATGTGGGGGTAGTTACATACCCTTATATCGGTGTATTATCATCTATGGTATTAATCGGATTTGTAGGTGTTCAGATGAATAATTTCAGAATTAGAAAAATCGCTAAAGAATTAGGTGTTAATTTAAGTGAATATAATAAGTTAGTAGACTCTTTATATTAACAAATCCAAAAGAGCTACTATAATAATTTAATATATAAGATAAAATATAGTATTTTATATATGTATTACCTATTGGATAAGAAGTACGATGAAACATTTACAATTAATTTTCTTGGATTAGAAGAATTTGAACCAGGTGAAAAATTAATATTAGAAATGCCCGAATGTGTTTATGGTATTACTGAAATAACATCTTTTACAGATAATGTAGAAGGTGAAACAGATAGTGTATATTTAAAGAAATATTTCCAATATAAACAAGGTGTTAATGGTGTAATGTCAGACCCTTTACCTATTGAAGAAATAACTTCAATTGAAATTTGTACAACAAAATGTATCCAATTCAACATATTATATTATAGAATGGATGATGGTGGTCCTCAACCTGGGGTGACTATAACATTAAATAATGCTTCTATTGGTGGTATATTTAAATTCACATCAAATGATGATCCTTTTGTTCTTAATTCTGATAATCCAATCCAAATATTTAATGTAGGTGATAAATTAAAGATTTTCTCTATTGATAGTTTTGAAGTTATATCTACGGCAAGATATGGTAATGCTTTTGATATTAAGTATCGTTTTACACAAGATGATGGGTTATCTTTTACTGAATGGGAGCCACTATCACAAGAAAATATTTCTACTGTACAATGGGATAAATTAAGGTTTGTTAATTTACAGTACATGTTTGAATATAGTGAAGGTTATAATACACCTGTTAAAATATATGATGTTATCTTATATGGTGATTTCCAAAATGTTTCAGCTAATTCACTTAAATTAAATTTATTCGGTTTAAAAGAAAATTGTATTAATTTATATTACGCGGGTGCTGAAATTGATAGTAGTATGTCAGGTATCAATGAAGATTTAGAACCTTATTATGTAAATGGTGATGAATCATCAACAGAAAGTTTAATTAAAGAAAATTCCGAATATCAATTAAGAATGAATTGGTTAACACAGGGAATGAAATGTTATTCTAATCCAGATTTAGGTGGAAAAACCCCATTAGAAAGTTTAGAAGAAGAAAATGCTAATGCTGGTGGTGGTTTTTGGAATCCATATGAATTTGGTAAAATTACTAAATTCCATGATTTCCTTGCTGGTACAATAAATGATATGTTAGGTTTCAGCATTGATTATCACAGAACTGACCCTGATAGTAATGGTATTGATAGTATAATACACGAATATCAATTACATAATGTAGTTGATATGAAAACTATTAAAGTTCTTGTACCTGATAACCAATTCCCTGATAACCAAATTGTTATTAACCAATTTAATTTGGATTTGTTTGATACATTTAAAATTAACATTCTTAAACAAGAGTATAAAGAAGCTTTTGGTGTTGAAACAAGACCAGGACAAGAAGATATTTTATATTTCTGTCAGATAAATAGGATGTATATTGTTAAACATGCACAAATTCATAAAGATGTTATGAACGCTGGTATTTATTATGATGTGGTATTAGAGAAATATGAGAAACGTGCTAATGTTCTTAATAGAATGGAAGAGTCTAAATCTAAGATTGATGCACTTACAAAGAATACTACAATAGATGAATTATTTGGATTTGAGAAAGATCAAGATACTGAACAAATTGCTAATAAGAAACAGATGAAACCTAAGACAATGGATTTCATCAGGAATTCTATTAATTCAAAAATGGTTTATAATAAACAAGAAATTTACAATGGTGATATTAAGATAATAGAATCAATGTATTTCCTAGAAAATATTGCACCTGATGAAGATGCTGTAAATTATGTAACACAAGATAATAATTTATTAAAATCAGATAATAGATCATTTACATTTTGGGTGAATTTCCCAAATTTATATGATCCAAATAGGGCTATTGTGAAGGATGTTATTGAATCATATGACATACCAGATGATACAATTTACAATTTCATAGATAATATGGATAGTGATGGAAAAGGTTATAAAATATGGTATCAAAATGATTGTATATGGTTTATGATGAATGACTATATTGAAAAGATTCCTATTACTTTAATGACTAATATATGGTATGCTGTTGTTGTGGACTTAGACCAAAGACAAAGAAAGTTCTCTACTAAGGTATATAGGAGAAATACTGCTGTTGAGGTTATACTTTATAATCCTAAAACTTATGAAAGATTAGAACTTAATTTAGATACAGATATAGTAGATATTGAATATGAAATGAATGTTAATGGATTCAGAGCAGTAGATAATGTAGAAATAGTATCAAATGAAGTTCAATCAACCTTTATAGAAATGGAAAGATATGAACACGATATGCCTGAACCGTATGAATTTTCACATGATGAAATGATTAGTATTAAGGGTTCAAGAATGTTTATATCAAATATCAGAGTGATGAATGATTTAATTAAGGATGGTGATGAACAAACTGTATTAAATGAATTGATCGTTAAAGATGCTCAACACGTTATTGTAGCTGATAATGCAGAGAAGAAAATCCAAGCTGAAAACATTTATAATAAAAACTGGAGATAATTTGTTTATTAAATATATTTTTTGTATTTTTGTAATATAAATCAAAAAGTATAATTATGGCAATATCAACATCAGAAGTAAAAATTAGTTTTATCGTTCACGGTTTAGGTTTTCCATTAGGAAAAGTTTATAGATTACATGTGTGGTTGCCCCCACAGACACAAAGACCTGGTTCATGGGTTGATGATAATGCTGATATAATCAAGCAAGAATTAAGAGATGTTTGTCATGTACATTCTATCCAACATATAAGTGTAATGTGGGCCCCGACCAGAACAAACAAAGAAGGTTATGGTGATATAATCTTGGATAGTGAAAAAGATGCATCCCCAGCTAACGATAAATCTAAAGCTAAAAAAGCAGAAGAAAAGTTAGTAAAAGACATTAGAAAGATTGATCTTCCTAATATTGATAAAGACGACCTTAATAAATTGAAAGGTGAAATTGATATTGAACTTTTTAAAAAGGAACATAAACTATCTGATGATGTTTATAATTTCTGGTTTGTGAATCAAGATTTGGTTTCAATTGATGAAGCTAAAGATATGTGTAAAGAACACGGAGCAAACGATTTGTTTCTTCCTAGAAAAATGGAAATACGTAAAAAAGTTGAAGAAAAAATACAAACAGTATAATATTCTAACTAAAACAAAAAAAGGACACTCAATTGAATGTCCTTTTTTTGTTTATATTAATTTCTTATACTTCACTTAATTTCTCGGTAGGGATTTTACTTCTTCTTTCGATACTCCCAACTTTCATTTTATCAGAAGTGTTGCTTTTGATTATTCTTAATGAATCGGGTGATGAATATTCTAATCTTTTTGATACGTCTTGTAATATTCTAATTTTTTCTTCTAATGATAATGCTAATACTATACCTTGATATGATTTAGTTGATTTAGCATTAAATTGAACTACAAATGATCTTTTTAGTAATTTATCAGCAATTGATTCATCTGTTGGGTCTTTTAAAAATTCTGTGATTCTTTTAGCTACATTATTAGTGAATTCTTCATTCACTGTTTCTATGTTTGGGTTAAAACTTTCAAAGGTTTTTATACGTTTCATAAATATTAATTATATTTTATAAACTTATATATTAAATTAATAATATTAAAAAAGGACAATCAATTGAATGTCCTTTTCTTTTTTACGTATCTAATACCTTTTTTATATCCTTAGCTACAAAGTAGGTAAATAATTTATCTCTATTTTTAATTGTGATAGTTTCTAAATTACCTATTCTTTCTTCAATTAGTTTAATATAGGCTCTTAAATCAACCAATCCTTTACCATAACTAACACTTGGTTTATAGTAATCTGGAAATTTATCATAATAAGAAGTTACAAACTTATTAATAGCATATTTACTGATATATAAATCTTCTTTAATGATACTACTTTTAATTTGTAGAAAATCGAATACATCATCATTAAATCTATGAACTAAATTATCAGTTTCAATAATCTTTAATAAACCTATTACATAGGCATCATTTTCATTTAAAGAAACGGGTTTATTAGCTTCTACGATATTTTTTATTTCCCCCTCGTTATTATCGTGTAAACAGAATCTTTTATATTTATCCCATAAACATCTTTGAATAATATCGTTTGGTGTAACGATTATTTGCATAATTAAATTGTATTATTTTTTTCCAAAATTTCATTCATTACTTCTATATCATTACACATTTCAATAAATTGGAATTCTTCTGTTAAATCTAATTCAAACCATTCACCGAATGTTTGTTTGTAATTAAATCGTCTATGAAGATTTCTTTCTACTAATTGTCCGAATTCTGAATTGTGATATTCTACTAATTTGATTTCGAATGGGCAACCTGTTTGTAAACCTTGGATTCTTTTGGATATTGAATTTCTTGTTGAACCAATTTTATATAATCTTTTATCGGGTGTATCTATTTTAAGTAAATAGATTTTGTTTGGATACTTTTTCAAAATTTTTATTCATAAATTTTGAATTATATATTTTATTTGTTCGGTTCAAAAAGAATTAATCTTTATCAATTTCAACATCTTTATCAATTTCAACATCTTCATCAATTTCGATATCATCAATTTCAAGATCCACATCAATATCTGTATTATCTATATCAGCTCCAGCTTTCTGTGTATTTAATTTTGATGCTATTTCTTCTTGTTGTTTTTGATATTGTTCCATCAAAATTTGTCTTGCTTTATTTTGTGCAGATTTTTTTTGATTGTTGTAATTTTGGACTTTCTTTTTATGTCCTTTTCTCAATTTCGATTTTGGCATATTAATTCAATTGTTTTTTCATTTATTTATATAATAAAATAAACATAAAGTTTGTTATTATTATTTAATAAATTCGTCTAAGATTTGATCCACATTTGGTATTTGTGAATGTATGAGCATTACGAGATCTTCTACTTTCTCATAATTATAGATTGAATCTACTTTTAATTTTTTTAACATTTTTTCTTCTGGTACAATTCTAACACTTCCTTTGTGATTAAACCAGTATGCTATTTCGTATAATTCTTCAAATATCATTACACTTAAAAGAAGTGCAACTCCATCTTCTACTTTACCAATATAATCTATTATAGAAACGCTTATAATATTTTTATCATCGTTAAGTTCGTTGGGCATTTTTGTTTACTTGATTTTTATATATAATATATATCTAAAAAGTAATATAGTTTAATATGCCAACGGCAAACATAAAGGATTTGAACATTAGAGGTGAAAATCACCCTAAGTATAATAGTAGAAGAATAATTGAAGATAGACCAATTGAGTTTATTATTCAAAAATTAGAAAATATTTTATTTACTAATCAAGGAGATGTTTTAGGTGATCCACTTTTTGGAGCTAACCTTGAATATTATTTATGGTCAACGAATGTACCATCTAACAAAATAGAAAAAAACATACAAGATCAAATAGACGAATATTTGGATGAACTAAATACATATGATTATGAGTTTAGTCTTGATTTATATGAAGGTACATTGAGAGATATTTTATATATCAATTTCAGAATAAGAGATATTAATGTTGACTTTGTATTAACTTAAAAATTATTAAATATAATGAAAGTATCACAAAAAGACATAAGTGAAAAGTATGTTAATGTATGGACGACCCGCAAAGTTAAGGAATTAATGGATAAGGAAGATAAGGGTATCAAATTACATATGAATGAAAAAATTTGGTTTGATAATAAACCAGGTGTTCGTAAAGCAGGTATCAAATTCGCAATGACTGAAAAGGAATTGAGAGAATATGCTAAATGTAAATTAGATATACAATATTTCGCTGAAAACTATTGTCAGATTAAAAGGGAAGATGGTACAATAGGTCCAATGACATTACGTAATTACCAAAAAGAAATTATTGACTTATTTCAAAATAAGAGATCTGTACTGATGGCTTCCCGTCAAACGGGTAAAACAGTATCAGCAGCTATTACAATTTTACACTTTGTATTGTTTAATAAGGATAAGGGTGTGATGATCGTTGCTAACAAAGGTGCTACAACCGTTGAAATCATTGAAAAAATTAAAGGTATTTATAAATTATTACCATTTTTCTTAAAAGGTGGAATTGTAAATTGGAATCAAAGTAGTATTACTCTTGATAATGGATGTAGAATTAAAACTGATAAAAGAACAAAAGAACCAGCGATTGGTTTTACTATTGACCTTTTATACCTTGATGAATTTGCTCACATTCCAGCAAACTTCATATTACCTTATTATACTGCGGTAGTTCCTATTCTTTCAAACATTGAAAATGCGAGAATGATTATTACATCAACACCAAAAGGATTAAACCTATTCCATCAGTTATTAACCGAATCTGAATTACCAGAAGATGATCCTAATTGGAATGGTTTTCACTCAATGAGGGTTTATTGGTGGCAGATTAAAGGTAGAAGAGATACTAAATTATTCTTAATGGATAAGAATTTGAGAAAACATAATATTAATAAAGGTGAAGTAAAAGAATTTCTTGAAAATGAAGGTTATGATATTTACGATAAGAAAGAAGATGGTCAATGGGGTATATTTATAAAACATATAAAAGGTATTGAAGAAACACAATATAGTTATATTGCTAATTTACGAATAAATAATATTCCATTAGGGGAATTAGGTCGTTTAACAAATTGGGAAAAACAAGAAACTAAATTTATTGGTGGTGAAGATGGATTCAAACAAGAATACGATCTCCATTTCTTGACAGGTAATAAAATGTTATTTGATAGTGTTACTATTGAAGAAATTTATGAAAATCAATTGAAATTAGATTATTTTGATATTCCACATTTTAATGATAGATTGAATATACCTTATGGTGGGTTACATTTTGTGAGAAATAAACCTAGTATATTTAACTTATCTGAAATAAAAAAATACCACATATTTATGGGTGTGGATTTAAGTGAAGGATTAGGAGAAGATTATTCGGTTATTAATATATTTAGATTGATGCCAAAGACTGCTGATGAAATAGAAAAATATAAAGGTAAATTTGTAGATTTTTATGATTATTTTAAATTAGAACAAATTGGTATATTTAAAACTAATATTTATTCTGTTGAAGAAGTGGCAAATATATTATATATGTTAGCTTTTGAATTTTTTAGTCCTGATACTACAAGAATTGCACTTGAAAGGAATACTTATGGGGATGCTCTATTAGCTCACATACCTAATGTATTCAATCAAGAGAATGAGTATTCACAACACGTATTCTTACGTTTTAAGAGTCGTCAGGAAGAAAAGAGGACAAGGATGGGTATCAAGGTCAATAGAAATAAAAAACTTCTTATAAAGGATTATCAAGTGAATACTAAAAAAGGTAATTTAATGTTACATGATAAATACACAATCCAAGAGGTGACTACGTTCACCAAACAAGAAACTCCATCAGGTGACATAACATTTAAATCAGAAAGTGGACACGATGATGCTATTATGACTTGTATTATTGTATCAACTTCTTTTGCTCATATTGGGTATAAAGATATGATAGATTCATTAATTGACTCATTGGGTGGTGATTTAAGTGATATAATAAAAAAGAAACGTTCAGAATTTATGGAAGATACACCCGATTTATCAAGTTTTAGTGGTGGGTATAGTAAAGTGTATAAGAATAAGAATAACAACAACAATAATAATAACTATAATACACCGAATACGAACCTCCCAGGTGGTAGATTCCCTCAACATAGTAACCCGTTTAGTAGATAAGGGATATAATATGTACATAAATATTAAACAAATCTTACTTTTTAAACTAAAATAATTAAAATAAAAAGTATAGGTATGGCAAAGACCCAAGAAATAGACTTTAGTATATCTAAAGATAATCTACACAAATTAATACAAACACTCAAAGACTTGTCCAAACTGGATGATAAAGTCTTATTCAAATTTGATAAGAAAAATACACTTATCTATTCACTTGTTGGTGAAGGACAGAATGTTAATGCTTTCAAGAGTTTTGTTTATAAAACAAATGAAATATTTGATATTGATGAATTCGATGGAACAATAATGTTTATCGGGAAATCTGCTAAAGGTATTGCAAGGAGTTTACAAATTATGTCAGACTTTGAATTAGATACATTCAAAGGGAAGATATACTATGATGAATTAGGTGATGAATTATTTTCTGATAGGATATACTTTAGATCAGGTAACAAATTAAGACAATCATTTTATGGTGACGATCCAAGAATGATGAATACACAAATATCAGTAGATAAGATCAAGAAATTTATTAGATTAGAAGATGCTGATTTTAGTTTTGATTTACAGGCATCCGATTTTGATAAAATTAAGAAGTTAGCTGCTCCTGATGCGGAAATGAATATATTCTATATGAATACATTTGAAAGGGATGGTGAGAACTTTGTATCTATTGGAGAAGGTAGTTGGGAACTAACTGTTGCTGAAACAGATTATAGTCACCCAAGAACATTAGCTTTCCCGAAGAAATATTTCAAAACAATCGGAATGGTTGATGGTGCAGCTAAAATTTATGTATTTGATACTTCATTAATGGTATCGACACCAGAATCAGATTTATTAATTAGTATAGAAGTAACAGTATAATTATGGGCTCAATGTCAGATGTAGAATTTTTAAAAGAACACGGTGTTATAAGTGTTAAAACTCTTGGTGAGCTTACTATGCCAAAGATAACACTTATTGTAGAATTCAATAATGGTGATATAGAAATGAGAAATACTAATCTTAATATGATAGATGTTAATAATGTATTTATGAATATTTTGAATATCAGAAGCAGGAAGAAGAAACTATTAAAAATAACAAAAACGATATGATTGGAGGATTTGAATATAACGACAAAAAACCCACGACACCAATAACGGGTGATACGGTGATAGAAAATGGTGAAGTTTTAGTATGGGATAATGGTGGTTGGATACCAGTTATACCGAATGATAAACACACAGAAGAAGAATTGGTTGATATATTTGAAGGTAATCCAGAATTATATAATAGGGTCATGGTTGAAATGAGAAATAGGAAAATAAATAATATAAAAAACAAAAATAATTAAATGATTGATTATGGTAAATTACAATTTGAAGTACCAAAAGGTGTAAAATATCCAGAATCTTGGATAGAAGGTAAAAGAACAGAAAGAATGTTTTTAGATATTTGTAAAATGAATGGATATGAAGTAAAAAAATCCGAAGATTATAATGACATTTATCAACACTTCGATTTTTATATTACAAAGAATAGTAAAACATGGAGAGTTGATGTTAAGAATGAAAAAAAGTTAAATCGGTGGGATGATAAATCAGATAAAGAAATCCAATGGTTAGAATTAAAAGGTATTACAGGTTATGGTGGGTGGTTATATGGCAAATCAGATTTTATAGCATTCAAATACGGGGAATCATTTATATTAGCAAAAAGAAAAGATTTATTAGATTTAACTTTAAAATTACGTGAAGTAGACGAAAATAGTAATCCCGTATTTTGTAAATCAAAAGAAAAGAAATTATACCAAACACTACAAAGAGATGGTAGACAAGATGAAGTTATTTTAGTGAAAATGGAAGATATTAAAACATTGAAATTTAAAGAATTAAAAGAAAAAATATAATATGTGGTGTGTAGAATGTGATTGCTTCAAAGAAATTTTAGAACCTTTAGGTTTATATTCGAATGGTGGTGGTGATAAAAATAATGAACTATCTTATAATATATGGTCTAAAGAGTATGGATTAATTTGTGAATTAACAGAAAATGAAATAAAAAATATTTTTGAACAGAAAGAAATTCAATTTTATTTACGAAAAATAAAAATAAACAATGTATTACGTAGTTCAAGATAATGTATTTAGAGAAACAAATTATAATAATTTGATTTATGCCCTTGAAAGGTTAGACTTACCGCACGAAATCGTATCGGTTATTCCTTTTGAAGATAGTTTTAGGTTTGATACAAAACGAACAGATGTATTTCCTTTTGGTTCAGTTAAAATGGCAAGAGTATCAAAAGAGCTTGGTTGGAATCCTGGTTCACAATTAAATGATAATCATGATTATATGGTGTATAAAGATTATTATAAAGATAATCTATTAAACTATGATTCAAAGATCATTAAATTCGGTGATACTGATTTCTTTAGTAAAGAAAGATTCTTTGCAAGACCAACTAAAGATACAAAAGTATTTACTGGTCAAGAATTTGATTTTGGTGAGTGGGTAGAATTTAGAGAAAGTGCATTAACAAATGGTCATTCTACTTTATTAGATTCTGAAACCGAAATACAAATAGCATCTATTAAGAAAATTTATAAAGAAATAAGAATTTGGATTGTTAAAGGTGAAATAGTTACAGCTAGTCAATATCGTTTAGGTAATAGATTAGTATTAGATAGTAATGTGGATAAAGAAGCATATACTTATTGTAATAATATGGTTAAACTATTTGAACTTAATGATGGGTTTGTTATGGATTTAGCATTAACTGATAATGGTTATAAAATAATAGAATGTGGTTGTATAAATTGTGCAGGTTTCTATGAAGCTGATATGCAGAAATTATTAATGATATTAGAAGAAAAATTTTAATTAGAAAATGATGAACGCAGTTGCTAAATGGTCACCAGTATTACAAATATCAAATATCCCAAATGAATATTGGGGTATGATTGCAGAATATTGTGAATCTGAATATATTAGAGAAAATGATCACACAGTAAATTTATTACCTATGCGATTAAAAATTTTAAGTAAAATTGATTTATCTAAAGTTACTATTATTAAAGATGAAACAGAAGATAGTGTTTTTAAAGAACATTGTATAACTATAAGAATGAGTCATGATGAAATGATAGATTTAAAGTTGGGAATGGGTATAGATGTATTAGATAGAATGCATCATCTTCTTATTGAAGAACAATCAAATTTATTTAACAAGGTTATAAATGAAAGAATGGGTATTATTATTAAAGATGTTTGTTTAGAAATTGAACCTGATATTGAAAACAATTTAATTAGAATGAAATCTAATTTTTTATCAATTGCGGATTATAGACAATATAAGATAAAAAAATTAAAAAGTATTATCAATGAAAGAAATTGATTATAATAAGGTAATAGAATTAATAACACAAATAGGATACAAACAAAGAACAGGTACATATTATATTATTCGTGAAAAAGATGGTTATATAAACATATCGTGTGATAAAACTTTTCATCCAGAAGCACCTATTTGTTTTCATAAAAATCATTATCAACGGGTTAAAAGAAATTTGGGATTTAGTAAAAAAGATATATCACACAAATTCTATGATTTAGAATCGTTTTATGAATTTATATCAGAATATCATAATAAACTATTTTTAAAAAACAAACTAAAAAAGATAAGTGATAATATTAGACATTCTATATAAATATTGGTTAAAACTAATAGGTCGTTATGATAAGTTATATCCTTGTGGTGTAAAAACAGAATCAGTTAATTATGAAATAATTGATATAGATGATAATGGGTTTGCTAAAATTCATGTGTTTGACACATCACTAATGGTATCAACACCAGAATCAGATTTATTAATTAGTGTAGAAGCAACAGTATAATTATGGGTGAAAATGGAATATTAACAGAAGAATTCTTAGTAGAACACGGAATCAAAAATATCTAATAGGAAATATGAATTTACCCTTTCACTATCTCTATACCACTTATAACATCATCTTGGGTCTGTGCTTTGGATGATAAGTGTGTAAATGTTTCATCATAAATATCAAATCTGTCATCATCTATATCGCACATCACCCAATTACCTTCGGTTGTCTTAGTTAATCCATATTGACCTACCCCCTCCGTACCATCATATTTAGTAGTATAACTGGTTATGTAATCCCAGTTTAAATCATATATATAAACATAATCGGAAAAATTATCTAACACATACCATATTTCATTTTCACACCTTAGTCCTGTTATTTGACTACTAACATCTGTCATTTGGGTGGTTAAATCAATTGAATCTTGATAAACACCACCAGAATATCTATAAACAAATCTATTTCCACCACCCATATAAATATCCCCATCAAACACCTCCACAGATTCAGGATCGGTATCTTGACCATTGACAGCGAAAAATGATTCATAGGTCCAATCATCATCTAATATATAAATTCGCTGAGAATAACCAATATCGACAATTACCCATTTATTATTAACCGTATCTTTAGCAATATCTCTGGGTTTAGAAGTGCCCCAATGAATTGTACCAAACTCATTATATTTAGAAATTAAATCGATACTAACATCTAAATAATCTAGTGAAGAATCATATTTATATGAATAACCTGTGTCGTATCCTACCGCCCAATAAGTTATTGTTGAAGCTGAGGAAGGTATATTGAATACTAATCCATTAGCCATTAGTGCACTCCCGTTGTATGTTAATCTTGACATTGTGATATTATTTTTTTATTATATATAGTTTTTTCAAACTTAGAATGATAAAAATACTATAATAATATATGATAATATTGTCAACACTATATAAATATTGGTTAAAACTAATCGGAAGATATAATAAGTATCATCCTTGGGATAATCCATTTCATAATGATCCAGTTCATTATTGTGAATTATATAAAGATAAGGGGTGTGCACATGTAGATGGATATTTGTGTTATTTTCCTAATTGTGGTATGTTAAAAGATTATAGAAAAGAACTTGAAAGGGTTTACAAATTAAAACAGATTGTAAAAAATATCAAATTATAAGAATTATATTGCAGAAAACTTAGAAGAACCAATTAAATATGAAGATCATAAACGAATGCAATTAATAAATGAAAGGAATGAGAAAATAAAAAAAAGAAAAATTAGAAAAAATAATGAATAATATAAATGGAATTTAATGAATATCAAAAGAAAGCAATAGAAACAGCTTTTTTCACTGGGGATGGATTAACATATTGTACCCTTGGATTATGTGGTGAAGCAGGAGAATTTGCAGAGCATATTAAGAAGATGTTACGTGATGATGGTGGAAAGTTAACAGAAGAAAAGAAGAAGTCTTTAATTGGTGAACTTGGTGATGTTCTTTGGTATCTAAGTGTATTAGCAAATGAATTAGATACTGATTTAGAATCAGTCGTTGAATATAATTTAAAAAAGATTAAATCCCGTAAAGAACGTGGGGTTCAAAAAGGAAGTGGTGACTTTAGATGAAAACTAAAAAAGAAATAGAAAATTGTCTTATATCAGATTTAAGTAATATGATATATGAAGTACAATCGGGTAACGTGGATATGGAAATGATATTTGGTTTCTTCTCCGAAATATTATTAGATGCAGAAGTAGATTCTAAAATAATTGTTAATGTATTAGAACAAAAGAACTTTGGTGATATGGGTAAAGAATATGCCCGATATATTAAAGTGGACGAAGGTTGGTAATTAATCCCAAAAAGGATCTGTTACACTAGATATTTCAACTTCCACTTCTGTTTCTTCTGTTAGAATTACTTGATGTAATTTTTCTTCTGATTCTGCTACTTGTTTTTCTGAAATTTCACTACCACAATAATTCATCCCAAATTCAATTGCACCTTTAGCTGTTGCTGACAATCCCATAAACGGATCATAAACGAGTCCATCTTCTTGTCCATACAAATTCATTAATTTTAATACTAAATCGGTAGAAAAAGTTGCCTTGTTCAATTTACTAGAACCATCATTGTTTTTAGCTTCTACGAAATTATAAACATTTTCATAATTAGCTTGACCAGTTTTTTCAATAACAGACTTTACTTTCTTATTGGATTTAAATGACTTTAATTCATTTTTTCTCACAAAAACGAAAACATATTCAATAATTCGTGTGAGTTTATTCTTACTTCTGTTGTTAGGGATTGCAGTACCCTTTTTCCACACGATACAGTCCGCTGTGACGAAGTTTGTCCTTCTAATGATGTCTGCTATCACTAACCACATTAAGTGTGTATTTTCGGACGAATAGGACATATTATACAATATACAACCATCTTCTTTTAATACCTTATCAAAACCTTCAAATATATCAATAGTCCAATCAATATATTCTTCATCAGTCATCTTATCATTATATGTATCATAACGTCTGTTATAATCATCCTTTGCACCAACTCGGCTTGTGTTATAGGGTGGAGATGTGATTACTAAATCAACTTTGTTTTGAAGTTCTTCTCTATTCATTGTCAAAAGACAATCTTCGTTGAATATTTTATTCATATAATACTGTTTAAAAAGGTTATTTATCTTTTATAGTGTGATTGATAAAAATTGTTTAATTAATAAAGTCAATGACATTTTCATTATCCACACACTTTAAATAAACATACATATCTTCTTCTAAAATATCTGAATGGTCTATTGATTCAAAATCTGAACCCCATTCTTCTATACATTTGTTATCCATTGTGGATTTTAAATGAATTAGTTCTGATTCGTTTAATTCTCTGTTGGTATCAACATCAATTACAAATGAACTCTTTGGTAAATCATATGATAAAATTTCAATAGAATTTATATTATATTCACCATCATGTCCATTAAGGGATATTCTACCGTTGAAATCATCTTGTGTGGTTTTAAACAATTTAACTAAGTTATTTTTATCTAAATTAGATAATTCTAATTCTTTATTAATTTGTTCAGAAATAGATTGAATATTATCATCTATTACAGATTGTAATATATCTATTTTATTTACTCCGAATGAATCTTCATCTTCTTCAAGATAATTTTCTTCTGCTTCTAATTTGTATTCGTATTCGTCAATTATGTATTGTAAATCAACATCATATTTATCTTGTATGTATTCGATATCGTCCAAATCTTGGATTTGTAATTCGTTATTATCTAACACGAAAGATACTTTGACGGGGAAGTGTAAT
>Ga0307928_10001391_pt1 | contig 18272 bp, 31 predicted proteins | sample AceLakmetagen232_FD_201815 | JGI IMG/M metagenome (GOLD analysis project Ga0307928, IMG submission 201815) | Saline water microbial communities from Ace Lake, Antarctica - #232 | ecosystem: Environmental > Aquatic > Non-marine Saline and Alkaline > Saline | place: Antarctica: Ace Lake... | reverse complement strand
AATGGGATATTTAAAAACGGGAACAGGATTAATAGGAGCAAATCTTTTAGTTGGTGTAACTCCAAACCTAAGCGGAACAGCAGGAGAAACAAGTATCAGAGCTGACTTCGCTGATGGTATGGGTAACATGGGAAAAGCATTACCAGTAATGGGCAAAGTAAAAGGAACTGGTATGGTTTTGAAATCAGTTAAGAAGTTAAAACCTCTAAAGATTAAAGGAGCTTATAAGTTATAAACATGGAAGAAGAAACACAGCCTTATAATGAGGTTGGAGATCAAGTTGGTTTACATAACGCTTCACAGCAAGGAGCATTAATAGCAAACCAATCAAGACAACTCCAGTACCAAATGGAAGAAGGAGAAAAGAACTTAGCTGAAGCTCAGCTAGATTGTAATGAAACTCTAACTAAAATAAATCACCTGCTTAAACAAGATGTTCTAAAAGTAAATGAAGGAGGAGTATTGGATTGGGAAGATATAGATGATGAAAAGAAAAGAGTTCTTACTAATGAGGGAGTAGATAAGATTATGCAAGTGATGCAGAGTTATATTAATAAGGAAACATTACTATCTAACTTTGATGAGAAGACTATTGCTAGAAGAATGTTACAATTCTCATTATCTTTCAGTGCTTTAATATTTCTAAAGTATGAAATATTCTTTAGGTCTCCAAACTTAATGGAGTGTAAAGAAATTCTAAAAGATAGGATAGATGAGAAGATTAGTAATAAACAAATGACCGCAGATATACTTGGCAAGGATTTTAATGAAGTAGAAATTAAAAGAACAATTCTTAATGAGATGGAAGAAAGAATAGAATATGAACTGGATAAGATTAAATCTGAAAAGACCAAGTTAAATCTAAGAGAGTTTGAAATGATATTTACACAGTTAAACGCATTGGTAGAAGCTACGCATAACCGAGCATGGAAAGGAGAAGAGAGAGGATCATTAAGGAGACACTTTAACATAAGTGAAGTAATCGGTGGCAAGAGTCCAATGCCGGAAAAGCAAGGGGGTTTCTTTGGATGGGGAAAGAGATAAAGTATTTTGTTTTATTAGCATTATTAATAACTATGATTGGATTAGTTGGTGCAGAAATAAATAATTATGCTCCAGTAAAACAAGGAGATTGTATTACCATTAAGCAAGTATGTGCAAGTTGCACATATCTTAATGTATCAATCTCTTATGTAAATTCTACTATAGCTGTAAATAATACAGGCATGACAAATATTGGTGGTGGTACTTGGATTTATGAGTTCTGTAATACAACTACTCTTGGCAGATATGATGTAACTGGTTCAGGAGATTTATCTGGAACAGATACTGGTTTTGATGTTTTATATTTTGAAGTTTCATATATGGGGAAAGAGTTAAGTTCTGCTAAAGCAATAATGTATATAGGGTTTTTATCTTTATTAGTTCTAATATTTTTCCTTAACTTTATTGGTATGGGATTACTTCCCAAGAGAAATCAAAGGGATGAAGAAGGAAAATTACTTTCTATAAGTTATTTAAAATACTTTAGAGATGTTCTTTGGATGAGTGGGTACTTCTTATTTATAGCCATAACTTTCATTGCTAGTAATCTTGCCTTTGCATTCTTAGAAGAACAATTAGTTGCTAATGTATTACACATGATATTTAGAATTGCTTTTGGTGCTGCTCCGGTAGTAGTTATTATTTGGTTAGTATGGATATTTGTCTCGATGTTTCACGACAAGCAGTTTCAGAACTTATTAAATAGAGGAATGTTCTCGGAGGGTAGAGTATAATGGCAGACATGAGAAGAAAACGTACAGAGATAATCCGTTCCGATCCAGATTTTAAAAGATTAATTGATGATTTAAGTAGGAAGAAATCATTCCAAGAGAAAGATAAGATAACTCCTTCTAGAATTACAGAAGCAATCTATAAACAATACTCTAAATATCCAGAACTGATAGAAGAAATAAATAAGTCTAAGCTTGGGAAGTGGAAGTCAAAATGAAATGCTTTAGATGTAATAAAGATATAAATAAAAAAGATAAATACTATTCATTTACTGAATACTCAAAAGGTATTAAGATAAAAACAGATTATGCACACAAAGAATGTTGGGATAACTTCTTAAAACAAATAGATAGTGCTACTAATTCATTAAATAAATCAAACTATCTGCTTAATGCTATGGGTAGTCACATGAGGAAGATTGGTATAATTCCGGATGCGGAGGTAGTTATATGAGAAAGATACAGAAAGAAAAGAAAGGAGCAATAGGTATAATTATATTTTTCTTTATATTAATGGGAGTATTAGTTCTTGGTTTTATAGGAACAATGGTTTGGTCTGTGGTTGATATTGCTAGTGATGAAATAACTCCAGTAATGGAAGGACTTGGAATGGTAGGAGACACAAATGTATCACAAGCGGCTGAATTTTCTTTTGGAGTAGTAGATTCATTCATTCAAGCTGTGCCTTGGCTACTTGCTTTATCTTATGTTCTTGCTTTGGTATTTACCTTAGTGTTTGTATTCGTTGGTGGATATAATCCTCACCCAGCTTTCATAGCATTTTATATTGCATTAATGTTATTATTAGTATTTGGTTGTGTCATAATGAGTAATATGTATCAGGATATTTATACTGGTGATGATGAGATTGGTTCAAGATTACAAGAGCAAACAATAATGTCATACATGATTTTACACTCTCCATTCATAATGGCCATCATAGCAATCATTGGTGGAATATTAATGTTTGGAATGCAATCAGTAAATAAAGAAGGATACGGAGGAGGAATATGATAAAAAACTCTTCGTATAAGCGATTCTCAGCAACTTTAATAGTAATAGTTATACTATCTGTCCTCGTGATTCCAGTTGTTTCTGCTTTAGATTTTGATAATGTAAAGAATTCAAAAGATACAACTTTTGACGGAAAACATACTCAAGGGAATCAGTTGTTAGAAAAATATAAACCAATTCAAATTAAGAATGCATTTGGATTAGGTGCAACAATATTTGAAGGTTATTTATCTCAACACGACGATACTTGTGGAATAGATTGTAGTTCTACAATGGAAATAAAACTTTATGAAGATAGACCTTTAATTGATGATGTAGATTTTTATACAATCCTTGAAGATGGAAATAAAAATAAACAGAATGTTAGAAGTTATCAATTTAAATATTGGGGAACGATAAATGATTATGAAACTATCTGTTCATTAGAAAAACCAATAACTTCAGAAAATGGAACTATCTATACTCCTCAAACTTGTTCACAAGTTTTAACTGGTTCTCACGAAGGATGGGTTAATTATATCTTAGGAACTGAAATGCCTAAAGGAGAATATACTATTAAGTTAGATGCAGAAAAGAAACCAAGTAGAAGTGTCGATTGGATTATTAAAACTGGTGGAAAGACTTTAAATGAATGGGCAACTTGGGGAAATATTAGTACAGGAGATGATGCAGAAGTTATATTAAATTCCCCAGTAGATAATTATATTTTATTATCTAATCCACAAACTTTTAATGCAAGTGCAAACGTAACTGGTGGAGCAACATTAACAAACATGAGTTTATGGACAAATGAAAGTGGAATTTGGGAAATAAAGAACAGTTCTAATATTACAAATATATTTTTAGATTATGATGGAACAGAAGTATCTTATACGACAGATGGTTCATATGTCTTTAGGAAAAACATGACAGATATAAATCATGATGTGTCATACGGAATAAGTGCAGTAAAGATTAGTTCTTCATCTGCCGACCCTTCAAGAATAATGTGGATATTTTATTATGATGATGACACATATGAAAATACAACTTATTTAGCAATATCCTCAACATCATATGTTAACGTTACAATGACAAATCCAAACCAAGCAAAGACTGTTTCTTATATTGAAATATATATAGCAAGAGGAGCAGGTTCAGGAACGGTCTATGAAGATGAAACTTATGTATATGCTTTAAGTGTTCCAAGTTATACTAAAATATGGACAAGACAATTAACAGAACCAACTTTATGGACAGTTCAAGCATGTGACTCAGATGGAGATTGTGGATTCGCAACAGCAAATAGAACTTTATTAATTGATACAACAATACCAACTATTAATATAATCTCTGGAAACGGAACTCAAAACTATGGTTCAACTTCAATCAATCATACTTTGAATTATACGGTGACAGATACAAACTTAAATTCTTGTTGGATTAATTACAATTCAACAAACAGAACAATCCCCTGCACATCTGGAGCAATCAACTCAACAAACTTTACTCTACAAAGTGGATTATACACCGCAACAATTTATGCTAATGATAGTGCCGGGAATTTAAATACAACTAATATTAATTGGAGTTATAAACTACTACAAACAGCAGAATACTTTGTAACATCAACAACTTCAGGAGCAACCAACCCATTTAACATAACTCTTGATTCTAACTCTCAGATTACTATTGCTTATTTAAACTATAATAACACAGCTACGTTAGGATCTATTGCTTCAAGTGGAGATACTTATGTTTTAAGTAGAGACCAACTAGCCACAGGAGTTTCTACAGATACAAATATATCATTCTTCTGGAACTTAACAAGGGCTGATGGATTCAATTATATAACTACAGCACAAAACCAAACGGTTAGTCCAATAGTGATAAATGAAACTTGTACTGGGATGTATACTATATTTAATTTTACTTTAGTTGATGAACTTACTCAAGTGAAAATAAATGCAACATCACTTAACTCATCTATAAAAACAGACCTAACTTTATATACCTCAAATGGAGCTACTAGCTTAAGTAGTTTCTCACATAAATATACAGCAACTAATCCGGCAGCTATATGCCTTGACAATAATCTTTCGAATGGGGAATCTTATTTATTAGATTTACAAGTACAATATAGCACAGACAATCATTCTGAAGAGTTATATCACATTGAAGATTATGCTCTAAATTTAAGCTCACTATATCAAAACATAACTCTCTATGACTTACCCACAACAAGTGCACAAAAATTTGAGTTACTAGTAAGAGACACTTCTTACATTCCAATAGATGGAGCTTTAATTAAAATAGATAGAAAATACATTGAGAATGGTAGCTTTTATACAACAGAAATACCCAAAACAGATGCCAAGGGAATTACATCAGCATCTCTTGAAACAGATGATGTAATATATAACTTTTATATTTATGAGAATGGAGATCTAATATCAACATTTGAGGATGTTTTAGCTATATGCCAAACACCATTAGTAAGTACTTGTTCGATAGATTTTAATGCATTCCAAACAGGGATTTCTATTCCCAACTTTGAAGATGGTGATGATTTTAATTTTACTCTTGGTTATAATTCTACATCAAAAATAGTTTCAAGTACTTTTCTTATTCCCTCTGGAGAACCATCAACCATTAAATTAGAAGTTATAAGTGAAGATACTTTAGGGACTTCTATTTGTGAAGATACTTTAACTTCTGCTAGTGGAACATTAACTTGTATAGTACCAAATAGTTTTGGAAATTCTACGGTGTTGGCTAAAATTTATAAAACTGGAGTTGAACAAGGTAGAGGTAATATTAAATTAGACCAGAGTTCTAGCGATATATTTGGGCCTATTTTAATAATGTTATCAGTTCTTGTAATGCTTACGCTTATAGGAATTGGTATATCTGACAATCCTATTGTATCTGCGGTATTCTTATTTGTTGGGGTGCTATTATTATTAGCTATGAACTTGGTACAAAGCACTGGATTTTATGGAGCTGGTGCTACAATATTATTTTTAGGTGTAGCTATTATATTAGTAATAGTTAAAGCTGGGAGGAGAACATAATGTCAAGTCAAATAACATTTACAACTTCTCTGATATTTATAGTGTTGTTTGTAGTAGCAATAATTGGGTTCTCAATAGGGTTCGCTACTGATAATGATGCTGTTATGAGTATTGCTGACGATCCAGAACTATCTTCTCTATCTACAAATACTAATGCTAATCTTTCTACTTTTAAGGATGACTCAGAAGGAACTTATGAATCTATATTATCTTCCACTATTGAACCTGGAAGTGGTGCTGCTCAATCTACTGCTCCGTTTGCAGTAACCCCATTGAATGTGATAGGTGTTGTAAAGAACATTATATTCTTACCTTACTATGCAATATTTGGAAGTGGTGCTGGATTTGGAATATTCTTTACAGTATTCGGAGCAATGTTGGTTTTTATATTCGGATTACTATTATATAAAACACTAAGAGGTAATCCATAATCGCATACCTATATGAACTTCCGAACTCAACCGCAGGTATAGATGCAATAGCAATCCAAACATTTAGTAGTTTTCCTTGGATGACTCCGTTGATACTTATGTTTGTTTTCTTTACTGTATTCCTTGGAGGAATAACAAGACAAAAAGCAAGAACTGGAACAGCAGATTATCCTACATGGTCAATCATTGCATCACTTTCAATATTAATTGTAGCATTATTATTTTCAGTTACTGCCGGATTTATAAGATTAGATTGGTTAATAATAGTTGTATCTTTGAATATTTTATCAGCTGTGTGGCTGTTCTTAGATAAGAGATCTAGCGAAATTTAAGTGTTACATTGTTACACTTACTTAATAAAGCAATTATTCATCTATTAAGTATGTCAAAACGACAATTAATATTATTGAAAGGGGGTTTTAAATGATGAAAGATAAGAAAGGACAAATGGGTGGAGGTCTAATTACTGGATTGGTATTCGGTGTAGCTTCTTTAGTTATTGGTGTTATAATTGCTTTTGTAATTGTATCTACTTTGACTGGAGCAAACTTACTAACTGCTGACTCTGCTGAAGATAATGCTACAGATAGATTAGCTGGTAACTTCACTGAAGGGATAGATAATGTTTCTGGTAAGATTCCAACCGTTCTGCTTGTTGCTGCTATTGTTTTAATACTTGGAGTATTAGCTCTATTGGTTGCTACTTGGCAAAGAATGAAAATCGGAGGAGGTTCAATTTAAATAAGAATAATTTATTTTTTTTATTTTTTTAGAAAAGTGGGGGGGAAACCACACTGGCATCCCCACTATAATCCGTTTAAGGATTAATTATTAGATATGGAAATGTATTATTGCAAGTACATAAGTCGCAAACAAAGTTAGGATTATTATTATATATATAAAATAAAGTAAGACTAATTGAAATTACCATTACTATTATTGTAAAGATTATTCCGTAAAATATTCCTAAGGTTTGTTCATTCACTTTTTGTTTCTTCCGAGGAGTTTTCTAACACTGCTGCTGTTTTTTCTTGCGACATTGCTATTCTTTCCAACATCATCAACAACTGTCTCCTGTAATATCCGTTCTCCTTTAGGTTGTTCATGTCCGACAAGATTGATAAGTTCTGGATCAATTCCTTGTTTTGTTGTTGCAATTTCTCTTTCGTTATAGACTCCTCCTTTTCTACTTTTGTCATTATCAGGTGTATATTTTTTTAATAAACGCTTTTTACTAAACCATTCCCATATTTTATAAAAGAAATAAAAAATAATCGGAATTAATATAATAATAAATTCAATATAAATTTTCATATTTTAAGTGGCTGGTATTAATCCAGAACCTCCACCTCTTCCTAAATTATTAACAACACTCTCTAGTTTAGAAATTAATATTGAATTACTCTCTTGTATTTTTAATGAAAGTTCCGCAGATTGTGAAAGAGGTGCAACTGCTTCTCCAATTTTACCGACGATAAACCACATACCTAAGACTAATGTTATTAAGAAAATAAAAAGCATTATGTGTATTCCATATTTTTCCAAAAAGTTTTGTTTACCATAAGTTTGATGACTTAACCTATCTAAAGCAACATGAAACATTCTAACATCTCTATCTATTGGTTCAATGTCTAGTAATGCCTGTTTAGCATCTAAGTCTCCAAGGACAATATTATATAAATAACCATCTTGTCCTTTAGCATACCAATAAGTATTTTTACCCATCTTACGACCATACGCAGATATAAAAATACCTCCAATTAATGTTTTAAGTATTTCCTCACCACCAACTCCAAGCTTTAAAACTCTTGCTCTTGTTTTAAGTACAGGTTGATAACCTTGTCCAGAAATATTTTCAAATATTATAATCTTCTTTTTATAGGTTAGAAAAAATAGTAAAGAAAAAACAGCAGCAATAAGAATAATACCAACAAAAATAATAATAGCAATATATATCCAAGTAGAAGAAAAGAAACCAGTAATATTTATCGCTGGAATATTAACACCTAGTTCATCTACAATTCCCATTAATCATTCTCCATATCACGAATAATTTTTTTTATAGTTTCTTGTTTACTTAATTTATATTCCTTAGAAAACTTTATAATTATTCTATCCTCTTCTTCATCAAGATATATATTTGTTTGTGGCATCTTATTATTATAATAATAATAACTATATAAACATTTCTATTTTAGAAAATTATATAAATGGTTAAATATTTAAATGGTGTTATATTAATATAATGAATGAAAAGAGTGAATTTTTTTTTGATATTTCTAGTAGTAACAATGTTTGGCTCAATTATTTCAGCAGAGACTTTTGGTTATGGCCGAACAGAAGACGTTCCAATAAACTATTCCCTTATACCAACAGTAAATTCTTCAGATTGGTGGGATAATTTAGATACTCCATCAGATATTACTTACGACGAAATAAGCGGAGGAGATGTAAACGCTTTAGGATATACTGGTTACTTTAATTTTTTAGCAGGTGTTGTCGGTATTCTTTCTATGGTCGGTGATCCTTGGTATTTGGGCGGAACGAGTTTAGAGATTGCAGAGAACTTAACAGTAGATGGAAACTCTTATTTATCAGATACATATCCTAGAACTTCTTTGACATATTCATTAGGAAGCGGTGCTTTAAGATGGCTTAATCTTTATGTTCAGAATATTAATGCTGAGGAGATTGATGTTTCAGGAAATGCAAACATCTCTGGAAATGTAACCAACGTAAATGAATACCAATGTGAAGGGAATTGTACATTAGGTTTATCAGACGGAACTAAATTCCACATAGACAGTAACGGAACGGTGGTTACTTTATGGGCAGAATGAAATGGAAATTAGTATTATGTATAATCATGATAGGAATTATTCCACTTGCTAGTGCAGGAATAATTGGAGATAGTTGGAATTTTGTTTTAGGTATTTTTGGTATTGAAGATATAAATGAAATGCCAAGTCGGATACAAATAATTAATCAAGGAGAATCATGGACAATAGTTTATTCAACCGATAGTGATTACATAATAAACGTAGAAGATAAAAACATTCAAAGAACAAAGATATGTATGTGGCATAAAACAGCAACAAAACCAAATGATATTCCATCCCAGAAAAATATTTATTCAGAGAGTGGAAAATTAATAACAACACTCAATAGGTTAAAAGTTGGAAAAGATATTGGATATTGTAGAGTAATAGATACTGAAAAGTATGTAAGATTTGGAGAACATTCAACGGTTCTAATATATCAAAACCAGAGCTTCGTTCAGTTTGAAGATATGAACGCTACACTTTACAAAAAGGTTGGAGATAATTGGGAGATAACTCCAGATTCAATTTGGGTTAGAGCAGACGCTGATACATATAAATTTGGTGGAGATGATTCTTATGGAGACAATGAAGTATGGCAGAAATACAAATATGTCGTTGAAACAAATGAACCAATAGAGAAACATGGTTTTAGATATAGATTTGAAAATCATTTCATAAACTTTATAGGAGATTGTTTCAAAGTAGAATATGGGGAATGGAAGGATACAAACGGCTTTGAAATATTAAACGAAGCTGATTGCAAATACAACCTTAGTGGAAATAGATTAGAAGTGGAATTTTATAGCAACGGAACGATTGACCCTTTAATCTCTTCAGCAGGAGGTTATCCTTACAACACAACAATAAATGTTACGGAAGAGCCAGACGCAAATCCTTTTGTTCATTTGAATATTACAAATGATTTGCCTTACAACGAAACTAGATTATATTACACTTATGATTATGGAGATATGACTGTTTATGATTACTCAGGTAATGATAACGATGGTTCTTGGCCCTATAGTTATTCGAATTATACTTCGGGTGTGTTCAACCGTTCAGTATATTTTGCGTCTGGTGCTGGTAATCCTGGCAATGTAATATTTGCAGATGATGATAATAGCTTAGATTTTGGAACTTCTGAGAATTTTAGTATTACTACATGGTTAAATGAAGATTCTCTTATTACTTCTCATTTCTTAGATGGGATTGTAGATAAATGTAGTAGGGGGCTTGGTGGAAGTTTCTCATGGCCTTATGGGCAGGGATATAGTTTAGCTTTAGACTCGGCTACTGGAAAGGTGATGATGACTATTGTGAGTAATACCCCAGCAAATAAATATTGTCAGGTTAGTACGGACTTAGTATTACCTCTTGATAAATGGCATCATGTTGTTGCAACAGTTGAGAGAGGAGTTCCTTGTAGCACAAACGCAATTAAAATATATATAAATGGAACATTAATGCCTACAACTAAAACAGCGGTTTCTATCTTTATATGGGGAGTGTATAGTGAAGGAGATACAGATATGAATATAGATAATAGTATTGGATTAAGGGTTGGTGCTGGTGTTCCGGGCCTAACTCAATGGTTTGATGGTGAAATGGATGATACAATGATAATTGGCTCGTTACTTAGCTCTTCAGATGTTTTAGATTTATATAATAATCAGAGTGATAGATTCTTAACAACTGGAGAGATGAACTTTGAAAATCAAGATTATGATAATAACAATACAGTTAATGTTAGCATTGCAAGTTGTCAGACTTTAAAGGATGGGAGCTTAAATATTAGTGTTAATGATGCAGATGAAACGGCTTTTATAAGTTGTAATGCAACAGACCATATATTTACTTCAGCAGGGAATGAAAATTTATCTATAAGGTTAAAGTCAGATGGGTTTTATTCTCCAGTTGTTAGGGGGAATATAACAATAAATTTCTTTGATACAGCAACAATATTATGTGCTTTAGGAGTAGATTGTCAGGTAGATTGTTCAACTAACCCAACAGTAAATATAGATGACATAAACATTCCAAACAACGAAGTTTATTTTTATAATACAGGAATAATTAATTTGATAGCAGATATTTATACAAACACAATTAAATTTGATAAGGGTTGTAATATTACAAACGCAACGAATATCCATTTAACGAAGATATGAAAAAAGATGGTAAAGAATTTTAAGTTATTCAATCTTTATATAACTGTCGGTTGAAAAAATTTGTTGTTACTCTTACAAAATGAGGATAAAAGTATTTAAGTAAAATAAATAGACAATTTATATCTCCAACTCGGCTTCGGTTGATGAGGAGATCGCCTTCGGGCCAAATAAGAAGATGGAAGATATAATGAAGAAGAGGATAATTGAAAGCGTCGGTAAAGATGTGAAGATAGTTCTACAAAATAATTTTATATACGCCGGTAAAGTAACTGGTTGTGATGATAGTCATTTAGAAATTTTAGATTATAAGTCCGGATCTTATCATGTTTTTGATTTAAGTAATATTAAAGATTGCGAGGTTAAGGCATGATAACTATTCCGACTAAAGATATTGGTGAAGTTAAGGATAAATTTATTGGAGAGAATTGTAGATGGACTTTAGAAGAAGGTTGTGAAGATTATATTAAAGGGGAGTTGGGGATATAATGGATGAGAAAGAAAAGAGGTTAGAAGCTGAATGGATAATTGCACAAAGTATTCTTGGTGAATTGGCTACAAATAATTTGTCTCGTGAGAATTATGATAAGTATGCTGTGACTGATTTCTTCACTGGAATGGATGGGAAATGTAGAATATCTTGGGAAACATGGAAGAGATATTATACAGAAAATAAACATAAGGTTATCTCTCAATTAAAAGATTCTATAGAGTATAAAGATTTTGATGGGAATATTAAACCAATAGAAAATAAAATTATAGATGAAGAAGGTAAAATAGAAGAGTTAGAAAATTATAACGAGGGAGAAATTACTTGGTTAAAGAATGAGTATTATGATAATTGGAAAGATAAGGTTAAACCACACACACAAAAACTTCTAGGACATTTAGAAGAGTATGAATTAGATATAAAAGTTGAACCATTTAAAAAGATATTTCTTGCACATTCAAAGGATCATATTGTTGGCAAACCACAGTTAGCAATTAATACACAAGTACCATTCCCATTAATCTTAGAAAGAGTAACTAGAATTAAGGATGATGAAAAGAAAGAATTTAATAAATTTAAATATATATTCTTTGACGAGAGGGTTGATGGAAGAGAGAAGGGATGCCAGAGAGATGTCTTCTCATTAAACTTTAGAATTTATAGAGTAATAGATGCTCAAGATAAAGAGTACTTTATTTTCTCACAAGAGAAACTTCCAAATTGTTCATGTGAATTTAATGGGATGATAATAGAAATGGAGCATATGAGTGAATTAAAAAAGAGTTTCGGTATAAAGCAGTTATCAAGGATATTTATTCTGAAAGATTTCAACCCATCGGTTAAGATATTATCAAAAGAGAAATTAGTTGAATTTACTCAGTCAAGAAAAATAGGTGAGAAAGAGTGGAGAGATTTTATAGACCTACATCCCAATGGTAATTTTAATAGATTTGTACCAGAGAAAAATTCTCTAAGAGATGCTCAAATATTAAGTGGTAAGAGAGATGGCTCTGGATTACATAGATTTGAAATGGGGCCTCCTGGAACTGGGAAGTCTATGGGAGAATTAGAAACACTAGATTGGAAGTTTAATGAATTCACAAACATTCTCGAAGGGGGTAATAGCCGAATGAAAATGTTGGAGCCATCATTTAAAGAAAAACCTGCAAACCTAGGATATTGTGCTAAAGCTGAGAGGATTGGATATGTTGATGAAATAGGAAAAATGATTGAGGCAGAAACCAATAAGCATCAAACACAGATACAAAACATATTAGGCAATCTTAACCCAATGTATGATAATAAAGAAAGATTAATAGGATCTGGTAATGATAATGAATGTAGAGTACAAGCGACAGCTAAATTCTTAATGGTTACTAATCCTGTTTCTGGTAAAAGAACAATTATTGATCATGTTGGATTAATTGATACAACATTTCTATCTCGTAATATTGTGTGGGTACAGGATAAAGATGAGCAAGAATTTGTTTTCAGTGGGAAATCTCTTGAGAGAAGTTCCCCCAACACATATAAAACTATATATATGCAAAACATTGAGTTAGGGGGTAAGAAAGAAGATAAGAATACTAATATAGTTGATAGTGTTGGGGGGATTAGTAGTAGAGAAGAGTTCCTTACTTTGTTTGATACTTGTTATTCATTTACTTGTAATGTTGATGAGGATAAGGTTGATAAATTACACGAAGAGATAATTATGTTAGCTCGTGAACCCATGAAGTCTCATGTGTGGAAACCTAGAGGGAATCATCATATTTATTTATTGGTTGATGGTTTATGTAAGCACAGATGTTTATTTAGAGATTATGATAAAACATTTACTCCAAAACAAGAGGATTATGATTTAGCTGAGAGAATTTTGGTACGAATGGTTAAAAGTTGGGATGTAGATGTGTCACCCAAAAATGAGGCATACAAATGAATAATCCCCCAACAAAACAACAAATAAGAAGGTCTTGTCTTTCAGAAATAGACCAGGAGTTAGATGAAATGCTGATAAATATCACAACAGAAACAAAACTAAGGATTAGAAATATTAAATCTTTAAGAGATGAGGTTTCTAAAACACTATGAGATATAAACAAAAGTTAGTAGAATGTCCCTACCTTTCAACTAGCGGAAATAAGTGTACAAGAAAAGGGAACAAGTGTACAAGAAAATTAGTTGGTAGTGTTTGTATCTATCACAAACACGTTGAAAAGTGTCCATACTATAATGAGTGGGTAGAAGAAAGAATAATCGATTGTGGGCTTCCTGAAGAGCAGATAGGGCTATCGGAGGATGGAGATGAGTAAACTATTTAAGAGACCTTGTATTAAATGTGGTAAAGTATTTCAACCAACAGGGAAGTTTTCAAAACAATGTGATAAATGTAGATATAAACATAATCACAATAAGGATCAACTGAAGAAATTCTATTTTAAGAATAAAGAAGATTTAGATAAGTTAAGAGATGATATAACCTTAAAGAAATGGAGAATATTATCTAAGGCATATAAACAAGGTAAAAAAATATGGAAGACTAAATTTACCAGAGAAAAATTATCTAAATATATGGATATTCCATATACAACTACATTGAGATGCCTATCCTTAAATCGTGCAAACAAAAATTCCTGGGAATTAGTAAAGCAAGGTAAGTTATCTGTTTTTAAGTTAGCTATGATATGTCAATCTAAAAGTAGAACCTATCAAGACGAAATAGTAAATTTAGTTATTGAAGATAACTTATCTACATATCAAATCAAAACCCTAAAGGTTAATAACTTAAAGGATATAAATTTAGAACGCCATAGATTAGCAGTAGAAAATGGTTACTCAAGAAAAAATTCTGCTTATTTTCATTTTAGACGTTGGGCGGAAAGAGGTAAGATTTTTTTGTTAATGGATAAAAGTTATTTACCAGAAAGTAAAATGGATGATATTGAAGAAAGATTAAAGAAATTAAAAGAAGATATTGGAAAATATTTAGAATGAAAATGCAATATGGTGTAATGGTAGCATCGGAGATTCATGCTCTTCAGGACATTGTTCGAATCAATGTATTGCAATTATGAAAAACTCTCATATAAAAAGAATCTGTTCATGTTATGGGGATAAAGATAAGTTCATGAAAAACCATAGATGTTATAATTGTCAATTCAAAAAAAGATGTTTATTACTTTGTAATGGTAAAGAAGTATTTGATATAAAAAATTAGAATAGAAAAGCTTATATAGTTAATAATATTAAGAATAATATTAAGAATAATATGGTGAACGAAATAAAAAAGAATGGTGAAGTGATATTAAAATATCTTCAAAAGAATAAACATGTTACTATTACTGAAATGACTGATAAGTTATTATTATCGAGAGGTCAAATAAGAATAGCTATTGCTTTTCTTTTAGGTGGTGATAAGATAGATGAATTTAAATTGGGTATGGCTAAGGTCTATAATTTAAAATGAATTTAAAACAATTAGTAAAAAGAGAAGTAAGATTAAGGGGTGGTAAAATCCCTAAGAGGAAAAGAATATTAGTTGGTAAAGTGTTAATGGTTTATGCAGCCTTACCATTGATGAGTTTTTGGGCTTTTGCTCCAGGATTAATATTAACTATGCCTATGTCATTTCCTATGTGGGTTAAGGATAAAATAAACTACTTCCAAGAATGGAGGAGCTTGAAATGAAAATATGTACATTAAAATATTATAGAAGTGATGACGCCAGGCTTAGAAGAATAATAACCTACAGAGATATGTTTGATATTGAATATAGAATTAAAGTATTCCCTATTAAACACACTGCACAAGATCTAATTAATAATCTAAATAATAAAGAAGGGAAAAAAGATGAATAATGATGAAAAGAAGGAGTATATGAAAAAATATTATTTAGAAAATAAACAAGTATTTTTAGATAGAAACAAAAAAAACATGACACCAGAAAAATATGAGTCATATTATAGTAAAAATAAAAATAAAATAAAAATAAAACAAAAAGAATATTTGAAAGCAACCAATTATAAAAATGAGAAAACTGAATTACAAAGAAAAATACGGTCTATTAAGCGTAAAACTAGATATCATTTCCCATTACAAAAAGATACGAAATGCCAACTATGTAATGCAATGGCACAATGTCATCATCACAATACAGAACCAATAAAATATGATAAATTTAATTTCTTTTGTAACAAGTGTCACAATGGGATTCATAGTCAATTAAATTTTATAGGAGGTAAATAAAAAATGGAAGAAACTGAAACACAAAATACTGACTGGTTAAAAAAAGAAGCAGACGAATTAAAAGAAAATGCTTTTGATGGAGAAAGAAAACCTGCTCTTAAATTAGAAGAGAATAAGATGGTTACAATGACTATTGACTTTTCTATACCTTTCCAAAGATGGGAAGATAAAGAAGATGATAAATTAACTATTAAGAAAATCATACCAGTTAAGGTTGGAGAAGTTGAATTAGTTTGGTGGTTAAATGTGAAAAACCCAATTTATGGTGAAATCATAAAGAAAGGTTCAGAGGGTCAAACTATCTTTAAAGTAATGCAAACAGGAACTGCTAAAAAAACTAAATACAACTTAGTAGAAGAATAAATATTCACAGGATCATATCCTAGGGAAAAAGAATTTATTATTAAGCCCTTTAATTTATAGGGTCTTATAGTTAAGTGGTTTACAGTCCACTTATCACCAGCCGCCCCAGCACTCTCAACCGACCATGGGGGCGGCTTCATACTCAGCGGTGTAGTAATCACGAGTCACCTCATAAAAATCCTTGGCTGAGCAAGGTGATGTGGATGGGGATTTATATCTCACTCCACATCTTACAATCAAAATGAAAAAACAACAAGTAGAAAAACTAATGTTCAAAGCATTTAAAGAAGGCCAGAAAAGATACGAGGCAGAGGATTATCCAATTAAACTTTGGATAGCTGAAGAATTAAATTAAAATGGAAACACAAAGAGAATACACTCCAAACGAATTTGTACAACAAGTCGTAGATGATCATATAAATTATCATGTTGCAGAAGCCAGAAGAGATTGGAGAGATAAACAATTAGCTTATAGAAGTGGGCTTCGAAGATTTTATGATAGGCATGGCGATTGGAAGCCGACAGGATTTATCAATAAAGCGAACTTGGGAGGGGAAGATGGTAACTAAAAGAGATATAATTTTATTTATGTTAGGAGCAGTTTTTGCAGATTTACTTTTAGGAATTAGAATGTATAATCCAATATTGTTAAGAGAAGCAATATTTTATATAACAGAGTATAAAGGATTATATTTTATATTTCACTCAATGATAAGTCTAAGCTTTGGATTAATAGCAATAGCTATTTTAATATTAATTGAGAGAAAATATAAAAAGAAGAAGTCGGAAACTGTCCAGGAGGCGTCGCCATGATAATGGGGAATGGAACAGCGAATAAGACTACTGATGAATGCTATACTCCAGAGTATGCAGTACTACCACTATTAAAATATGTTTCAAAAGATAAAATTATATGGTGTCCTTTTGATAAGGTATTCTCTGAGTATGTAAAAGTTTTTGAGGGGAATGGATATAATGTTATTTGCTCACACATAGATGAAGGGGGAGATTTCTTTAAATACGAACCAGAACATTATGATATAATTATTAGTAACCCACCATTTAGTTTAGCTGATGATGTATTGGAAAGATTATATAAATTAAATAAACCATTTATCCTACTGTTACCATTAAAATATCTACAAGCAAAAGGCAGAGGGAAGATGTTTATTGAAAATGGAATACAATTATTAACTTTTGATAAAAGGATAGGATATTATACAAATGGAAATATGTCCAAAGTTCAAGAAGGTAATTACCAAGCGTCTTCATATTTCTGTTGGAAAGCCTTGCCAAAGGATCTAATTATAGAGACGCTAGACAAGACGACGCCTAATCATGGGAAGGTGACGAAATGAAAGACAAATACAAATTTTTAATTGGAATAGTTCTTGTTTTTATCTTAGTGATGGGAAGTCTTACTATTTATATTGATAAGAAGGAAAGTGAATGTAGGGATGAGAATAGTTTTGCAATCAGACTAGAAATTAAGAAACTTTGTGAAGTGACGACTGATGGAAGCTTTACTTATAATACAAACTCATGGTTCTTTGAGAATAAAGAATGTGAAGTAATATTTACTTGTAATACGGAAGTGGGAAGGTGACGAATGGATAGAGGAAACTTAAAAAGAATATTTGAAAAAGAAATAGAAAGACATTACCTTAAAGCGAAATTATATAAAAAAACACAAGATAAATTCGGATCTCATAAACAAAAAAGAATTAAACACATGCACAAAAAACATCAAACTATAAAGTTAGCAAAAGAACTAGGTCTTGAATATTGTGAATATTGTGGAGGACTTCGCTTGAGATAGTAATTGCGACTAATGGGAAAAATAATATATTTTACAGCACAAGAGATAGAAGCTCTAAAGTGGATAGTCCCTATGTTTAAGAGCTTACACGAAGA
>Ga0307928_10001390_pt1 | contig 18278 bp, 17 predicted proteins | sample AceLakmetagen232_FD_201815 | JGI IMG/M metagenome (GOLD analysis project Ga0307928, IMG submission 201815) | Saline water microbial communities from Ace Lake, Antarctica - #232 | ecosystem: Environmental > Aquatic > Non-marine Saline and Alkaline > Saline | place: Antarctica: Ace Lake... | reverse complement strand
TTATCATATAAAAAGAACCCCCGATTAATTTATAAATAACATAAAGATTTATCTATTATCCGGGCCTATTTTTACTCCTGCCTGTTGAATAAGAAAGCTCCGAGTACACTCATCACTACAGTTACTGATACCAATACCACTATATCCAGCCATATTGGATATAGCTGTAGAGCAGGATTATCCAGTATTATGGTCCTCATGGCATCAATCCCATAAGAAAGGGGATTGGCCTTAGAAATTACATTCATCCATTTCACTGTATTATTTAACGGAAACAGGGCACCGGAAAGGAAAAACATGGGCATAAGTAAAAAATTAGTTATTACTTGAAAAGCCTGCATAGATTTCATTTTAGATGCAAGTACTATTCCAAGAGTAGTAATAGTCATAGCAACCAGAAACATAATACCAGTAACTTTAAAAAATACTGTAAAAGTAATGGGTATTTTAAGCAAGGGAGCAAACAATAGTATTATAGCTCCCTGGATCATAGCTATAGTGGAACCACCAAGTATTTTCCCGGCAACTATAGAAGTCCTGGATATTGGTGCGACCAGGACCTCTCTTAAGAATCCAAATTCCCTGTCCCAGACAATTGACATGGCACTGAAAAAAGAAGTAAAAAGGACAGTCATTCCTACAATACCTGGAAACATAAAATTAAGGTAATCTCCGCCGCCTCCACCCTTGAAGCCAAGAGAACTTGCAATTCCGGTTCCCAGTACAAATAAAAAAAGAACGGGTTGGGCAAATGAACCAATTATCCTTGGCTTATCTCTAAAATATCTTTTAATATCTCTCAGCCATATGATGTATACTCCAATTAATTCTTTTTTCAATGTCTCATTCTCCCTCTCATTCGCATTCCTAAATTATCCTTGACGCTGGCATTTTCATCCCTTATCTCTCTTCCGGTCAGATCCAGAAAAACGTCATTTAAAGTTGGTTTTCTGGCACTGATAGATAAAATTTTTACAGGGCTGTTTTTAATCAATTTCGGTATAAAGCTTGAACTATCCTTTACCTCAAATCTGATCTTGCCCTCTTTTGCGTCATGGGCATCACTGCCGGTAATTTCTTTAATATATTTTTTCAATTTGATATTTTCCTCTGACAATATAGTGATAATATCTCCACCAACAGTATTTTTAAGATTATCCGGGCTGTCAAGAGCAATGATTTTCCCCTTATCTATAACAGCTATCCGGTCACATATTTCTGTCTCTTCCATATAATGAGAAGTTAAAAAGATGGTGATACTTTTGCTTTTTTTAAGTTTAATAATATAATCCCATATTTTATTTCTGGTTTGCGGGTCCAGACCCAGGGTTGGTTCATCTAAAAATAAGATTTTTGGATAATGCAGCAGTCCCCTTGCAATCTCAAGCCTTCTTCTCATACCACCGGAATAGGTCATAACCAGGCTGTTCTTTCTGCTGGTAAGATTTACCATTTCAAGTACCTCCTCGGATCTCTCCTTCAACGTTCCACGGGGAACATTATATAACAGACCATGGAAATATAAATTCTCAAGTGCAGTTAATCTATCGTCAAGGCTGGGTTCCTGAAATACCATTCCAATAAAATTTCTTACTTTGTTTCTTTCCCTGGCTACATTATGTCCACATAAGGTAACTTCCCCGGATGTCTTTGATAGAAGTGTGCATATTATATTTATAGTTGTTGTCTTACCTGCCCCATTGGGGCCCAGGAATCCAAATATTTCATTTTCTTTTACCGAAAATGTAATACCATCAACTGCCCTTAGCTCCTTAAATTTCTTTACCAGATTTTTTACTTCTATAATATTATTTGTATTTATATCATTCATTTATATGTCTATCCCTATCTTTTAGCTTTTAATACTTCTTTCTCTTCATTTTTTTCTTCCATGGTGAATGCTCCATTATAAATCCTTTTAAATATATTAATAGTCTGAATCAGTCATTTGTCTAAGATTATTTTAAGTATCTTGCATTCCTGCCCGCTCTTACCCGTCAGCTTATAAATTACCACTTGAACATGTGGTACAGCTTCCGCCTGTGCAGCTGCTGCATGATGAGGAGCTTCCTGAATTATCATTGATGCCGGAGGAGCTTTTAAATCCTACAGGAGAAAATACCCTTATCATATTTTTGCTTCCACACTTTTCACACTTAATCTGACATCCGTATTCTCCTCTTATTACTATCTCCGAAATGCTTCTGCAGTCTTTACATTTATAGTCAACAAAACGCAATATTACCACCTTCACTTAATAGTACTTTTTCTATGTGAGTTATCTTATATGCCCAAGAACATCTGCTGCACTCCTTCGGACATTCCAATCTTCATCATTTAAAGTCTCGGTTAGAGGTTCTGCTGCACGGCTGTCTCCTATCTTCCCAAGAGCCTCCACTGCCCGCATTCGGACATCGCTATTAATATCCTTTAAAGACTTAATCAATGGTTCTACAGCACGGCTGTCTCCTATCTTCCCAAGAGCCTCCACTGCCCGCATTCGGACATCGCTATCTTCATCTTTTAGAGATTCTACCAGTGGTTTTACTGCACGGCTGCCTCCTATATCCCCAAGAGCACATGTCGCTCCACTCCGGACAGCTTTATCAATATCCTTCAAAGCCTCAGTTAGCAGTTCTACTGCTGGTTTGCCAAGCTTCGCAAGGGCAACTACTGCCTTATCTCGAACACTGCTATTTTCATCCTTTAAAGCCCTGATCAGCGGTTCTGCTGCCCTTTCATCTTTAATCTCCCCAAGAACAACTACTGCCTTATCTCGAACACTGCTATTTTTATCCTTTAAAGCCCTGATCAGCGGTTCTGCTGCTAATTTGCCTATCTTCCCAAGAACGACTACTGCCCTCCATCGGACAGCGCTGTCAACATTATTTAAAGCTTCAGTTAGCGATTCTATTGCTGGTTTACCAAGCTTCATAAGGGCAACTGCTGCCTTATCTCGAACACTGCTGTCTTTATCCTTTAAAGCCCTGGTCAGCGGTTCTGCTGCTGGTTTGCCAAGCTTCACCAACTTGTCCCACTGCTCTCCTGCAATTAAATAATAAGCTCTCTCAACATCATCCTTAGGCTGCCATTCTATCTTCCCAAGATCCTCGGCTGCACTCCTTCGGGCACTTCTTTCTTTATCCTTTAAAGCTCTTATCAATCCTTTTATACCTTTTTTCGCCTGCATCTTTTCCGTATTAGAATTAAACGATCTGTCACCTATTTCCATTTTTATGCCTCTTTACATAACCAACTGTATATAACTTTTTTTCTATCCGATATTCTTCTGTGAGATTAACATTTTATTATATATTATATGAAGTTATATTAAACTCCAATCATTACGAAATTATATTAATTATAACAAATTTCACTTCCTATTTTTAATAATTTTATTACAATATTGTAAACAAGGACAGTATTTAAAAAGAAAGATATTTTACATATACCCGTAAAACCAAAGGTTATAGAAGAAGATTATAATCTATAATACAATATTGTTATATACTGTGCCGCTGCTTCAAGTATATTTTTTATATGAGGGATATAAAGAATCCGAACGCTTTTACAAATATTTTTTATGTGATCATACAGGAGGTTCTACTGCTCTTTTACCTCTTATTTTCCCAAGAGCCTCTGCTGCACTCAACCGCACATCGTTATATTTATCCTTCAAAACCCTAATTAGGTATTTTTCGGCCCTCATGTCTCCTATCTTCCCAAGAGCATTCGCTGCACTACTTCGGACATGCCCATTTTCATCCTTCAGAGCTTCAATAAGAGGTTCCACTGCCCTCCTGTCTCCTATCTTCCCAAGAGCATTTGCTGACTTCTCTCTGACATAATTATCTTCATCCTTTAAAATCTTAATTATGGGCCCTACTGCCCTTTCATCTTTAATCTCTCCAAGAGCATCCATCGCCTCCCATTGAACACTGCTATCTTTATCCTTTAAAGCTCTTATCAATCCTTTTATACCTTTTTTCGCTTGCATCTTTTTCACATTAGAATTAAATGATTTATCAGCTGTTCCCATCTTTATGCCTCCTTATACAACCAACTGGGTATAACTTTTTTCTATAAGATATCTTTTTACAAGATTAACTTTTTATTACATTGTACGAAGCTATATTGAACTCTAATCATTATGAAATTATATTGATTATAACAAATTTCACTTCCTATTTTTAATAATTTTATTACAATATTGTAAATAAGGATAGTATTAAAAAGGTATTTGTAAAAAAGCATAAAATAAATAGAATAAAGTACTAATTAGAATTTAATTACCTTTAAAGGAGAAAGAATGCATTTTAAGCCGGATATCGATACCTATATTCCCGGTAAAATAATATGCGTTGGAATGAATTACAAATCCCATATTGAAGAGCAGGACGGGCGATTCCCCAAAAAACCTGTGCTTTTTGCAAAGGCGAGAAGCTGCATTATAAAGAATAGAGAGAATATCATATATCCCCGGGAAGTCGAAGAACTTGATTATGAGGTAGAGCTTGCAGTTGTGATAGGGAGAAAGATGAAAGATATCTCAGAGGATAAGGTATCAGATTATATTTATGGCTACACCATAATGAATGATATTACTGCCAGGGATATCCAGGAAAAAGAGCATCAATGGTATCGGGCAAAAAGCTTCGATACTTTCGGGCCCATTGGACCGGTTATAGCCAGCAAGGATAAAATACCTGACCTCAAGAATCTGAATCTTAAATCTTATGTAAATAGTAAGTTGAGGCAGGATGGAAATACATCAGATATGATATTTGGGGTTTACCAGCTTTTATCTTACATCTCCAGATCTATTACCCTGGAGGCAGGAGATCTTATATCAACCGGAACTCCTGCAGGAGTTGGAGTTTTCATGAAACAGAAAAAAATGCTCAAATCAGGAGATGTAGTAACCTGTGAGATTGAAAATGTTGGAAAACTTGAAAATAAAATTATTTCAGAGTAAACCCTAAAGCAAAAACCGGAGTTTTCATGAAACAACAAAAAGTTTTAAGTCAGTCTTTTTTAAATAAAAAAAATGAATGATGTTTATCAAATTTTTATAGGCTCTATGATTGTAGCTTTTTCCGGGGCGCTGGTACCGGGCCCCATGCTCACCCTGGTAATCAGCAGTGTCGCTAAAAAGGGATTCTGGACTTCCTTCTTCATTGTGGTAGGCCATTCCTTATTAGAATTAGTAGTGGTAATAAGTTTCTTTTTCGGAATATTAAAATATTTAGACAATCCCCTCATTGCAAAAATAATTGGGCTGCTGGGGGGCGTTTTCCTTTTATATATAGGAGCTGGTATTATAATTTCAATTTTTAAAAAGAAATATACAATAGACTTCAAATCAATACAGAAGAAAAGGACTATTACAAGGAAATCAACCCTGACATTAATACTTAAAGGCATTCTGATAAGTCTCATGAACCCTTACTGGTTTATCTGGTGGATCAGTATAGGAGCAGCATTTCTTGTAAAAAGCGTAGAATTCAATATACCCGGTGTTTCCTCTTTTTACATTGGCCATATCAGCGCAGACTTCATCTGGTATTTATTCATTGGGTTATTAGTAAAAACCGGACGTAAATTTTTCAACCAGAAAATATATAACGGAATCCTTGCTTCTTGCAGTTTGTTTTTATTTTACCTGGGAATAAGATTTATTATTGATGCTGTAATTTGACTTACATTCAAACATTTCAAATTGGCTGTAATAAAAAAATTTTAAGAGATTTAATTTAAACTTTTTATTTTATAATTCATTTTATTTTATTATAATCACTGTTGAGCATTATAAATTCAGGTTTGTATTAATTTATGTATTTTAAATTAGTTATAGAAGTACTTGGCGGACTGGCCCTTTTTATCTTCGGTATCAATAGTCTCAGCGATAGTCTCAAAAAAATCACATCCAACAAACTTAAAACAGTAATAAATACCCTGACAAAAAAATCCTGGTCTACGGTACTGATAGGCACTTTTACTACTATGATTATCCAGAGCAGCAGTGCAACATCAGTAATGGCAGTTGGTTTTGTAAATGCCGGCCTTCTAACATTAAGACAGGCAATAGGAATAATAATGGGTGCAAATATTGGCACCACAATAACTGCCCAGATAGTATCTTTTAAAATAGACATGCTGGCTTATCCTATAATAATCATAGGATTCTTAATTCATTTTCTAAGCAGAAGAAGAAGATATAAAAATATTGGGATGACAATAATTGGTCTGGGACTTCTATTCCTTGGTATGACAGTAATGAAAGGAGCGCTGGACCCTCTTAAAGATAATGAAATTTTTAAAAACTTTCTTTTAGTTTTCAGTAGAAATCCATTCTATGGAATACTGGCAGGACTGGGCCTGACTGCACTCCTACAGAGCAGCTCAGCCACAATTGGGCTTCTTATAGCTCTTGCTTCTCAGGGACTTATGCCTATAGAAGCTGCTATTCCCATCCTTATAGGAGATAATATTGGTACCTGCTCAACTGCTCTAATATCAAGCATTGGCGCAACGGTCACCGCCAAAAGAGCTGCCTTTTCTCATTTAATATTTAATATCCTTGGAACTGCAGTATTTGTCATTTTATTATATGTCTTTAGGCTCCAGCCTTTAATTATAAGTTTAACCGGAGAAAGCGTTCCTCGCCAGATAGCAAATATTCATACTACTTTCAATGTAGTTACTGCCATAATCCTATTCCCAATGATTGGATTATTTGAAAAGGTAGTTTTAAAATTTATTCCAGGTAAAGATATAACAGTACATAAAAATGCGTTATATCTGGACAGTAGACTAATTGATACACCATCTCTTTCATTGGACCAGGCAAAAAAAGAGTTGCTCCGGGTAACCAAAATAGCCCAGACCATGTTAAATCTTTCATTTGAAAGACTGCATAAAAAAGATACCATTATTGAAAAAAAGTTGCTTGACAGGGAATCTGCCGTAGACAGCATTACGGAAGATATAGTAAGATACCTGACCAGGGTATCTCAAAAATCATTGGGTTCAAGACTATCCAATAAGCTAACCAATTTATTTCATATAGCTTATATCGTAGAAAGAGCTGCTGACCATGCTGAAAGCATGCTTTATCTAATGCTGATGAAAGAAGAAAATAATATGACTTTTAGTAAAATTGCCTTTCAAGAACTAGAAAGTACACATGATAAAGTCGACCATCTATTTAACATCTTAATATCAGGTATGGAAAATAACAATTTAGAAAAGCTCAAACAATGCGAAAAAATTGAATCTGAAATAGATCTAATGGTAAAAGAGATAAGGACAAATCACCTAAAAAGACTCCAGAATGGTGAGTGTACAGCACTTCCAGGGGTTATTTTCTCAGATATTATCCTGCATTTTGAAAGAATAGGAGATCTTCTTTTTGGGATATCAAGAAGTCTTTTAGATATAGAACAACATTAATTTAATCAAAGAATGATATAAGAAAATTAGAAGTATTCCCTATCTCTTAATTTACAAAACTCACTCTCACATTCAACTTCTATTGTGGAATGCTTCAAATTTAAAGATCCGGTAATCTCTTTAACTCTTCTTTTTATATCAATTATTTCATCTACAGTTGTATTATCTTTTACAACAATGTGAGTTGTCAGCACGTTGTTTAAACTATCTATAGACCATATATGAGTATGATGTATCCCAATAATCTTGCCAGTTTTTAGAATTTTATCCTCAATTTCTTTAATACTTATTCCCTCAGGAACAGCTTGCAGAAAAATAGAAAATGTCTTTTTAAGATTAACAGCAACTTTATACAAAATATAGGTTGTAATTAATATTGATAGTACAGGATCCAATATGGGAATATCTTTAAATATCATTACAATACTCATAACAAGAACAGCCGCCCATCCAAGAACGTCTTCAATAAGATGCAGGGTTATGATTCTTTCACTTAAGGATCTTCCCCTGCTTACCCTCAATACTGCAATTCCATTTATCACTATGCCTCCTATGGCAAAGAATAACATTCCCTTTGCATTGACCTGCTGGGGATTAAATATCCGCGGTATTGCCTGCGTCAATATATAAGCCGACCCCAGAATTAATGCAAGACTATTTATTAATGCCGACAGTAACGAGTATCTTCTATATCCATATGAATATTTTTCATCCTTTTTCTTTCTTGAGTATTTCTCCAGGACCCAGGATAACCCAAGCGATAGGCTGTCCACTAAATCATGCAGTGCATCGGATATGATAGCAAGACTGTTTGTCCAGAGTCCACCTATTATTTCAACAATAGTAAAGCTGAGGTTTAAAAAAAACGCCATTCTGATACTTGCAGTACTGCTGTTTTTGCGCTGAGCGTGATTATTTATTATATTCTTAATCAAAGTTTATTAGCCAAAACAATGTTTGCATATCTTACTTAATTCTTTCAGCTAGCTTTATCAGAGCCTCTTTTAAAGCCTTTTTGCTTTTTTCAGATAAATTTTTTGAGGCTGCTTTGCTTTTTTCAGATAAATTTTTAAGAGCATCTTTTAATGTTTCCTTGCTCCTATCTGATAAGTCTTCCGCTATAACTTTACTTTTTTCGGACAAGTCTTTGGTGACAACTTTACTTTTTTCGGATAAATTGTCAAAAGTATCCTTGCTTTTTTCGGATATGTCGTCAAAAATATCCTTGCTTTTATTGGACAAATTCTTAAGAGCATCTTTTAAAATTGACTTACTCTTATCGGACAGGTCTTTTGAAACATATTTTAAAGCATCTCTACTTTTTTCAGATAAATTCTTAAGGGCATCTTTTAGTTCACCAATACTCTTTTCGGATAATTCATCATAATCTTTATTCATAAGAAGACCTCCGTTTTTAGCTTATTAATTATTTAAAATCCGATCTACTTCTTAATTATATATCATATATAATAATTTTTAATAATGAAAGTTATCCTTGGAGTGGGCTCACTCCAAGGAATTATATTAGCAATAATCCCGTAGGTTCTGAAATTATACTTTAAATTAACTCAAATACAGATATAAATAGTTCTTTTTTTTTTAGAATATATTTAGTAATATTTAAATATAATTATTACCAGTATTCTTTTGCAAATGAAAGATATTGTAATTGAAGTAAATAAATTAAGAAAAGTTTATGGGAACTCAGTAGCAGTTGATAATATAAGCTTTGATGTAAGAAAGGGAGAAATATTTGCTCTCCTGGGACCTGATGGCTCTGGGAAAACAACTATTCTGGAATGTCTTGAAGGTTTAAGAAAGCCTGATGGGGGTTCTGTTAAATTAATGGGTATAAACCCAAACTATAATCATAGTAATCTCCATAATCTTATCGGCGTTCAACTGCAAACTCCGGGGCTGCCGGCAAATATGCGTGTATCTGAAGCGATGAATTTTTTCTGTACTTACCATAACAAATCCCCTCGTTATGATTTATTAGAACGATTAGGCTTCAAAGAGAAAATGGATGCTCAATATCAAACACTGTCAAAAGTCCAACAGAAAAAACTGGCTATTGCACTGGCTATTGCCCACAAACCACCTATATTAATTCTGGATGAACCAACTACAGACTTTGATGTTCAATCACGGGTGGAGTTACATAATATAATAATAGAATTGCAGGAAAAAAATACCACCATTTTACTTTCTACACCCAACATGGCAGAAGCATCAAAGCTGGCTGCTCATATGATTATATTATGGAGAGGTAAAAAAATTACTGCCGGAACTCCTCTTGAAGTAACAGCAACTGGAGCAAGGCTGGCTAAAATATCTGTCAGAGTAGTAGGTTCCAGTCTATCAGAGCCTGGTACTAAATTTCCATCTGTTACTAAAAGTTTATTAAAAGATGAATATAAAATATACTATAGTAATAATCCTGGTTTGACAGTTTCAGCAATAATTAAACATATATCAAAACAAAAAGATGAGCTTATTGATATGAGAGTAGAACGTTCTTTAGAAGAGCGTTTTATGGAAATTACAGACAATGAGATTAAACTATGAAAGCTTTTAAAAACCATTTTCTCTTCGAATTTCGAACAGAACTGGGCGATAAAAACTTACTGGTGATGAATTACCTTCTTCCGTTGGGACTTTACGTTCTAATGGGGCTGTCAATGAAAGAAATTAATCCTGGTTTTATGGAGATAATAATCCCAGCAATGATTGTAATTTCTATACTGATTAGTGCCATTTTAAGATTGCCTGGTCTATTTGTAAAATCCCGTGAAGCAGGAATATTCAGAAGCTACAAAGTTAATGGGGTACCTGCAAGTTCTATAGTGGCTATTCCTCCATTGACTACAATAATACATATTATAATTATATCAATAGTTATAGTTCCAACAGCATCTTTATTTTTTGGAGCCCCCTTTCCAGATAGATGGGGCATCTTTATATTGATTTCTTTACTCACAGTCTTTACATGTACCGGACTGGGGGTACTTATTGGCTCTGCATCATCCAGCAATCTTGCAGCCATGTTATGGTCTCAGCTAATTTTTATACCGTCATTGGTTATAGGCGGTTTTTTAGTTCCCTCTGATTTGCTGCCAACTAGTTTAAATAAAATTGGAATATTTCTACCAAGCACCCATGCGCTGAACTTATTTAAATTCTACTCATATAATCAACCTATTGATTACAATCCCTTATGGTCAATACTAATTTTGCTTTCAAGTGGAATATTATCATTTGCATTAGCAATATATTTATTTAATTGGGACAATCAGAATAAAACCAGAAGGAGAAATCCTCTTTTGGGACTCCTTGTAATCCTGCCTTATATAATCGCGGTTATCTTTCTTCCCTAGCTAAAAGCTAAAAACTAAAATTGTTTATTTACTTACCACAGGGCAAGAAGATACTCCCCAGATACCGGGACCAGTATGAGTACCCATGATTGTGGTTATTTCAGTTAAAATCAGCTCATCAATCTTAATTTTGTTGTCCTCTTCTATCATCTTTTTAAGTTCCAGGGCTGGATTGATATCAGTACCATAAAAGATTCCGATTTTTTTCTTTACGGTAGAAAAAGGATCAAATGAATCTTTCCTAATTTGCCTGTAAAGCTCATTAATAGAATTTCTTTTATTTTTTACAAATTTCTTTAGCTTTACCTTTCCATTACTGCCTATAGTAATAATTGGTTTTAGTCTTATTGACCTGGATAAAAACTTTCCTAAGAAAGGTGCCCTGCCTCCTCTAAATAAATATTCAAAATTTTCAAAAGTGGCAAACATCCTATTTTTCCTTATCATATAATCTATAATACTGGCTATTCTTTCTTCACATTCACCCCTTCCTGCCGCTCTTGCAGTTTCCAAAACAATAAAACCCAGACTGATGGTGGAAGTTTTGGAATCAATAACTTTTATTTTAGCTTGAGGGAAAAATTTTTTAGCCTGATCTGCTGCATTTGAAGTAGCAGAGAGCTTTGAACTAACATGGATTGAATAAATTAAAGTTTTTTTCTGTCTCTCTATTAAATCTCTGTAAACATCTACAAAATCCCCTACAGAAGGTGTGGAGGTATATATTTTTACTCCAGCTTCCAGCTTTTTATATACTTCACTACTGGTTATTTCCTTCCCCTCCCGATGTAATTTTCCGCCAAATCCGATATATAGAGGCACCACCCTTATTTTATACTTACTGACCAACTCCTCAGGAATATCAGATGTAGTATCTGTAACTATACCAATGTTTTCCATTGATTTATTCTTTATTTTTTTAGAAACTAAAATCCATTTTACAATATTTTAGATAAAAAATACTACTTTTTTAAAATTAAATTAATTTAAATTAATTTTTTTCTTGCTGAATTCCCATCCTCTTGATTTGGTACATATAGATTCTGATGTAAATCTTTCAAGGCTATCGGATTTAGCTTTGGGAATATTAATCATCTCTTTTACAGGCCAGTCAGTTATTTAAACTAAACTATTTATAGAATATAATGTATCTGGCTATGGGAGTTACCTTATTGCGACCCCTGGTAATTTGATAATGTCAAAAATTTTACGAATATAAATAGGAAAAATACTAACACGATAGATAGGAGGAATTATGAAAGTAGTTCAATTAATTATTAAAGCGCTTAGGCTGATTGGTTCACTGGCCTTCGTACTCGGGCTCTTCGCTACAATATTTGCCGGGGTACCCTGGTATGTCTACCATGAACCCACTTTACCCTGGTGGCTCAAGATCGCGGCGTACTGCTTGCTTGGTGGTATTTTGCTGGTTCTGCTGACAGTGGCTGCAGAACAGGGAAAAGGCAGAGCTCCGAGAAAAGAGCTTTCAACTGCTGAGTCTCATTCTCGTGTGTTGATCCAGAACTCTGCAGAAATCCCAAATCACAAGATAACAGAGATTTTAGGTTTGGTAAAAGGACACACTATCTATGCTATCTGGATTGGAAGGGACCTTTCTGCACTGGTGCGGCTGATTCTTGGGGGAGAGCTTATTGAGTATACAGAAATGATGGGGCAAGCGCGCAAAATAGCTACTGGTAGAATGATAGCACAGGCTGAAGAGTTAGGAGCTGACGCGGTAATTAATGTCCGTCTTATGACTACCAGTGTCATAGGCAGTGCTGCTGAGCTTTTGGCATATGGCACAGCTGTTAAACTCAGCAAAACCAGCCAACTGACGGATTGAGGTTCAAGTGGATTCAAGTTTGTAGAAAATAGTCAGACTCTTATTAATATCAACGAAGGTATATCCTATTAAACTTACAATAAGGGTAATAAGGGTAAGAAATTACTTCTACGGTAAAGTACCAATACTAACCGGTGCATCTGCTTTAGGTATATTTGTGAGCGCTATCTTACACAATGTAATTTATGGCATATTTATCTACTTCTTCGGGGAAGGTTTCTGGGAAAGAATCGGTATGAGTGATGAGCCCTTATTCTTTGTTTTAGCAGTAATTATATGCCCCATAGCTTTTTTGGTAGGCATAGTGGGCAGCATCGTATTATTTGTAAAAAGAAGAAGAATTTCATAAATAATTAATATTCTATTTGAAAATAATAATTTAAGGAATTGGCCGGGCATATCGGACGAAGTTAGAACCAGAATATTGGATTAGATAGAGATATTTTTATACCAGAATTAGTCAATTAACATTAAAATCAATAAATTTTTGCAGGCAGAAGCTCTTAATTTATATATAATAAAAAATGATACATTACATACGAAACTTACAGGTATATAATATGAATTGATGTTCAATCAGGTTTGAATTTTAATTTAAACCTGATAATAAAATATTATCTTATTATGCGAGGAGAAAATTATGAGTAAGATTCGTCTAGGTATAATAGGTCCGGGTATTATCTGGGAAAGGGCTCATAAACCAGCTTTAAAAAAATTCAGCAGCAGATTTGAGATAGCTGCTTTCTGCGCCACCAGTGAAAAAAGCAAAAATAAAATAAACAAAGAATATCCCGGCATACCCTTTTATAAAGACTATAAATTACTGGTTAAAGAATCATTTATAGATGCAGTGATTGTAATGACACCAATACCAATGAATCCGGTAGTTGCTATTGAAGCTCTTAATGCAGGTAAAGATGTGTTTCTAGAAAAACCAATGGCTACAAATGTTAAAGATGGGAAGGAATTGGTAAAAAAAGAGAAAGAGACAGGAAAACGGGTTTTTGTTTTAGAGCAGTACGCTTATAAGAGCCTTACAGATGAAATGATAAAAATAGTAAATTCCGGCAGGCTTGGAGATGCTCTTATGTTCGACAGGCTTTATCATGATTACATAGGTTTTAAAGAGGGAGCAGAAGATTACGGAAATACAGAATGGAGAATTAAACCGGCATTTCCCCTGGGTATGCTTTTGGATGGTGGTATCCACGAAATTGCCGTGCTTTCAAAAATTTTTGGAAAACCCCTGACAGTTTATGCAGCAGGAGTTAAATACAGACAGGAATATGGTGATTATGATTATATATCTATGATTTTTGAATACAAGAATAATCTAATCGGTACTTTTAACAATTCATACTTTCTGGATGGCAATAGAAATTATCTCATTGTCAGAGGAACAAAAGGTCTGGCATTTTATGAAGAAGATTCAAAGATCTTAGTAGAAGAAAATAGCGGCAGGAGCGATGTTGTAAAAATAAGTGATGAGAATCCATATTATAAAATGTGGGAGATTTTCAATAAGTGCCTGGAGGCAAATTCAAAACCTTACTATACAACAGAGAAAGCATTAAATGACCTGCAGATTTTAGAAGCAATTGAAAAGTCTTTAAAAAAAGGAATAAAAGTACCAGTTGAGCAGTAAATTTTTAAAATATTTCTTTACCCGATGTAACTTCCCGGGATCTTCCAATTATAGTTTTAAGAAATGTATTTATAGTTTGGCACGCTGTCATTATTGTGAATCCATCAGGATATCACTGGCTGCTTGCCAAAATAAACTTTGCTTTTCCCTGGAAATTATCCATATTAATCCTTTAATACTAATTATTTTTTTGATATATTTTATATAAAGTTAATAAAATTTTGGTAGTTCATAATTTTTTTCAGTTTGACTTATAGAAATAGTATCTATTTATCATATGAAAAATAATTCAGATATTTCTTTTAAAATTATATGCTCCCTCAAAGAACTTATTGCTGCTTACAATGTTAGATTTACTGTATTTTGCGAAGAACAACATATACCATATTACATAGAAACTGATGACAATGAATTGAATAGAATCCATATGCTTGGCATGCAAGGCAGTGAGCCTATCGCAGCAGGAAGAATGTGTGTAATTAATGGTTGGTTAAAATTCGAACGTATTGCTGTAAGGAAGGTATGGAGATCACGTGGAATTGGTTCAAAGTTAGTAAATTATATGATAAATACCGGTAAGGATATGGGAATATTTAAATATAAGCTTCATGCACAGGCCAGTAACATAGAATTTTATAAACGGCTGGGATTTAAAACAAAAGGTAAAATTTTTATAGAAGCAGGTATAAAGCATATTTTAATGATGCGAGAAGATGATACTTCAGAGTGCTTGGAAAATAAAAGATAACAGTAAGCTTGATATTTTTTAAGTTATTCTTTCACAATTAACTTCCTCCAGTCATATTAATTTAACTCTGGCTATTTTAGCTTATCAAATGCTTACTTTAATTCAAATCAGGTAAAATGAAAAAGATAAGAAATGATTTAATACATATAATTACAGAAGTGGATGGCTGGCCTGTATTCTAACTTTCAAATTGGACTAGTTTTAGGGGGAAAGGTCAGTTAGATTTTATAACGTGAATACTTTAACTACAATCAAGGAGTATTGACGGTATTGATTTTAAGAAATACTTGTATGATGATTAGGTATAGTATAAAATCTAAAAACAATCTGTAGTGTTTTATTAAATTTTTTATAGTAAAGTATTTTACATCGCTAAACAATAATATAACAAGGAGGGAAAATGTTAATTTTTGGAATACTGCCAATAATTGCTGCAATTGTTTTATTTATAACAGGACTTAATTGGCTAGGAATAATTTTAGCAATAGTAGGAGTAGCAATAATATTATTCTCAGGTTTCAGGACAGTCAGACCTATTGAGAAAGGTGTAATCGAGAGATTTGGTAAATACATCAGAACAAAAGATGCAGGACTAACCTGGATCATTCCGTCATTTGATAAGATGTATCGTGTAAATATTACTGAGCAAATGGTAGATATTCCTCCTCAGATGGTGATAACCAAAGACAAATTAAATGCTCAGGTAGATGCTGTAGTTTACTATCAAATAAAAGATGTTAAGGCCAGCATTTATAATGTTGACGATCATAGAAGACAGCTTACCAGCCTGGCAAGAACTACTCTGAGAGCAGTTGTCGGCAATATGACTTTAACTGATGCAAATGAAAGAAGAGGCGATATAAATGAAAGAGTAGAAACAGTTTTAGACAAGGAAACAAACAGTTATGGAGTAGAAGTATTAAGAGTTGAGATTCAAAAAATTGAGCCCCCTACAGATGTTCAGGATTCAATGAATAAAGTAGTTAAAGCAGAACAGGAAAAAATTGCAGCCATGGATATGGCAACTGCCACTGAGACCAGAGCAGATGGTGAAAAGAGAGCAGAAATTAAAAAAGCTGAAGGTGTAAAGCGGGGCCTTGTATTATCGGCAGAGGGAAAAGCTGAAGCTATAAGAGCAGTCGCAAACGCAGATGCAGATAAAATTAAAGTGGTAAATGAATCTGCACAAAAATATTTTGTTGGTAATGCTCAGATTTTAAGAAAGTTAGAAGCTACAGAGGAATCATTGAAGCAAAATGCTAAGTTTCTAGTGGATACAAATAAGGTTCAAACCATTGTGACTGATGCTTCAGGGATTACTCCTATATCTCCGAAAAAAACTACAAAAACTTAAGAATATTTTGATTTTAATTTAAGATATCTATGACATAGTTATCTTAAGTGACTGGCCATAGCGAACGAAGTTAGAACCAGGATTATAGGGTTAGAGGAGGATATTTTTATACCTGGGTTGTCTACCTTAAAAAGTAAATACCAGTAATTATCTCATTTTATATGAAGTATTATAGGATAATCTCTAACTATTAAGTCTTTGATAATTAAGTTATTATTTTCCTCCATTACTACTAAAGTTTGCTGAGTTCCCTCTAAAATATCAACACCTCTGACATTTAAATTTGGATAGTCATGTATAATTATTGTAGCTTCAACTCCTGAATCTTCGTCTACAGCTATGTCGTTATTCCATAGTGCAATCAGATTACCTCCGTCAGATAGAGAGAAATTATAATTTGCTATATTATTTTCCTCACTTTGTATTTCAACTGCTAAATCAACTGGCTTGGCTCCAGCCACGATGGTGCACAGGTTTCGAAACACTATCATTCTGGGCAAGTCCATAATATGACTGACTCCAGCAAGCCCTACGGTAATATCCATACCCAAATGTATCACCATACCCCTGGCATAATATTTTGCAGATACAATTTCACTATATGCCCAAGGCTCATGGAGATGGGATGTTTCTGGTGTCCTCCAATTATGCTCATCAGCAATAAATTCACCTATAAAGCCGTGTTCAGAAGCTACATTCCTAATCTCTTGGAGTAAAGATGGATAGTTATAATAGTACTCTTGCCAGTATTCGTAATCCGGTGATGGGGCACCAACATGCCAGGAAATAGCATCTACTAAAGGCATTATATCCGAGTTTAGAATGCTAAAGAAGTATTCGTAATTGTCTATCTCCACAAGTGGTGACATAGCTCCAACCACTATTTTCGCTTCTGGATACTCCTGGCGGATGACTGGAACAGTACGCTTAACCAGGTTAATGTAGTCAGCCACTTCTACATATTGTGGGGTGCCTTTCCTGATGCTCGGCTCGTTTAGTATTTCATAGTATTCTATACGGTCCTTGAATTGGTGGACTATAAATTGTACATACTCAAGGTAACTTTGTATCTCGTCCTCTGTCTTGAACCTTGAGTAATCTTCCTTCTCCACCTGAATGGTTTCATCCCAGAAGACTATAGTGTAGGTGATCTTTATTCCTTTGTCAGCCAGACCCGTTATTGTCCTGTCATGGTAAGGGGCAATTGAATATTCTGAATAGGTTCCTATGCTCTCCAGATCAGTCCAATCAAATCCATCAATGGTCAAGCGAATTCGCTTTAACCCAAGATTGTCATTATGGTCAACTAAACCATCCGCATGCTGGTTTGTGTGAATATCTGCTTTAAGACTCACCATTTGTCCAATACGATTATCCTCAAGTTCTTTTGATGATTTATGCTGTATTTGAGTTAATGGCTGTGTGTTTCCAATCTGAAACCACTCAAATTCACTTCTGGTTTCTTCTTCAATTATTTCCTCTTGTTCAACCTCTTTTCCCTCGCCTTCAGTTATTTGTCCATCAGGTTTTGTGGCACATTGATTACATACAGCAGCAGTTCCAAAAAGGAAAATAGATGTCAGAATTAAAAGGTATATAGATAATTTATTTTTCTTTATATATCTTTTCAAGATTAAAACTAATTATATTTTTAAAAGTAAATTACCTTATGATAACACTTAAATTATTAGATATTTCACCCTTTGAACTTTATACTTTCAAAGAACATATATTCAATAATTAGTGTAAGTAAAGGGAAAAGTATGCTTAGTAATATCTGAGTATCAAGCCCAATGATTTGATTATTGCTAGTTTTTTCAAATGCGTGGAATATGAGAAAAATTATTACGCCAAGT
>Ga0307928_10001389_pt1 | contig 18285 bp, 22 predicted proteins | sample AceLakmetagen232_FD_201815 | JGI IMG/M metagenome (GOLD analysis project Ga0307928, IMG submission 201815) | Saline water microbial communities from Ace Lake, Antarctica - #232 | ecosystem: Environmental > Aquatic > Non-marine Saline and Alkaline > Saline | place: Antarctica: Ace Lake... | reverse complement strand
TCTTCTGTCCTAACCCCTCCTTCCCTGTAAGCTAACGTTACCGTAAAAATTACTTCGCCAGAATAACGTTCTATTTTCAACCGCTTGTGTTGCTCTTCTATCCTCTTAAGCGCTGCTTCAATTTTATCATATCCCATAGGTGAATGCTCCGTATCCAAAGGGCACGGCTTCTAAGCTACGGCCAGAGGCCGAACCAAAGACTCCATCCCGAGTCTCAAGATATTAATTGCCGCAATTAGATATCAGTGTGCTCTGCTTGCAAAACAGAAAGAGTGTGTATTTATAGGCTTTTCTCATATTTTTCACACAGCACAACATTTTTTCTTCTATTATAAATTAACCGGCGTAATTTGTCAAGCTTTTAGGCATACAAAGGCATACACTATTCAAAAATCTTCCCGAATTGTTCCCTAATTGCCCCAATGTCAAGTTGCTTTGTCAATTTATTTTCTTTAAGCCACGGTTCTAATAACATGTCCATATACAGACTGTCATTGCTGTCGAGTTCTATTATGCGTTCAATGAGTTCTTCGTCTGAACCAAAATCTAGCCTGTTTAGAAAACTCTTGGAGTTAAATTCTTCGCCTATGTGTGGATTACCCCTGTATATTGGAATACTGCTAGCCAGCATCGGCTCTGTTATCTTCTCGGTGGTATATCCTGAGTCTGGATTATAATCACTTCTATTGTTTTCAAAGGCTATCGTAAACTTGTATCTACTAAGAAACTCCATCTTTTCTGGATACGTGACATAGCTACCTACCCTAGTCCCAGCCCTACCGGGAAGAACGTATCCCGTGTTATTCAAAGAAGCGCCAGCGGAGTCTACCTTCTTATACTTGGACAGTTTCTCGAAAAACTCGTTTCTATATATTCCATCTTTGGTGTTGGAGAATACAAAGTTACAAAAGCTAGTCTTCTTGCTAAGCACCCTTTCTACGTCAATGTTCTTTATCAGTGAATCAAGCGGTGTATTGGTATATAGCATCCTTACGACATAGTATGGCATCCTAAAATGTCTTGGGTCATCTATATAGTTATCGCCAAACGCCCAGTCACACATAGACATATCTGTATCTATTATTTCACCCATGAAGAATATCTTCTTTCTGTCGAAGACAAGGTCTGGCATATACCTTAGTGCTGTGTTGGAATACACGAGGTAGTCTGGGTCACCACTCTTAATAAAGTCATAGTCCAAAAAGCTAAACATTGCCTTCCATTCACCAAGACCGAAACCCCACCAATTTACGAAATCAAGTTTAATCTTCTTCATAGTTTCTCCTCCGGTGGGTCTTCTTTGAATAACACTCTATATATCCAGTCCGTTGCCTCGCCAAACCAATAGCAGATGTCTTCTTCTGAATCACCCTCTTGCTCTATTACCTGCTTTGGTGTTGGCGGTATCATCCTTAGTCTATGTATCAGTGCATGACATAGCTCGTGTGCTACAGCCTCAAGTGTCCACAGGCCTTTTATAAAATGGATTTCACCCAACTTTGGACGGTCTAGCAACGAGAATTCCCCACCTTCTTCCATTTTAACCCTTGCGCATAAGTTAACACATGCAAGGGAATCACCAACTTCGTTTCCAAGTGTATTTTCTTCAAAACTGTCCCTGCTATCCCACAGAAAAATGTGGAAGTAGTGCCTCTTTCCTACGGATAGTTTCCACTTAGCAACAAGCCTGCTTTCATCCTTGATGCGCTTTATCACTATATCTCACAGGTTGTAGCCACAGAACATATGGGGTCGTCACCGCTCACAGTGCATACCCTTTGTATATTTAAGTCTGATACCTTAACCCCTGTAAGTTTTTCAAATTCTGAAAACAGGTCAAGTGCAAGCAGTTCAAGGTTTTTCTTTTCTTCTCTTATCCTTTTTAGTTCCATTGGATTATTCCTTTGGTAGTTCGTCTAATTTGATGTAGTCTGGATACTCACCTTTAAACCTTCTTATGCCGGTGTTTAGCATTGGGCTATAGTGCATGTATGGGTAACCATAAATATATCCATCACCTACCTTTGATTCGTCAAACTTATCCCATGCTTCCCAAAAGCCATCCCTGACTCTTCTTTCGGGAGGCAAGTGCTTAAACAATACCCTTTCTTTTGTAAGTGCCGTGAAGTGGTAAAGTTTAAAGTTTTCCATTTTACATGTCGGTGATTTACCGGGGACTAGGTCGCCGTGGGCATAAACCCTTCCCTTGCTGTGCCTCACGACCCGCTTCATGAAACTCCAGTCCCAATATGGTGTTTTATTTAGTGGGGGATAGCAAACAAACCTATAGTCCCTAACAAACGTATACCAGTCAAGATAAATGGATATCATTTCTGGGTTTTCTGTAAAAATTCTTTCTGCTTCACCAATAGCATCTTTGTGGAAAAACTCATCAGCATCGGTTTCCCAAACTATGTCAATATCGTCCCTTACGTAAGAAGAGCTAGCAAAGTACATTCTGCATTTATCTTTGGTTCCGACACCAACATCAGATGGAAACCTAGATAAGTTTGTCTCTTCGATAAGGGTTATCTTTCCTTCCGGGTCTGGAAACTCCTTGATGTATTCATGTGAACCATCTGTCGAAAAACACGGCGGCTTTCCCAAATATGGCATGTAAATGTTTAGATCATAAAAAATAAGCTGGGCGAAATTCTCATATAGAAATGGCAGTTTTTGCCTGAGAAATGATATTTCATTACACAGATGCATGACATGGCAACTCTTCATTGCTGCTGCTCCCTTAAGCACAAATTAATGGTGTCAGTAACAGCATCTTGAGTTTTACCCGTTAGGCCTGGATGCATTGGAATGGATATGACCTGAGCCGAACACGCTCTTGCAACAAGGAAATCGCTTGGATCACACCCTAGGTGCGAATAAGCTTTTAAAAATGGCAATGGTGTAGGGTAGTGGACACCGGTGGCAATGCCATTTTCACTTAGCCTTTTACGTAAATCGTCTCGTCCTTCGGCGCGGATAACATACAAGTGGAATACATGTTTAGCTGTTCCATAGGTAGGTGGCGTTAGAATAACCCCATTAAGAAGTTTATTGTATCTCTCGGCAAGCATTATCCTCTTATTGTTCCATTCATCAAGGTGTCTTAGTTTCACCGACAAAATTGCTGCTTGAATGCCATCCATTCTGCTATTAATTCCAGTAGTCTCGTGTTGGTGTCTTATGAGTGAACCGTGATTAGCGAACATCCTTGCCCTTACAGCGAAGTCACCGTCATCTGAAACAATACATCCGGCATCACCATATGCCCCTAGGTTCTTGCTTGGGAAAAAGCTAAAAGTTCCGGCAACACCAAACGTCCCGACGTTCTTCCCGTTCCACTGTGCAAGGTGTGCTTGTGCACAATCTTCGACTACGTAAAGCCCATACTTTTTTGCAATAGACATAATCGCATCCATGTTTGCAGGATGCCCATACAGATGTACGGGAAGAATTACTTTTGTATTCTTGGTAATCTTTTCTTCAATTTTTTCCACGTCAATCGAATAATAGTCTGGTTCGATATCCACAAAAACAACCTTCGCACCAGTTTGTGTAACCGCCTCTGCGGTTGAAATCCACGTAAAGGCAGTGGTTATAACTTCATCACCAAGACCTATGCCAAGGGCCTTTAACGTAATGTAAATAGCGTCCGTTCCATTGGCACAGCTAACGACGTGCTTTACGCCGTAACTTTTAGCATAGCTACGCTCAAACTGTTGAACGTATTCGCCCTTAATAAATGCCGCCTCGTCGATAACACTTTGAATAGCCGTATCGATCTCAGTTTTAATAGATTTGTATTGGGTTTTTAGGTCTACAAGTGGTACGTTCATTTGAACTCCAAACAGTTGGGGTTTTTATTAAGAAAACCTTGTAGCTTTTTCAGCAAGATGCCTTCCCCAACATATCCATTAACAATACAATCGTTATAGTGTTCTTTTAGTTCTATAATTTGGTCAGCAGAGAAGCCCCTCCTCCTTAACCCCTCTTCGTTTATTTTGATAACCCTTGATGGAACCCCAACAGCGGTTGAAAATGGAGGAACGTTTTTTACAGTTGCGCTGTTTATTCCTAATATCGAACCCTCGCCAATTCTTATCCATTGATGCACCTGCGCGTTTAATCCAACATAAGCAAATTCTTCAAGAATACATCCTCCCCCAATAAGTGAGTTTGTAGCCATCACCACGTTATCAAATACCTCTACATCGTGTGGTAGATGAGTCCTCGCCATAAAATAGCACCTACTGCCAATGCTGGTTACGGTTTTTCTTACAGGGGAATTGATTGTAATAAACTCCCTAAATACGTTATGGTTTCCTATTGTAACCTGACCATCCTTAAGAAATATGTCTCCCTTGGTGCCCATTTCTCCAAGTGTACCTATGGATATTAATCCATGAAACGTATTGTTGTTACCTATCGATACGTTGTTCACGATCACACTTTGTGGCCCGATAAAATTATTATTGCCTAATTTGACATTTCCCCTTATAACAACGTTTTCAGCAATCTCATTGTTGTCACCAAACACAACATTCTCATCTATTGTTGCTGTTCTGTGAATTTTATTACCCATCTTCTTCCCCTCTTTGTTGCTTACGAACTAGCTGCCAAAATTCTAACAACGCTTTTGGCATGCTCTGCCCCGGTAAGGCATTTAGTCCCGTTTTGAATACAGCCAATAAAGTGCCCAACCTCTGCCTTTAGTGGTTCGACCCATTTTATTTTTGGCATAACCACACCACCTGACCGGTGATTGAAGTAGAATGTATTGGTATCATCAAAGTCCATGTTTTCCCCTAGCACAGCCATGCTATCTATTCCCTTGTCATAGATGGCAACCTTATTTTCAGCAATGTCATCATACACCACCATTTTCTCTGAACCAACAATGGTCATTTTCCTTGTCTTCTGTGGGTCTAGCCAGCTTACGTGAATGTTTGCCAAAACCCCATTCGGGTAAGAAATATTTAGAAACACAACATCTTCTATTCCTTCTTGAATATATGCCATCCCTTGACGACTTGCCTCAAGTGGCTCTGGGTCTCCTAGCCAATATTGGATAATACTCACATCATGTGGTGCCAAGTTCCATAATGCATCCACATCGTTACGGATGCGTCCTAGGTTCAACCTTTGGCTGTAGATATAACGGATATCCCCAAGTTCGCCGGAATCAATTAGGGTTTTTACATAACGAACAGCAGGGTTGTAGAGGAATGTGTGCCCCACCATGGCCACAAGGCATTTTTCTTTTGCAGCTTCACCAATGTGCTGCACCTGTTCTACCGTGGTAGCCATTGGCTTTTCTATTAGAATGTGCTTTCCAGCCTGTAGTGCTTTAATGGCCAGACTGTAATGGGTGGCCACGGGTGTAGCTATGACCACTGCGTCTATGGTATCATCACCAAGAACACATTCAATGTCATCAGCAACCGTGATAGACGGATAAAGTCCGTTCACGAATGCCTGCCGTTCTTTTGACGGGTCAACAACGGCAACAACATCACAATCCTTGTTATCCACAAAGTTTCGTAAAAGGTTTGGCCCCCAATAACCCACCCCAACCTGTGCAATTCTTATTTCCACAACAGCCTCCACGTTAAGTTCTCTGGATACTAATAAGCAACCACGCCTAAATCAAAATAATCTCGTTCTCTATAATTCCAACTACATCTACGGTTCCATTGTGGCTTGTGAAGTTCGGATGAAACTTGTTAAACCCAAACGTGGCTACCCTTTCATCCTCAGCAAACGCTAAAACCCTTTTTTCGAGGTTGTCGGTATTCCAACAAAAGGCATGTGGCCCAGATGCCCTTCCAATTATTATATCGCAGAATTTTGCTACGTATGCGTTTTCGTTAAGATCGTTATCGCTTGTTTTTATTATATCTTTCGTGTATATTACGTTTGGCATAACAATTTCGTTGTTTCCGTTGGTAAGTAAAAAGTATGTGTCCTTAAACTTGTTTGCCAAATATCTAATATGTGGGTCAAAGTTAAAATTGTGTGCTTGCCCAGACAGCACCTTTCCGTTGCATATAAAAACCTTCTTGAATTTTTTTATCGACTCCATATACATCCGAGCGTTACCGATCTCATACCTGTCGTAGTCTATCTTAGGTATGAACGATTCGATGTCTCCCGTAAGCTCTACCCCAAGCTCGTTGAGGCAATGTCTGAACATGTGGTAAAGGCACTGTATGGTGCATTCATATTTGTCGTGAATTTCCGGTACTGTCCTAAACCACGTATTGACATAAAGGATGTCACTATCCTCATGCCATGGACTTTTTCTAGACAGTGGCACGAAGTTGTTGAACTTTAATCCCTCGACATCCATTATTAGCTTGTGAGAATAGTTGTGGCTATATAAATATTCTTCGGCTGGCACATTTTTTATAATCCATTTGACAAACTCCCTCGAAACGTGGACATCCCCGTTATGGAACCCGTTAAAAAAATGAATGCGTCTATACATCGTTAAATACCTCACATATCTTTTTTATATCGTCCGCTTCTATCTGGTGGTTATTTGGAACATAAAGCCCGAAGTCATGTACTATATCAGCAAACGGAAGTCTTTCTTCCCCATGTTCTTTTATCCAGAATGGCTGCCTGCCTATTGACCCGCACACAAGTGGCCTTACTTCTATTTCATTCGTCCTGAAGGCTTCTACGGCTTCCCTGATCTTTGGTGTTATTATCGGATATGCAAAGCTTGATATGTGTTGTTTTATTGGAAGCTTCCAGTAATCATTTTCTATAAGGCTATCATACAGCAACAGGTTTTCGTATCGCTTGTCGCATATATAGTCTATCTTCTTCATCTGTGAAAGGCCAATGTGTGCCTGAAGGTCTGTCGCCCTAAAGTTATATGCTTGCCAGTAGAATGTATATAGTGCCCTGAAGTCGTCAATTCCGTATTCATTCCTTAGCGCTATCTTGCTATCGGAAGCCAAGTCCCTGTCCCAGCCATGGCACCTTATTGACTTCATGGTTTCGTAAAGCTCATCGTCGTCCGTACAAACCATCCCCCCCTCCATTGTGGAAATGTGATGACCCGCAAAGAAGGAAAATGAACTTGCCAACCCAAATGCACCAGTCATTGTGCCGTTGTAGGTAGACCCAACGCTTTCACATGAATCTTCAACCAAGATGATATTGTATTCCTTGCAAATGGAAATAACTTCATCCATGTTGCATGGTGTGCCAAGAACGTGAACCAAGACCACCATGGAGATTTCTTTGTCTTCGCATATCCTTCTCAGATGCCTTGTGTCAAGACCAAGCGTGTCTCTGTCGCATTCGCATAGAGTAACATCAAACCCAAGCTGCATTAGTGGTGCGACTGTGGTTGCCCACGAAACGGCAGGCACAACAACGTTTCCACTTATCCTACCGAGATACTTCAGTGCCGTAAATATAGTAAGGTTCGCAGATGAGCCGGAATTAACGAAAATAGAGTGCTTAACACCAAGCCATTTAGACCACTGTAATTCGAACTCATCGGTAAGCTCACCCTTGGTCAGCCTTGGCTCTGTTTCCAGCCAAGAAATCAGGGACGTAATATCTTCCTTGTCAATCGTGTTCTGTACGAGCTTAATCACTAAGCATAGCCTCAATCAAATCTTCTTTGCCTTGGTTAACTTCGGTAACGTAGTCCCCATAAACAAGTCCACTTCTTGAATACAGTTCACGGATAACAGCATTCACGTTTACCTTTACACCACGGATAAGTTTGTGTTCTGTTCCAAACGACTCCTCTACGACAAACCTTGGATGTGTCATTTCCTTCACAAAATTGGTGTAGCCCAAGTGTATCTTCCTCTTGTTCTTTATCGAATCAAAAACCTTGCCAAACAAGAACCCTTCTTTTCTGTATATTGAATTAAAATTACACGGAAACAGGACTGTGGTGTTCGGGATGTCCATAACGTGTCTGGTTATTAGTTCTTTTGATTCTATATATGGTGTTTTGTGGTACTTGAACGGAGTGTCTACCGTAAATCTTTCAAGTGCGTTCCACAGATACATTGTTGAATAAAAGTAAAGCCTGTTGTACCTTAGTTTGTCTATGACTTGTTTTGTATACGTGAAATTAACATCAAAAAACACCTTCGTGTTGTCCGAAAAGGTCCTTTGTTCCGCAAAACAAATGTACACATTCTTCCACTTTTCGGCAAAGACCCAGCGAGGAATGTCACGAGAAGAAATCTTTACGTAATCTTCTGGAAAATAGTGTGCAAGCTGTGATGTGCTACCAATAACTAAATCACGCATATTGTTTAACCGAATCCTCTGCCAACGATTTTCCGCTTATAATTGAATCGTCAATCATTCTATTGACTGCCTCGACATATCGTGGGCGCTTCTGCTTAAAACAAATGTCTATCTTTCTCTTTAGTCCCGCAACGTCCTTATCCTCGGCTAATCCTATTGCATCTTCAAGCATCCACATCCTTATGTGAACAATGATCAGCTTTTCGATTACCTCACCAATATTGTCTGTCTGGATTATGTCTGGAAGAAGTTCCGGCATTTCTTTTGTTTCAAGAACTTCTGCTACACGTTTCTTTATTATGTCTTCAAACACCGATTACTACCTCCCCTCAACATCCAAGTCCCACTGGTTCAATTCCTCGTTCTTAATCTCAATCAGACTGTTTACCGCAGAGATAATCTCGTTAATCTTGGACTCAGACGAAACATCTGCCCCGCAATCATCCACACCACTAACATACTCATCAATCAGTTCTAACCCAGCCATCATCAACCCCCATTGATGTTCATTTACACAACAGCATTGGTCAGTTGCCACATCCATCCAATTTTCTCAAAAGTGATATTAAAGAATTTCACCACCACAACGGCCCCGCAAATGGTTATTTCCACCTTGCCACTCTTCCAGTGTTTTTTCATATCTCCGCTCCCCCCTAATGCTTCTACTATATACCACAAAAACCATCGCTTGTCAAGTAAATAATAACTAAGTGTGCGTCTGTGTGTGCCTCTGTATGTCAAAAAGCTTGACAAGTAGTATGTTTCGTGGTGAATGTTCCGTGTCTAAAGGGCACGGCTTCTAGGCTACGGCCAGAGACCGAACCAAAGACTCCATTCCGAGTCTCAAGATGACCAAGTTCTATCTATTCCGCTTAATCAATAAGTAATTTGTATTGAAAATCACGGTTATCGTTTTCATCATAAATCTCACCAACAAACCTTCTGTCAATCATCTTAGAAGGAAATGGTAGGCTACCAAGAATAGTTGGCCCTATTGACTCGTGAACCATCATGTCATTACAAAAATCTGGATATATTACTTCACGCAAAAATCTCTGGTCGGCATTATGCACATGAACGCTTCCATATATGCCGTCTAGTTTGCACCACTCAATGGCCTTGGCTTCAATGTCATATTCTCTTGGTTTTATCCCAAACATCCCACCCATTATTGTTTGATTGTGGTGTGGGTGGTCTTTCATCACATGAAAACCCTTCCCTGATGCCATCCATTCGTCTACAGCAAGCTCCTCCCTTAGCGACAGCCTCGAATCAGCGTCTCTTACTATGAATGTATCAACGTTGGGTAAAAATCTCCAGAACATGCCGGGAAGCTTGTTTCCTGTCATATTGATTAGCCTTGCACCTAGGGGATTTAATGGTGCAAGAAGTTCTTTATCGACATCATAATGGTAAACCCAAACCTCCCAATCCGGGAAAATGACCTTTGCGAGTTTCGCGTTTTTCTGCATGCCGGTAACGTATTTTGGGTTATTCCCATAAAGACAAAATGATATTACTTTCTTCACGATATTAGATTCTCCACGATTGTCCATTTGTGTCTCGTGTTGTCTGCCGTTAGTGTAGGATACGTGTACTTTCGTATAGGGTGGAAAAACAATTCACCGCTTAGGGTTAGATGTTCCACATAACATTTGAGTGAACTCTCCATGAGATGTACTTCTTTTGCTCTTTCAATTACGAGACCCATAGAAAACAATCTTTCAGACATATCGTTTCTTATAATACGTAAATTCGTTTTAACGTCTATAATATATCCGTCTTCATTATATTCATCACACCTATTGTGGTCGTCATGAACAAAAATATATTCCCCGCCCCAAACTAGCTTATCATATACCCGCTCCTCTTCGCCCATGTCCCTTTCCATATAAAACCCATCAAACCTTTCGCTATAATCGACATCGGCAGCGAGATAGAACAGTTCGTCAAACGCTTTTCCTTTATTCGAAAGGGACAGTATGTACATCGGATGAAACCCAATTGACATAAGGCGTTCACCCGCAACCATGGTCGTGAACTCGTGTTCGTCTTTTCCGCTTGGTATTGGAAACACCTTAATGTTATCAGCATCACGATACATGAATTCTACATTATTGAAATTCTGTTCCTTACAAAAAACAACCACATCCCCCCTTGTGGCAATGCTCCTGACAAGGCCGTTACACACGATATGATCTCCAAGACCAAGGTGATGGTGTATATATGTGGTCACGACGCTAACTCAACCCTTTCTTTCCGTGGTTATTTGTCACGACGGTACATCTCTTCTGCATCTGGGTTAGTGTATTTATTGAGTTCCGCATGGACTATAATCGACTTATTGAAAAAGAACAGTGTCTCACAACAAAACATGTAATCCTCTGCCCTTCTGTTTGGTATCTCACCCCAATCCTTCCACCTTACCGTGTCAAGAACGTTCCTTGTTACGGCTGTAAGACCGCCAGTGGTTCTTCCAGCAACACTCCCATAACCACCCCCGTCAAAACAGTCCTCTATCGCTTTATTGGGGAAAACAAAGTCATAAATTGTCTGTGACGAAGTGTATTCAACCGCATCTTTATCATACACATCAAAATCCATCGATTCTGGTATCCAAAAATGGTTTAAGTGGACGATGTCTTTGGTCTCAAAAAAATGCTTGATAATCTCCACCCGTTGTGGGTGCGGAATATCGTCTGCATCTTGGTAAATAATCAAATCACCAGAAGATGCGTTACTACCCTCCTGCCTGTTCGGGCCATGCGTCAGCTTCTCAGAATGTTCAAGAATGGTAACGTCATATTCTTGTTTAATATCTTCTATAAAGCCCTTATCAATTGACTGCGAAAGACTTAACGAAACAATAATCTCATCAGGCTGTACCGTCCCGCTCCGCAGACACCCAAGGGTTCTCCCGATTCGTTCGCTAAAATGCGCTGGTGTGCAAGGTATGACTAACGATGTTTTCATAGGCGTTCTACTCCGTCTGGAATGATTTTTTTGTCGTACAGATTCCTTGCCTTAATATACATATCAAGGTCGTCATCCCGTGGAACTGCGCTCTTAGGGACTCTCGATAAAGCTATTACCTTTATGTTTCTAAGTGTCTTATACTTATACCCAAACGCCCTTGCGCGACACGACATATCACCATCAGCGTAATAAAAATGATAGCTTGTGTTGTACATCCCTATTTCCCTAAAAACCCTCTTCTCGTATATACCATAGTTCATTACTAGTTCTGACTTTATATCGAGAAGGTTCCATCTCTGCCCTCCCCTCCCTTCCGCCCAACTAAAAACATAGAAATCGTGCCCATCAATTTCATCAAGGACATCCTCCCAATCGTTCTTGAGAACAACATCGTCGTTCCATTGGACAACTAATTCGTGTGAAGCGTTACGTATCCCAAGGTTCATGAAGTGCGGATATGAACTGCGTTCCCCAACCTCGACTAGCTTTATCCTTGGATGGTTAAGGTCTTTTATATATTCAACCGTTTCATCGGTAGAGCCACCATCCACAAGAACAAGTTCTAGCCTATCGGAGGCATCTACTGTGTTTTTGATTAGACCACCCAGAAGATTCTTTCTGTTGTACGTTCCAGTGACGATGCTTAACATAGTTCCCCCAGTTGTTCACACCAAATTCTCCACAGAAACCCTTCGCTTTCCGAAACTGTACTCTCGCGTAAAAGCTCCTTAGCACTCTCAATCATTTCTTCTTTAGGGATTGTTCTTTCCTTAATGCCGATAGCCTCTACGTTAGCAAGATATGGTTCCCTGTCCCATCTCCACCGCCTCGTTGTTATTCCCCCAAAACCAATAGCCTTAAGTGTGCTTAAAAGCCTGTCGTCATTCCACTGTTCAATGTGGTATCCCCACCTTGCGGTCTGGTCACCAACCATATGCCTGATTGCCGTCATTCTTGTTTTGGAGTCACCCCACAGGATGTCTTCTGCACAACCAGTAAGGTCAGGAACTTCAATCCTTAGCTTGCCACCGACCTTAAGCCAAAGGTGCCACTTAATCAATAATGCAAGTGCCTGTACCCGTCCAAAGTGTTCGAATACGTGGTGGAGTCTAATTTCGTCTATTGAGCCTTCTTCAAATGACAGTTTAGTTATGTCTTCGTATCTATCACAGATAGGCTTTATGTGGTTGTGTTCTGACTCTGGATAGTCAATGTTGACGTATCCGTCCAGATAAGTGGTTCCGCACCCAAGGTGTAGCTTAGTCATATTACCCTTTCTTCTTTGGAAATAGTTTTGCTAAAATGTTCTCGGCATAAAATGTTTGTAAGTATAAAAACACTTCCTCGTCTTTTCCTGCAAAAGCGTCCTTACTTGCGTTTAGCCTATTAAACATATGAAACGCAACGTGCCCAGCCTCATGGTAAACAATAGAAACAAAACTTTCTTCTCTTTCCTTTGGAATAGCGGTAAACCAAACATATGCGAACCTGTTTTGAACAGGAAAAACACACGCATGGAACTCTATGTCTGGATAGGCTTCCTCCCCAATATAGTGTGAATAGGTACGTTTAGCGTGCTTAACTATAGCGTTAAATGTTAGTGTACCACCTGTAAACACCCAACACTCACAACCAAAAACAGGTTCAGTTATCTTAAACTTCATTTTTTTCTCCACAAATATTAAAAAACGAGGATGGGTTGAAGCTACACCTACTTCTCACGACTGTTCAGATCGTGATGGCTATTCTCAAACGATAACCGATTAGCCCCCATCCTCGCCTCCAGATAATGTTCCAATCTCCTTAAAAATCTTCTTAAACCTGTTTTTCCACAAGTGATCTTCTAGCGTTCTTTCATATCCAGCCGTGGCTATGGCCTCTCGCTCGTCTTCATGCTCAAGATAGTATTCAATCTTTTCTTTCAGTTCATCTTTTGTTTTGAAACAGACTATTTCCTTGTCAATTTCAAAATAGTCTTCAATGCCTTCAACGTATTCACAGAGTAAAAGTGACTTAGAGGCGGTTACCTCGAACGGGCGGCACTTAATCTGCATCCTTCCGTCTGACCCCTTTGAAAAGTTAATACATATCTTGCTACGATTGTAAATCTTTGCTAAGTCCTTAAATTCAACCATTCCTCCGGGCTGTCCCTTGCCGTATCTTTCTACATTAAGACCATCGAGCCACTCCATACGATCTCCATAATTTTGACCACAGAACGATACATCTATATCTTTTTCAAGCTCATAGTCTTTGAAGTAGAATTGGTTGGCACCCCACTGTGAAAGAATTGGCTTCACCCCATCGCTTGTTTCCAAATATTTGTCAAACGCTTCTTGATATGTCGTTACTGCATATTTGAACCCTTCTGAATATTCCTTCGAGTAAGAATCATACCGCCAGTTGTCATCACAGAACCAGCCAACCGTAGTGTGCTTTTCTGAAATCTCTTTCCACGCTTCAACCGGTATTTGGTCTTTGTAGCATACATGGAAGATGCATGTTGGGTCAACCTTGTCCGCATAAGCCTTCAATCGCTGAACCATTCCGTCCATACCAAAATACTTGGCCTCAATGTCCCAATAGAAGGTGAACACTTCACCAAATTCTTCAAGTGATTTAATGAACGTGTAAGCTTCAAATGAAACCTTGGACGAATCAAGATAGTCCTTGCCCCAACAAACTAACAATATCTTGTTTCCGGGGTTTGTTTTAACGTCAACACCCTTAAAGTTGTTCATCATCTGAAGATACATATCAGACCTGCCACGTTCGTAATTCTTGCTTACAGAATCTTCAGCTATCGTATAGTCGAACCTTCCCCCATCGGCCTTTATTCCCGGTTTGCTTGTGGCAATCCTAAGAAACATTTCGTGGTCATACATGTGGTTTCTACAATCGTTAAGGTAATCGCTAAAGTGTGCGTCCTTTGTTCTCACCAATGCACAGTATGGAACATAATTGTGTTCTACGTAAGATTTCATTTCAAATTCAGGCAGGACAACAAACTGTTCATCGCCATCCTTAACGTTGCACATGTCTGTATATGCAAATCCACGTTCGGGGTGAGCTTCAAGTGCAGACATGGTTTCTTCAACGTAATCATCGGTTACGGAATCGTCTGCATCCATAAACATGACGTATTTAGTCTTGACTTTTTTTAGCCCTTCATTTCTCGCACTTGCCACCCATAGGTTTTCCTTCAGCGTGAGAAGCTCTACATCGTACTTCTTTGCAACCAAGCCTGTGCCATCTGTCGAAGCATCATCAACCACGATTATCTTTGGCTTAACGGTCTGTGCCAAAAGCGATTCTATCGTTTTGCCTATTGTCTTGGCCCCGTTCTTGACCGCTATAATTGCGGTAACACCATCATCAAGGGCGTCTGTTGGCCTTGTCGTTTTGATTACCCTATCGATTCTTTTTAGTATCTTTCCGGGCGAAAAGTTGGTTGCAATATATCCACGATATTCCTTAGACTCATAATCTCCGTCAAACATGTCAACAAAATCGTCAATAGAACTCCACAGGTATTCTTTCTTGTAGATGTTTTCAGCACCAACAAAGTTGTGTATTAGCGGTTTTATTCCCATGGCCATGGCTTCACAAATTCCCATCCCTTGCGATTCCCACGGACTCGTACAAACCAAGTAATCCTTATCCTTTAACCATTCCTGAATGTCATCGACCTGTCCAGAGAAAACGATCTTCCCTTCGAGTCCTAGAACTTTTATCATGTGATTCAGGTAAAATCCAAAACGACTATCTTGGACTGAACCGGCTACATGCAAAACGTATTCGGGGTCTTTCTTAATGAGTTCGTTAAAGGCGTGTATCAAAAGCATTGGGCCTTTTTTTGAATTGATAAATCCCACGAAGGCCAAGTTCTTCCCGTGCTTCCGTTCAGTGAATTTCCATTCCTTAACGTCTAGCGGATTTGGTATTACGTGTCGATTTTTTATCTGTGCTTGTTTAAGTGCAGTTTCTTCAACATGCTTTGCAATGAAGATCGTGTCGCTAACCTTGTCCCAATTAATTTTGGGAATGTAGCCACTAAGCACTTCATAAGAATGGCACCGCACGATAACCTTTTTCCCGTCCAGAAGGTCGCTGTTTGTAAGCGATACAGCGAGTTCGTTGGCCCATTCAATCCATACGAGATCGGCATCCTTTATCGCTTCCTTCATGTTTTCTGTGTTGTTGTCAAAACAGACAGTTACCGTGTGTGTTTTGCTTAAATGTTCTTCTATCGGCCTTACGAAGGATTCTAGCCCATTGAGACAGAGAATTGCGATTTTCATAAAGTTCTCCTTGAAAAATAAAAAGTTATGTTCTTTCGTAAATGGTTATTTCGTTTCTAAAATATAGCTTCCTTCCGCAAGAACACGTAACCTCTGGGTTGCTATCTGTACTTAAAACATTCTCCCAATGTCCGAAGGTTTTGCCACAGGCGCACTTTTCCAACGGCAAGCATTCGCCATCGTTTTCGCCAAATTCGCATTGTTCGGTAATGTCTTTATCCATCTAATCCCCCAAAGCAAATGGGCCACAACGCAAAGCGTCATAGCCCAAAGCTAATCCGATTGCCTCCCGTGGCATTCCCGATATTGGAGCTGGTTGGAGGCGTCGAACCCCCGACAAGGTGATTACAGATCACCTGCTCTGCCAACTGAGCTAAACCAGCAATTTTATTTATCTTAAAACAAACCCTGCTCAACAGCACTCTCGTACTGCTGTATGTACTTAACTATTGCTTCCGAAAATCCATCTACATGAGTCCACGGCCCATATCCAACACCATTCTTATTAGACGCTACGTTTATCATGTATCCAATTCCATTTGGGTTTGGAACCGCATCTGCCGACTGTTCATCGGTTATTACTATTAGTCTATCTGGGGCAAGATTTTGACCTTTGTAGTCAACGGGATGGTCTCCATAATACCCAAAATGGGCTGTCCTTTCATAAAACCCTTTGTCTGCATAAATGGATTTAACGGCAAGACCAAGCGGAGTCCCTGAGTGTTTCTGAGAACCGACTATCGCATCGCGTAAAGCAAAGCCACGCCTTGAGGGAACCTGCGTGAGTTCCATTGAGAAAGAATAGATGTCTACCTTTTCACAAATTTCCCTAAGGAGAATTGCCAAACCGCAAGCTGCATCTAGCCTTGTCATGTCTGACCTTTCAGATAACGACTGATCCATGCTTCTCGACACATCGACAAGCAATACCGTATGGCCAGACATTTTTTCTTGGCTGTCCAAACACTTAAGCATCGCTTCTTCTATCTGCGCCTCAAATTTAGGGGCATATCTGTCGGCAGCTATAAACCTGTATGGAAGAATTCTTGATGTCGCCCATGATGGGTGGTTAAAGCAACTTGATAGTTTTGCGATATGAGCTGTTGATACACCAGTCGCTATGATATTCCTTAAATTCCGTAAAATTGCCATGTGATTTTTAACTATCATATTATATTTACCTCCATTAGCTCTTCGTAATATTCATATGGAAACGCAAAGCGAAGTATGTTGTCTCGTGTATTGATATCTATCTCGTCTTCCCAAATTACTAAGCACCCCCATCCAACGGAACGATATTGCGCTATTACTTCTTCTTGAGTTTCATTGCGATGCCAATATCTTCCAAAGACTTCAATAACCATCCTCCTTTCAATGTAGGCAAAGTCGGGATTACGGGATTTACCAGACGGAAGTTTTATCCAAAATTTGCGATTCCCGGTAAACGGAAATGGGTTATATCTACCAAACATGAAATTAAGAATAGACTGTGTCTTTATTTCAGGTGCGGTCATATTGCGTGGCAACTTCCGTGATTGTGTAACACCCTTAATGATAGCCTCTATTCTTTCCGGTGTATGCGCTCTTCCCTTTAGGGCGGACGACAACTTATCCTTCCATTCTTTCGACTTTTTGAGTCCAGTCAACGCGGTAGAAATTTTTTGTTTTTGATTTTCTGTGCAAACCCGTTTCCCAATAAAAGGAACCCCTAACTTTGAGGCTCGTTGGTAAATTACATTTTTAGATATTCCGACTTCCATATAAAAAGAAGCTCCCTCAAGTGGGTATCGTTCTTCGATAGCTGTATCTATTGCGGTCCAATCTTTTTTATTATGAGGGACATGCCCCTTGGTGAAAGAATTTGGTTGAGCCCCGCGTCCTTTTAGTTTTTCTTTGTGCGATTCTGATAAAGACCTTCCCCTAAGTGCTAAGGACAAGTTATGCTTATGCGAAGCGGTCCGAATATAGATTCCTTTAGGCATTTATTATACCTCCACCCAAAGATCAATCACCTTTTCCCACTTCTCTTTTTTAGATAACCCGTCATTTTTATCGGATAAGACAACTTCCCAAGTTTCGGGTGCTTCGAGTGTACCATCAACCAACTTATTCCAAACCATCTGTTGCTCTGCGTCCTTTGCCTTTGGATGGGATAAAAACAAAACATCCCTCAGCTTGACGTGTCCATCTCTGTCGTATTTTGAAATTTGATACTGGTTAAATTTCGTAAATGCTCTAGCCAACCCCTTTTTGACTTGTGCTGAAAGTGGTTGTTTCCCGTCCATCCAATACATTGAAACAAACTCTGTCAACTCATCTGCCCTTTGAATAATGTTAAAAAGCAAATCTGACACATACGCCCTATGTTCTGGAAGTCGTGCCATTTCACGAACTATTAAAAGCGGTGCGTGCCTTAAGTTCATTTTGCTTCGTGCTTCGATTGCCATTTCAAATACGATTTCAGGCTTAACAAGCGGAACCAACTTAACAATACGTTCAGCAACGCTCTCTCCGTCTTCGTAAAAGGACTTCTCCCACAATAGACACGACATCAACGTGCGTCTTAATTGGCCCTCTGCATCAATCCTTCTTGCAGGTGCGCCTTCGTGGGTTACGTGTGTAGTCTTGATAGGAATATTTGTCTTCGCCATATCTTTTCTCCTTTATTTTTTTATAGAGGGAACAGGCGACTTTCAGCGAGTGCCTTGCGGCCTTCTCC
>Ga0307928_10001388_pt1 | contig 18285 bp, 46 predicted proteins | sample AceLakmetagen232_FD_201815 | JGI IMG/M metagenome (GOLD analysis project Ga0307928, IMG submission 201815) | Saline water microbial communities from Ace Lake, Antarctica - #232 | ecosystem: Environmental > Aquatic > Non-marine Saline and Alkaline > Saline | place: Antarctica: Ace Lake... | reverse complement strand
AGCGTTCAGCTTGGCGCGGGTGGCGGGTCGGGATTCCCGCTTTCTGCTGACGGCGATCTGGCGGGGTATAGCCTGACAAACGGATTCTTTGTTGGCGACGGTAGCGGATTGACGAACATCACAGAAACAAACGGCCTCGATCAAGTCATGGAGAACGGAAGCGCGGTAAGCGTGAATACTGACATAAGCATTGCCACGGATATCGTTGGGCCGGTCGGAGACACGAAAAGCATCACGTTGGAAACGGGAGAAGCGGCTGGCGGTGACGGGGACAGCGGGGATATCACGATCAAAACGGGTTTGTCGGAACACGAATCCGGAAGCATAAACATTGAATGTCCGCTTAATTCTGGAGGTCAAACTGATTTTGGTGGTGACATCAACTTTCGGGCTGGTGGTGCCGGGATCACGGGGGGCGACAGGCGGGGACGGATATTCTTTAACGATCCCGTAAACGATCAGGCCGTCGTGCGTATCGGTGACGGCACAAATGGTTTCAGCGTGATAATATATGGATCGACGGGACAACCCTTGCTCACAACCGATGCCGACAGCGTGACAATCGGCCAGAACTCTGTGACGATAATGGATGGCGGTATCGACGCAGGCGGCGGGTACTATACCAACGGGACTTATTACGGCGACGGCGGCGGATTGACAAACATCACAACGACAAGCACAAACGTCACTTACGGCATAGTTTCAAGTTCTGCCTATCGGGGCGACTGGGGCGCGAACGCCTCGAACGCTGTTGACACGATAGAACTGAATGTTGCCAATGTGAGCAACGGACTTGACTCCGCGGAATCGAATATCGCAAATGTCAGCAACCGCACCGCGACACTGGAAGGGCAGACGAACGCATACCTGACTGCGGCCGATCCGAATATCAATCTTGGAGCAACGAACAGCCCCACGGCGGGGCAGATGCTATACGCCTCGGACGCGACGAAAACAAATTGCTACTTTGCGGCGGCTCCGAGTGGAGGCAGTAACACAAATAGCTATTATGTTTATGCCGGAAGATCATCAGCGCTTACAATCAGTCACGCTACATTCACAACCCTTGTATACAATGATGAAAATTCCGATATATATTCGTGCTACAATCCTGCGACCGGAATATATACCGTGCCAGAAGACGGAGAATATTTAGTCATTGCTACGGTAACATGGCTAAACACGAACTCCGGTAAGATATATAATATCTTAATTGATCTAGAAGGGAGTCATCAAGTAAGACTGATGAATTGTACAGTGGCGGCGTGGCTTTATTTCCCGCAAATGGCATCGGCAATAATTAAAGCAAGCGCAACCGACGAAATCAGGATACAGGTACAGCAAAACTCTGGAGGGAATGAGTCTATTCATTATGGGTCTAGCCCCGGAATTGAAGCAGTAACAATGCTTTGGATTAGAAAGCTAAACTAAGGAGGAATTATGAAACAATCAATTATTATGTTTCTATTTTTCGTGGCCGCCGCTTTCGGGCAAAAGCCACAACACACAATGACATCAACGAATTCAGATGCTAGCACTTCAGTCATGCTCTGGCAAAAGGCGCATAATGTGACAGGAGCATATCGAGCGTCAAAGGACGCGTTATCAGATACCAAGATAGAGTTTTTCTATGCGGGCCCATACCCGACACAGGCAGAGCTTGACGACTACGGCATTGCGATTGCATGGCAGGAAGAACGAAAGGCCGCGATCAAAGCGGCGATTGTCGAAAAGAAAGCCGAGATTGAAGGCAAGAAAAGTGCGAAGAAAAAGTTCGGGACAGGATCAGTTGCGGCACGTCTTACGGCTATCGAGGAATATCTGAATCTGAATCAGGAAGAACCGAAGAAGCTGAAACACAATCCATAAGGTGCAACATGAAAAAGACACTGGCACCGACAATCATGGCAACTGCACTACTGACAGGGTGCATCACAATTCCACTTCCGACTGATCCTGTTGATCCGGGTAGCGGGGTGACTAACAGCGTTCCGGCTTCATATCTGTGCGCGGGGTTCCTTGAAAATGACGCCTCAAGCCGCAACATGAACGATCTGTCTATCAACAAGTCAGAGGACGGCGTAGAAATAACCATAGCACGGCATAAGGCTTTCGGATTCACACAAGTACTTCTTTCTCTGGCGAATGAAGGCGACGGTTCGCCCGTGCCTACCTCGTTTTATCGCGATAAGTGGTTTGGTGATATTGACCCCGACAAGGTTGCCATGATGCGGCGACGGATTCAGAAATACAAAGACGCGGGATTCCATGTCTGTTTGTGGGGATTCTTGGATGATAGCAAAAGTCTTGCGAAGGCAACCCCCGAACAGGTTATGCAATTCTATCGGGACTGCATCCGGTTATTCGGGGACTTAGCTGATTCGTGGTGTCTCGGATTAGAAATTGACGAATGGGGCGATTCTTGGTGGAAGGTATGGCACAGTCCGAAACGGAAGCTAATCAATGAGGCAACGGCATTGTTGAAGACTACAGGGAAACCAGTCGGCCCACACTTTACATCGTACAAGAAAATAGGTTTGGCCGTGGCATCCGGTGCGGATGTATTTTACGCACAATTCGGCTGGCTCAAAAAACCCTCGCAAATGACCGCCGCGATGAACTGGATGAACGAGCGCAAGGGCAACATGAAGATAGTCGCCTGTGAGTTTAACCGCGACTCAACCACGCCCCTTGCAACCGCGCTCGCCAACGCCGCGATGAACGCCGGCGCCGTCGGCACGCAAACAGGAAAGCCCGATGGTGTCACACCCGCAACCGTGGCGAAACGTAGCCTGTTGTCCTACTTCGGGCGTACAGCCGTTCCGAGTCCTGCCGTGTCCAAGAAGGCCGCGCCGGTCGTTGACCTGATCGAAAAACTCAGGGCAGACCTGCAACCCATGACCGACAAGGCAAAGACAGACCTGCAATCCATCACAGGAGCTACAGCAACCGCCACAGGGCTCGCCAAAGCACTTGAGGCGCAAGGCATACCCGCACCACTGGCAAAAACCGTCAGCAAGGCGGCTATGGCGATTCTTGGAAGGGTGGCGCAATGACGGAATCCATGAGACTTTTCGACGCGGTACTGGATCGACAGAACAACAGCAGGCCGGAGCCGCCACCGGTCTCGCCATTGATCGTTATACTACTCGCAATCTTAATTACAGTCGTGGTATCACTCGCAGTCAGTTATCCAATCTGAAACAGGGAAGAAGGGAGCAACGTCATGCCGAACACACCAGTCACGGAAGCACTTTGTAAAGCCAGAGTAGAGAGTCTGCATAACATGATGGCAGGGTCATTCGGCACGGTAAACACGACGCTTATCAGCATCCAGCAGGGCATGGATTCTCAGGCGCAATCAATCGATCATTTATCAACGAAAGTAGACGACATCCACGACCGGCTCACGGTTGACAACGGAAGGCCAAGTCATCAAACGCTTCTCGACAGGCACGAAACGGAGCTGGGCGGCTGGCGAAAAGTCAAATGGCTTGTGCTTGTAAGCTTGGTTACAATGATTGCCTCCGCGCTAAAATCCTTTTTTGGAATGAAAGGCGGCTGACAATGAAAATGCGCTACGGATTCAGCGGGGACATTTCAGAGATTGCAACGCGGTCGATTCGATGGGCTTCCGGCGGTGCGTATCCGCATTGTTTCGTGGTGTTCTACCAGGCGTTCGATCTAGTTTCCGGCACACAGGAGGACAAGGGCGTCTACTTTGAATCCCGCGTGTCGAAATTCATCGACCAGGCAACGAAGAAAACCAAGACGGGCGTTCGCGGGCCTAGAAGCATTGACGTGGTGCGGAAGTGGGCGGCAGGCGATCCCGATAAACGCTACTGGGAATTGCTACCGGCCGAGGGAAGCGGCAAGTTTCTACCGTTTACTGAGGATGAAGTGTGGGCGGCGTATAATATGTGTTGCGAGTCGGTTCACACTGTCAGCTACGCCAAGCTACAGATATTCCAAGACCTAATCGCACAGAAAACAGGCATCCGTATCGGTCGCGGCAACAAGGATAACTACAAGTGGACTTGCTCGGAAATGGCGGCTCGCGTTACTCCGTGGCGTGGACAGAAACACTTGAACGTCGGTGAGGTGACATACAATCAAGTCGTTCCAAGCGGCACGAAAATGTCGTCGATCTACGAGGGGGCGAAAAGGTTGATTAGCGCGGAGGGGACGGGTTAGCTTCTAGTTCTGCAATCCGCTTGCGCAATCTCTCGCACTGTGCGCCTGGAGTCTCGCCGTTCTCCTTCTGGACGGTGACAGTGTACGCCTCATATTTGTGCGTGTTGCAAACCGTGAACTCAACAAAGTTCTGACCCCCATGTACCATGAAGAAGTCAACAATTTCCTCCATGAGCTTGGCAAACATAGGATGGCGAAATCGCATTTCAATTCCGCGTTCACGGTCAATCTTGATGGATTCCGTTATCATTTCGCTACACTCAGGTTTTGATATGCGCTTTTTGATCCAATCTGTTAGTTTCATTCCGCGCCGTCCTTTCCGGTGAGTTGCGTCAGTTCCGCTTTCAGGTTGTCCAGCTGCTTCGCCAACTCCACCGATCGGGCAGAGTCCACGTTCGCCATCCAGAGTTCGTCCTCGATGCGCTGAATCTCGCACTTAAGGTCATAGGTTTTTGGGGCGTCTGCTTTCATGGCTCAGTCCTTTCATGGTTCTATTTCTAATGTCCATCCCTTGTTTTTCACCTGTGCTATTATTCCAATCATTGGGCGACGATCATCAACGTCCTTCGGGAGACAGTCCCGCGAAAAAATTGATTTACCGTCGCTCGCCCTCTCAAGGTGCATCTTCCCGCGTCCTGGCATCCATTTCACTTCATCCCCTGTGTTTCCGTGTGCCACACCTGGCCATACGGGGTATGTGTTTTTGACGATTCTCATATCCTCAGTCCTTTCCAGGTTTCCAGTTCTTGTCGATGTGCCTCATCCTGCGTCTGCCATTTGGATTGATCCACACGCCCCACCATTTGCGATACCCGTTGTTCAGCATCTCCGACCTCACGGGCTTGCGCTCTGCCTTGTGCGGCGGGTTGCAATCGGGGCATGTCGGGTCATAGGTGATCCCGCGCTCTATGTGTTGGGCATGCGTCATTGATACCTTTCCGTTATGCGGTCATCCTCCCGCGTTCGATTGTACGGCCCGTTGACCCGCCGTGTTGTCTCAGTGAAGTCTGCCGCCGTGTCGGGGTTGGTGATGGGCCTGCGCCCGTTTACAAGCCTGTCCTTGCAGTCCACGTCATCCCTTGCGCACTCTCCCTTCCATTCGCCGGGGCACTGGAAGTTGTCGCACTTGCAATTCATATCAGCCTCCATTTTCGCTTGCGCCCAATACATCCCTGCCGACTTTGACAGGAACTACTTTGCCCGCGACCTCCTCCACTGTCCACTCGCTATCAGTCCGATCGGCATAGATAAGCCGCTGAATCCGTGCGGGGCTTATAGGTCCGGCTTCCGGGGCTCGCGTTACTCTGAATAGTTGGCTTGGCATTTTACGCTTCCTTTCCCGCGATAATCTTCCAGTCTCCGTCAGCTTGCAAAACCTTGTGACCCGCGACACAATCAGTCTGCGGGTTCCCGCAAGGCATCAGGTCGCACAAGGCACACCCGCACTCAATGCCGGGGTTCGCCAATCCATTGTACCCGTTTTCCTTGAGCCACTTCTCGCATATACTTTCAATGGGTGTGTCTTCAATGCTCATTCCGCGCCTCCCTTTTCCGTGTATCCGAGCGTTACCGCCCGTTCGCATAACTCCGCAAAACGACCAGAATCACACATGTCATTGCCTCTCGCGCAAATTGCAAGCAGATCAACGATAAGCCGCTTTGTGTCGCGCTCCCGACAATCGCATGGCGGAGTGCGTTTTGGCTCCTCCGTCAGATGCTCTTTCTTGAGTTGCATTTTTTCATCTTCCGACAGCAACAGATATTCCGTGTAGCTTTCTGGTATTTTCATTCCGCGCCTCCTTCATTGATTGCTTATGTGTGTCCATCAAGATTCAGCACCTTATGAACGCGCCGCCATATTTCGTGCTCAAGGGCAAACAACCTTGCATCCAGCACGTCCGAACTTGGCAAACCGTACCGTTGTATGGTTATTCTCTGCTCCATTATCGGGTCAGAGATTGCGGCGTAAACTATGCCGCGCTTCTTTTCGCTCATTATCACTCCGCGCCTCCTTTATTCCACCCGTTGAATCTTGCAAAGTGCGTCCAGAATCCAATCGACATTGACAGGTCAACAGGGTAAGCCCTTGACGTACACCGAAGATCCTCATGGACAACGGCGTACAGCCACAGTCCCCCCCAGGCAATCAGCAGTAGGGCGAGCAGGCCAAGCGTGAGAACGATTGCGTTCATGTTGCGGCCCCTTTAGCGGCAATGTCTTTCCCGATTTTAGCCATTCTATTCCGCATGATCTCAGTCGGCTCGGTGTACCATTTTTCGCTACCACGCTTAGTCAGCTCCGTCGCCAGCAATGCGGCGGTGTTTTCATCAAATGATTCCGCGCCGAACGGAAACGGCGTTGCCTTCCCGCTGCGAATCCATATCTCACCGAACGGCGTTCCGTCTTTTTTTGATCCTACTACGCTGGTTATCATCCCTCCACCCCGTTCTTTGCGACGAACTTGCGCCACTTGTTATGAATGTCGAGCCAATATTCCCACTCAGCGGGCCATAGAAAGCCGAGGACTATCGCGTCTTCCGTGATTACGTGGCCGACCGTCTTATCAACTTTACGGGCGAGGCGTTCCACTGTCCGAATGCTAGTCCCGTTCCTCCGCAGAAAATCCGCAAACTGACGCCGCGTGCATGTTTTCATAGCGCAAACCCTTTCAGTTCCTCGACCGTCGCCAGATACACCACAAGCCAGTCACCTAGCCCACCCTCAACCATGTCAGCGTTTCGCCGTGCAACGTCTTCAACGGCCCCTGTGATGGCCCCAAAATAGCGTTGTGAGCCTTTCACGGTGTCCGTTCTCCCTTTTCCGTCCGTCTTCGTCTCGCCCTCAATGTAGGTCGTGTATCCGTGATCCGTCGTTGCGATGGTGTATCTGCCGATTTTCTGCCTCATTTTATGCCTCCGTTCTGTTGTGCCGCAAGACGCGATAAGCGCCGCACGTCGTTTTCTTCTGCCTTAGATTGTCCGCGATATGGCCGCCTGGATTGCATTACGTTCTCGCCGGCCGCACAGACGCAAGGCACCCGGCAACGATACGATTGAAGAAACTTGACCGGCGTACAGTCCCCCGGTAGATACGGCGCAACGGAAAGCCAGCCTTTATCGGCGCACAGGGCACATAGGTTGCCGTGATCCGCACTCTTGGCTTCGCTACGCATCTCTCGCATGGTGTTACGCAGATTGATAAGGGTCGGGCTGTAATGCCCGCTGTGCGTCCTGCTGAGCCTGCGCACGGCTAGACATGCCTCGTTGTCCGTTATGCCGTTCATGCCGCCCGTGCGTAGTTCGTCCTCCCATCGTTCCGCGTCTGCTGCCGACTTTATGCGTCCGCTCGGCCAGCAATCGGCAAAGAGTCCCGCCCATTGATGCGTGTTCATGCTGTTTCCTTAATTTTTGGTTCAACATAATTCTTGGCCGGTCTCAATTTTGATAATGCTTCCCTGCACTTTCGGCATACTCGCGCTGGCTTTTTCTGCGTAATGACTCCGTTCGGCGTCGCAACCCCGCACGCTATTGTATGCCAGTGGGAGAATGATGATAACAGAATATGCCCCACGTCGCCGCCAGGACTCCGCAACATGAGCCAGAATCCCACATCGTCAATGGTGATACGCGAATCGAGGGCGGGCAAGTCGGTGCCACGCGCTCCCTTGTCGGGTTGGTGTCCAGTGGCCGGAACCCCATCTTTACGGTTTCCCGTATCAATCACGGCTTGCTGCCCTGATTCGCGTGAATCTTTCATACCAATCCCCTTTCGGCGCGCGTCGGCGCTTTCTTGATTATTCCCCTGTCTTCATCCAAACGCTTCCACACCCAGGACGTTTCTTTCAGCACGGCGTAATGATCTTTGTATGTCTTCCCTTTGGATTGCATGTAATCGTCGAGGAGTCCAATGCCCTTGTTCAGTCGTTCCTCGCCCTGTTTATTCATGAGTTTTGCGTGTTCTTCGTCTGTCAGTTTTACCCTTCCGAATTCTCCGTAGGGATTCTTTTTTGGTTTACCCTTTTCGCCGCCCCCAGTTCCCCCTTGGGGGTTAGGGGGTTGTTTCTTGTCGTTCTTTTCATTCTCTACATTCTTTAGTGTGTACCGTCTGCTGTCCGTCTGCTGTCCGTCTGCTGTACTACTTGCTGTACCGTCTGCTGTACCGCCGGACTGGTAAGCATGGTAGTTTCGTACTGTTATGATTGAGCAAACGTTGTTTTTCTGCTGTACTATCTGCTGTACCGCTTTTGACGCTAAGTGAGACATGAACCGGCGCACCTTTCCGCGGGACCATTTCCAGCGTGAAGCCAGGAAGTCATCGGCGGCCAAAACCTGACCGCGCTCTATGGTTATCAGTATCCCGCGTATAGATATGGTGGTTTTCTTGTGGTTCGCAAGCATGAGAATATCCAGCCATGCGTGAAACTTCGTGAAGGGTTCGGCAAAGTATAGATGATTGTCCATGCTTTTCCGGTAGAGCTTTATCCATCCGGTTGACGTATCAGGATTGGTTTCTCTCATGGCAGCTTGTCTCCTTATTCATCACTTGTGTATATATGTCGTCTGTGAGAAAACGCATTTGCCGCTTGATGTCGTCTGTTACTACCGGCGCTACCGTATCCCCTAGCCTTGTGAGGAGCTTTGCAATGTGCCTGGATGTGAGCCGGTCAACGTGTTCTCTTGTGGTCATGTTTGCACTTTCTTCACTGTTAAGCTGCGACCATACCAGAACGGGCCGCGTAAGTCAACAAGATTCTTTGGGTTGATCGTTATGCGCGTCCATAGCAGCAAGATCGGCACGGCGCTGCTCCATATGCCGCTCGTATTTGAACTGCCGGACATCGTAACAAACCGGGCATATCCTTTTTATCCGAGCCCTGCGCTTCGGATTCCAGTAATGATCCGGCATTTTAGTGTTCAGTTGCCGCGGTCCCCTATCGCAGTCATGCAGCGGGTCGTCACACAGAGAGCCTGGATGTGCCGCGGTGATGCTTTTCAGAAAGAACGGATTACTCATGTCGTGTCTCCTTTTTCTCCCGCGTCTCAAAAAACCCTTTCAGCGCAGGTTCCCGGTCCATAGCAAATCGCGCCATGTGCGACCTGTAGTTATTATTCAGCTTGTACGCCTCGCCGCCCGCCCACGATAGCATCACATTCCAGCGCAGGCGCTCCCAGATAGCCATTGCGCCGATTTTCACACCCCGCTTGTGGCAGCCATACGCGACCTTGATAAAGCGATCGGCAATGAACCGGCCCTGTGGCGTGTGGACCCAGGCGACGAACTTCTCGGCGGGCGTCGCGGGGAACAGGGGCATTTGCTCGGTCATGTCGTCGCCTCTTCCTTTACAAGTCGCGTTATCTCCTCATCAAGAACCCTCAAATACCGCACGCACTCAATGAATTGCAGGCGTGCGACGGTCACTGAACCACAATCCAACAGCGCAAGGGCTGGTTTTGCTACCATTGCGCCCATCAATGCTATGCTTATCTGGTCTTTAGCGTTCATAATACCCCTTATCTGATTGGTCTATCACTATGAAGTTGTCGTTTTTGCACACCACAAGCGACCATTCGCCGTTGTCCCATTTGACATTGCAGCTATGGTTCATGCCGTCTGGGCATCCATGCATGACTGTTCCGACTGTTGTTTTATTGGGCCCCCTCGAGCAACGCACCCGATCGCCTTCCTTTACTTCCCATTGGCTCATACCGCCCCCTCCACGCAAGCCCTCGGACTCTCAAGCAGGTGATAGTGTGCGAAAGGCTCTATGATGTCGTTCAGGTACGGCCGCACGCGATCAAACGCCCTGTGCGCGAAGTCCTGCACCGTGTCGCCGTCGTGTAGCGTCTCGCAGTCCTCCGGTTCAACGTCCAGCGTCAGCTCTATGACGAAACGCCAGCGGTTTCCTCCGGCGATCTGTTGGGCTTGTTGCTTATCCATTATGCGCCTCTTTTTCTTTTCTCAAATCTTCCATATTCACAGCCCATTCAATCGCATCAGACAGCTTTGTCCTTAATTCCTTTGCGGCCGCCAGGGTGTAGAGTTTTACACTGTTGCCGTTGCGCTGTATGCCGATTGGGAATTGGCGGTCGTACCGTTTTGTGACTTCAATGCTCATTATGTGCCCCGCTTTCCGGCGTCCCACTTATCGTTATGACTCCCCGCATATCATCCTCGGGGCATCGGCCTCTTACGGTTATCAGGTGAGGGATGGCCCGTTCACGCGCCCAGCCCAGCGCAATCCATCGCACAACCTCCTCCATCGTGTCGCACTCTTGATGCGCCCTCGCTATGATCTGCTGTGCGTCGGCTATCACCGCCGGCGTGTCGTTGTGCTCTGTACTCATTTTGTCACCTCGCTTAGTGCTGCCCTTATACACTGTTCGCACAGACAAGCGGTCGCGCTTTCGTGGTCAAGGGGTTCTCCGACCCGCACAACCCGGATGTTTTCACTTCCGCACTCATTGCAGGGAGGTGTATTCGTCCACGAACCATTTCCGATAATGGCGTCAACCGCGTCTGCGTCCGGCTCATTGCCTAGTTCCACCAGCTTTTCATGGATTCTTTCTTTGTCAACTCCCCATACGCCGCTTGGGTATTGCGTCCGCCATCGCCTATGTGCCTCGTTTGCCCGCGACTGTCTGTTTATTATCTTCATTTCTCCTCGCTTTCTTTCAATGCGGACTGTACTGCCGCGACAATTCGTTTCAGGTATTCGTATTTGTGATTCGGAATTTTCGGGAGGCAGTACCACCATTCATCCCCTAAAACCTCATCAATCGGAAAATCAGACTCTTCTCCAAGATAACGAGAGTCGGCGTCATCCGGGACATCATCGGCCATTTTATACCACTTACGGGCGTTTTTTTTCGATATTTCATCATCTTGACGCCGCTCTACGATTATCTTTTTTAGGTGGTTTATGAGTCCCTCGTTGGCCGGGACCTTTGATTCAAGCTGCGGCGCTAGCTTGCCGATCAGGTATTGAGAATTGCATGAGCAAAAGAACTGCTCCATGTTTTTATTACCACCAATGCCGCCCCATGCCGACGCCCACGACTCCCCAAAACACTCTATGATGATCCTCCCGACGCCCGGCCGGAAGTCCTCGATAAACACATTGATTGTGTCGAGATTCTGGATGTCCTGGATGCAGACCTTGTTCACGGTTGACCTGGTTATCTTCATGATCCCTCGCTTTCTCAAAAGTTGACCTGTATCCCATACTGTGATTCACGGTGAGCGCAACAACACCAGACGATCGCGTGCTTCCCGTAGTTGTACCGCTGAGCCTTCAGCGCACCCTCTGCAGCTTCCCTGCTAAAGAACGGACCTGTAATCATGCCGCTAATCATGTTCGGCCTTTCGCATTGCGGGATTTCTCGAAATATACCGTTCGACAAACTGGGATCAATAATCATCCAGTAGGGCGACCGCGTACTCTCGTTTTTCTCTGATACCTCAATCTCGATCTTCATTTCTCCTCGCTTTCATTTTCAACGTCCTCGCCTGCCCTAAAATCTGCCAACTCCTGAAAATGCGCCTGCGTCATCATCTCCACTATGTACCCGTCAGATCCCTTCAGCTTCCGCGCCGCCTGTTTGATTGCCCGAATCACCCTTGGATGCAGGCGAAACGATGTGATTATGCGCGTCCCCATTATCTGCCCCCTTCCGCGATGTCCTGTAGCGTTTCGCCGCAATAGAGAAGCCCTTCAAGGATCATCTTGAACGTGTCCAGCGATCGGACTATACGCACGTTCCAGCCATCACTCTCTAAGGCCGTCAACGTCTTTATCTGGTCCTGCGATAGCCTTCCGGTCAACGTCTTTAACTCAATCGCCATCGGCCAAACCTTCCCCGTTTCATCTATGAAGCAGAACGTGAGATCAGGCCAGCCGGGATGCTCGCGTGCCCTGTGCGAGAAGTGAAGCGATTCAACGCCCCTTAGTCGCAGCAGATTATCGCAATTCTTCTGCAACTCCTTCTCAGCCTGCACGTCGGCCTTTGTCTGCGTGCCGGGTTCGAGCGCCATAGGCTGATACGCATCCGATCCCTCAATCTGGAACGGCGTGCCGTCTACGTTTTTCAGGCGGTGTGCGTTGCCTTTGAGCCAGTCCGTAGTGATGCCGCTGTTCATTCTGCGCCCTCCTGTAGATCGAATTGCCCTTGCGCCTTGTGCTTTTCAAGCCGTGCGCCGGCCGCCGCGTAATAGTCTGCGTCCAGCTCCCATGCGTCAAGATCAAAGCCCATGTCCCAGCAGGCCATGCCGATTGAAAGCGAGCCGAAATGCGTGTCTAGGATTGTGTCGCCCGGCTTGGCGTAGTTGTGGAGGAGCCATTTGTATAGGGCGACGGGCTTTTGGCAGGGGTTTATCTTGCCGTGATAGTCGCCGTTTGCCAACGGGTCGTGTGTGAATATCCTTGCGTTTGCGTCCAGCGAACACCATGCAAGCTCGGCCTCGGCGTATGTCCTTCCCCTAAACCCGTTGCCCTTGTCCCATACAATGAAGCATCGGCTCGGAGGCAAGGGGAAGTAGTTGCCACCCCAAACGATCTGAACCCGAGAGACTCTGAACAACTCAGAGAAATACGCGGCGTCGGGTGTGGCTCCGTCCCATTCCTTGCGCTCAAGGTTGTTGAATCCCTTATAACCCACATTGCCGCCGCTCATGCCTATCCCATACGGCGGGTCGACCAAAGCCAGCGAATACTGATTATCCCGCATGAGTCGCATCGCAGGCAGGCAATCGGCGTTGTGTAGGTTTATGGTTGCGCGTGGGGTCATACCATCCCCCTCAACCGCGCCTCAATCGCGTCCACCTCGTCGCAGAACGCAGGCACATTGACCGCGAAATTGGCATGTAGCACAGGATTAGCGGCGATTGTCCATATCCGGCTAGGAATAGCCTGCTCCGGCGTGTAATAGCACAGATCCCAGCCAGGCAACCCGCACGTCCACATCCCGAATTGGACCTGCAGCAGGTCGTCATCAGGGGGCTTAGCGTCCAGTATCGCCGCCAAGTGGATCTCATTTGTGCGACACTTGATCTCTAAGCCTCTGTCGTGTAGCAGACCGTCAGGCGACGCGCCCCAACGCCGCCCCACGTCCATCACAAAGCCGACCTCGACAACCGGGTTGCCAATCTCGATTGAATACCAGTCGCGTCCCTTTGGCTCCAAATTGGTCCCACGCTCCATTTCGAGCGTGCATCGCGTGTTCTTCGGTGACCGCGTTATCCGTTCGGTCACAAGCTGATACATGTATGTTTTCGGCATCTTCCCGCCCCTGCGCTCGCCCTTGTCTGTCAAGAACGTCTTGGCCTCAGACGCGGATACAACGCCGATATGGTGCGCCCACCACTGGATATCGTACTGATCGCAGTCGATGACGATTGCGGTCTTGCTCGCCCCGGCCACGTTGTAATCAGACAGGCGCTTTTCAGGGGCTTTTGTGAAGGGGTCTCTCATAGCAGTTTCCTTATTTCTTCGGGCGTCGCTTCAGCCTTGTTCGCTTTGAGCCTCGACTTCGTGCTGTCAAACTTATGCGCCGGAATTGTCTCAAACGACGTGCATCCAGCCCAGTTAAACATCTTCTGTGGGTCAACGCCGTATTCCTTTGCCGTCTTTGCGAGTAGCGTTGCCTGCGCCTTTGTGACCGTCTTGACCGTGGGGGCTTCATCGTCTTCCTGTCCCTTGCCGTCAGTGTCATCGTTCGCGGTCGTGATCCCGAACGCACCACAGAAGGAATACCGCATCCCGTATGTCTGCATGATGCCGCCATCCTGCGCCGCGTTCGTGTTCAAGCCCTTTGTCTTCGGTACAGGTATGGTCGTTGTCTCGCTGTGACCGTCCATGTGCGTCGCTATGCATGACACATTCAAGCCCTTGTCGGTATCCTCGAACTCGAAGCGGTACGAGAAGCTGTATGCGTACAGGACGCCGCGCATCTGGTGAATGATTGCGTCAATGTCCGCGAACTTATACAGAAGGACGCCTGCCTTGTTCTTCACGGGCCGCGTCTTCTTTATATCCGGCATCTCGGACTGCATCTTGGCAAGCGCATCAAAAAATGCCTTACGCGCCAGCTTTGCCTCCCATCGGTCATTCAGGTCCATGAGCTTTCCGAGCTGCTCGACGGTCGCGTCTTTATCAACGGCGTCTTTCAGTAGCGTCAACGGTGATACCGCCATCTGCTCTATGGCCTGCGGGGTTTGGGTCTGTAGTTTATCCGTCATTGTGCGTCCTTTCGTTTTACGTTATGCGTCGCCCGATACTTGCGCCGCGACTCTGCGACCGTTGAGATGGCAAAACCGATCAGCGCCGGAATTACCAGGTATGTGATTAGATGTGAGATTTCGCGCATGGTTTGCCTTTCGTTATGCGTCCGGATCTACCAAGAATTGCTTTGAAAACTCCCTGCACGCCGTAGAATCGCCGTCTGTGGCCTTCTGAAGCATCGCACGCCGGACGGCCAACTGTGCGTCAAGAATCCCCTCATTGTAGGGCTTCAACAGCTCGTCACACCGGATGAACTCGTCAAGCCCGATTCTCAGAATTGAGGATGTATCGCCCGCGGTCATTTGGCATTGGCCGCAAAGCGTCGCTTTCTCAATCATATCAGGTGTAATGGTGACAAGGGTAGACATATTGGCTGTTCCTTTGTTTTTATTACTGATGTTTCGGGTAAATCGAATTTTTCAAGCTCGTTTTGTCGGTTGCTGAAATTGTCGCCCGCCTTTTCTGCTCCGAACATGCTCGCCGTCAAATCAAGCATAAACTCACACAGGGCCGGATCATCTGAAATCTCAAAATCTTCCACCCTGGGATTCTGATTCAGATTCATGGACGTGCGAATCACGATTTTGAATCGCTCGTTGTGCAGGATTAAGAATTTAGCGTGACACCGAGTTGAGCGAATCGCGTCACTCCCAAAGATCGACGCTATAAGCTCGCATAGAACCGGCTGCCGGACAAGAAACGACCTATCAATGATCCATTGCATAGACAGCAGTCGCCCGGTTTTCATAAAACTCTCAGCTTTGCGAATAGATGCCCCCGCCGCCGTCCATGTTGATATGACCGCGTGACAAGGGCCGATCTGCGAAACGACATGTTCCGCGATGTCGATAAACGAAAACTGACCGTGAGTGAGCCCGAAAAGCTCAATGCCGGGCGTAATGGGTCCGATCGTGTCCGCCGCGCTCATCTGTGAGTTTGCAACGATCTTGCGCTTTCTCGGTTTCGACCTGTGGACTGATTGCACGTCGGTCATTCTCCCGCCCTCTTAACGATCTCAGGCGCGTCCGGTCCGTTGCGGTCCCACTGGTTGCCTTGGCCGTCCTCGACTATCCAGCCTGCGCCCTCATGCCGTCCAGCGGCCTTGATAGCCGCATCGGGCGTCTTGTGGGTGGATGTGCCCGCGATCCCGTAGATGTTTTTGACCGTGTATCTCATTTCGTCCTCCCTGTTTCGGTTTGCAGGATCTTGATAATGATGTCGCGGGAGGAAAGGCCAACATCGACCTTGTTTGTGATCCACCAGGCCGCATCCGTCTGCTTGTCGATCATAGTGATAACCTCATCCCGCTTGTCCCCATTGACGATATCGTCCAGGTCCGTGATAACCTGTGCTTTGATTTCGTTCGCCCAAGTGATCTGCTTTTCTGTTCCGTTCATCGCGTCCCCTTTAGTTGTTCGTTCGCTTGTCATACCCCTTAATAGAGCAATCGCCGTGCCAAGTGTGTATTACTAACGTAATACGCTCAAGAAACATCCAAAAGGCCGAAAATTGAGCAGAAACCAGCCCGAATCTGTCAAATCACCCGTTTTAGTGCGTACAGGAATGGACAATCAGCTCGCATCTTTGACACTATGCGAAACACAAACGCCCTGTTTTTCGCGTGCGTGATAAAAAATAGCTGAAAATAAAGCTTGCAATCCGCTTTGCACACTCATACGGTCGCCCCATGACAAGCACAAAGCAAATCACGAAGGCCCACCCACGGCGCAAGCTCTCGATCCCCTCGCGTGCTTGTCATAGCGTCGTGCGGTGGGCTTTTCTGATAGGAGGATAGGCGATGATTGCATTCGGGCTAGAGATCAAAAAGGCACCGCCGGTCGCCAAGCCGAGGGAATGGATTACCCCGTCTTCGCTGCACCCGGCGCTGCGGATACTATGGGGATCCGACAGCTGTGTCGCGAAGCAGGGGTTCTGGTCTGTGGTGAGTCTCGCCATACCAGAGACAAAGAGCGCCCAGACACGCGTTGAGAAGATTCACGCGAACAGTTTCACGATCCGCGAAATTCTGGAAGATGAATAAACGAATAACCAACAAGGAGGGCGAGCACATGAGCGACACAGCGACAGACGGCAAAAACCCGGCAACGAAGAAACGGGCGCACAGCAAATACTGGTTGATGTCCGAGCCCGAGAAGGTTGAGGGCCTCATGGAGGTGATTGAGAAAGGGTTCGCGTCTCCCGAGGATGCGTGGGCGTTCGCCGGGAAACAGGAGCTCGGCGGCATCCTGCACGTTGTATGTCATCGCGGCACCCGCACAGGTGGAAGCGCGTACACACTGAAATGAGAGGGGCCGACTATGAGCGACTACACGCCAAAGGAGAACACAGGCACGCTGCACCGCAACGACAAAGGCGACAACCCGGCGCGGCCTGACTACAGGGGGAGCATTAACGTCAACGGGGATGTATTGCGCCTGGCCGCATGGGTCAAGGATGGAACGGCGGGCAAGTATCTGTCGATCGCGGTTGACAGGCAGGAGCAGAGAGCGCCCGTGCCAAGCAAGGATGATATAGGCGCAAGGCTGGACCATGACGGCGATCATGCGAAGAGAGAGCATTACGAAGACGCGGACGTGCCGGAGGATGAACTGTTTTAATCAGGGGGAAGCCATGAAGCAAGCGAAGGCGGTCAATGAGGCAAGCTGCTTACTGTGCCGGGTGATCGGGCACAAGTTCACGACGCGGCGCAAGTACAGCGTTGGCGACACCTCTATGTCCAACGTGGTTCACTGGAACCATTGCCTTCGATGCGGGCGACCTGCACCAGGTGGGCTGAAGGGCAAGCGCGTATGGTATAGCGCGGACAGGGAGGAGGCGTGATGATAACGACACCCGAGATACAAAAGCTACAAGCAGAAGAGCAGTCAATGCGTAAGTTGGTCGGTGAACATGTATTAGCAATAAGGGATCTACGCAGCAAAGAGCGCCAACGCATACACGCTGAGAAGGGAGACAAGAAGAGCAACGCCCATCAGATAGCATGGTGCGACAGCCGGAAGATGAAAGCAGAGATCAGGCGCCTTCGTGTGTTGCTGGCTGAATCCATGAAGGAATGTGGGAAGAATAAAGAAGAGATAGAGTGTGCTACCCATGTTAAAACGTCTACTCTGTACAGTGATAAGGGCAGAGTAGAGAGAGATCAACGCTCGGGGACTCGCTACTAATAAGGGTGACGGAGGGGGTTGAAGTCAAGAGGAAAGACAGGGGGATACCGTGAAGTGCATAATTCTATGGGGACACTCGGGAGCGGGCAAGACGCACGCTAGGACAACGACAAGCAGCCTGAAAGGGGTTCCGTGTGTTGATCTGGGTGATGTTGTGGCAGACATTAAAGGCACAGACAAGGGGACGTTTGACGGGATGATGATCGAACTCGCATCCAGAATCGTTGCATGTGAATCAGATGAAGTGTTGATAGAGGGTCACTTCTTGCCGGGATCTGAAAGCCGCAAATGGATGGAGCAATGGATCAAGAGCAACGGGCATGTGTCAGAATGGGTGGAGATGTCTGCTGATCTTGGTATCCGCGTCGGAAGACTCGTTCAAGACGTGGTGAACGGCAGACCGCGTGCAAGGGAGAGACTGAAGCATCTAAAGCGGGATCTTTATAGGTACGGGATGTAAAAGGGGATCGCGTCAGGCTCCAAAAAGTAGCAACAACACTGTTCGGGCGGTGAGGCGGGTAGGGGTTATGGTCGAAAGGAATAGAATCACCGTGAGCAGGCTCCTACGGGCTCTCATGGTGCGGCGTGCCCCCTGTTGGGTCCTCCTTGGATGTATGTTCACAGGAACAC
>Ga0307928_10001387_pt1 | contig 18291 bp, 21 predicted proteins | sample AceLakmetagen232_FD_201815 | JGI IMG/M metagenome (GOLD analysis project Ga0307928, IMG submission 201815) | Saline water microbial communities from Ace Lake, Antarctica - #232 | ecosystem: Environmental > Aquatic > Non-marine Saline and Alkaline > Saline | place: Antarctica: Ace Lake... | reverse complement strand
TGCTCACATTGGCAACATTCAGTTCTATCGTGTCAACAGCGTTCGAGGCGTTCGCGCCCCAGTCGCCCCGATAGGCAGAACTTGAAACTATGCCGTAAGTGACGTTTGTGCTTGTCGTTGTGATGTTCGTCAATCCGCTACCGTCGCCAACAAAGAATCCGTTTGTCAGGCTATACCCCGCCAGATCGCCGTCAGCAGAAAGCGGGAATCCCGACCCGCCACCCGCGCCAAGCTGAACGCTTGTCCCGGCGTCATCGGTAAAGTATGCTGTGTTCGGTACTGAGTTTGAAATCCAGAACTGGCCCATTCCTGCCACGTCACCGACGGGTGCGCCGCGTTCAGTCATAAGTAACGGTGCGCTCATATAGGATACGCCATCTGATACCCTTACGCTGAAAAGCGGGACACCGTCCATATCGCCGAAAGCCAAGTCACCGGCAATCATTCCAACCTTGCCGGTCACGGCATTTAATGGATCGTAAAGTGGTATCCATATCGCGCCGCTGTTGGTAATCACTGAACCGCGATCCCATACGTCTTGGAGTGTGCCCGTTTCTGCTGTCAGGTATGCGTTCGTCTGCCCCTCTAGGGTAGCGACGCGGTTACTCGCGTTCAGTCCATTGTCGCCCCGGTACGCGGTGACGGATGTGTCGCCGTAGTCAACGACGGCTGTTACCTCAGACCATTCAGGCGTGTCCAGTGCGCTTGTGGCACCCTGTAGGTATCGGTCAACTGCGTCAGGTCTGGCAAGCGTCGCCCATGCCGAGCCGTCATAGTATAATATATCTCCCACGGTGGCAGAGTCCGGGGGCGTGTATGATTCGCTGCCTTGGTTCGCGGACGGGTACAGCCAAACCTCAATCGACGGCAAGGGGTTATTGAGTCCGCTCATTCTAACGTCGCCCCAGTACCTTTTCCGCGTTGTGATATTGGTCGCCCATTGCGCCGCGCTGAAGCTTGCCGTAAAGATACCGGATGCGGCATCGCTCAAGACGATTGAGGATTGTGCCCAAAACGTTGTGTCGCTCAAGTTTTCCTTGAATCCGACGCTTCCAGTGACCGCAGTTATATCGACCGCCGTGCCGCCATCTTTAACCGTTCCGACAAGCCTGAATCCTGAATATGCTTTATGACTGATTCGGACGTTTGCGTCGTTCTGTATATCGAAGTCCAGCTCAACGTCCCGCACGCCGGGGCCGATACAGAGAACCGTCATTAAGTGCAAGGCTGTGATTATTTCAATTAGCTTTTTCATTTGCTTATCCTTTTTCAGGTCGCTATACCATTTTTTAATGCCGCCGACGCGTCGCCGATCCTGCACCATACTCTGATTTTTTTAACCCCGCCGTCCCTCAGTACGGCATATCTGTGCCGACCATCCATAAACCGTGCTTCTCTGATTTCTTTTCCGTCAAATCTAAAATAGATCACCGGCGCCGGAATTGCTTTATTGAGCAGCATATACAACCAGCATTTCAGCCGTGAATATCTTTTCGCACTTCTCCATTTTCCTATCCACTGATTCGATTTCTTGAACTTCTCCTCAAATTCTTCTACATCGATCTCAATTTCCTTTTCCGCTAGAACGTGCGCTGGTCTTCGCATCGCCTTCATTTGTTTATCAAGATAGCGTTTCATCAATTAACCTCTGTAGGCGGCGGTATAGAACGGTCCGGAAGGTCTGCCGGTGCTGCGACGTTCGGATAGTGCATCTTCCACGTTGCATAGAAGAAATTATCTTTTGATGTATCGAATATGTTAATGACCGGCACATAGATGTGGCTGCGCCGAACTGGTTTCACTTCCTTAATTTTCGTTGTTACCATGTCAACGGTCAGTTCCGCTATGATCATGTCTGCCGAAAACGCCCCCTGAAGACTACTATAAAGCTCCTCGTTAACCACTTCGATCAACGGTTTGTCGCTTGCCGTGAACCATCCGTATTCAACATCAACCGTCAGGGTTATGTAAACGAGATATTTGCCGGTGGTTGTGGCCGCCAGCTCGCTTATATTTATGTAATCCTTGTCACCGGAAGCTGGCCACGAATACTCTGCCCCTGCCCCTGCATACACATACCCCTGCCCGAATGTCACCTCTTCATTTCCGGTTTCGATGGTAGGCGCGAATGGTCCATCATACTCGGGCAGAATCCTGGGCGGTGCGATGGTTGTTCCGTCTGGACCGATTGTGACGCCCTCGCCGCTTGGCGTTAAGCTCTTGGCATAGCGCCACATTTCCTGCGAGAATTGCAGTACGTCGTCTCCTGAATTTGGATATTTCGGAATGTTCATAATTAAGAGAACGCGGTATAGATGCCATCGTTTCCGTCGTCGATATTGTTCAACCAACCAAGCGTGCTATATTTCCAGGTTTCCTCCTGCTGGTACTTTGCGCCGCGCTGGTCAACCCTGAATCCGTTTTTAAGCCATCTGTTGCGGGAAGGATTCGTCATGCCCTCCGGCGTCTGGTCGAGCTTGCCGACGCTATCAATGATGTTCGATTCGCTGAATACAAAGGCGTCCAATACTTCGCGCCGGCCATAGATCGGTTCGGGCTGAATGAAGTGGGTTCTCCCCTGCCAGCCATCAATGCCGATGTTTTTCTTATCGTCGTAATTGCTGCCGGATGCGTTCGGGTGTGAGCCAATCGGGATGCTTGTCGGATTCGCGTCGCAGAACTGCTCCACCGTTCCGCTTGCTGGTATTGATGTGCCGTCAGTCCATCCGTTCGGCTCATATGTCAGCGAAACGATACAGTTTATCGGGCCGTCCTTTTCCATCCCGATTCCCCTGAGAAGAGATCCGGTGTAGAGATCGTCCTGATCGCCGTAATCAAAGCCTGCCGTCGCGGTTTCCTTGTCGGCCAGGTTGACGTCGTATCGGTGCGTGACTCTGACGCCGCTCGAACTCTTCTGAATTACCGGAGAGTCCGACCGCTCCGTCAGCTCTGTTCCGGGGTATCCTATTCGTTTATTACTCATGCTGTTTTCCTTCTTAGAATTTAAGATGGGCGTTCATGTTGCGCAGTCGTTCGCGGTCGATCCTTATGGATTCCATTAGGTTCTGATTGATCCTCTCGAGCATCGTAAGCTGTTTGCGCGGCACGTCTGCCGAGAAGGATGCCTGTGCCGCCGTCTTTGCGCCCATTGCCACCAGTGAGCTTACAGGGCCGACATCGCCTGCGCCTGCGGCCTCTTCCCTCGCCTTCCGTAGTGCATCCTCGTACGTCCTCGCCAGCGCCATAAGATCATCGTGGCCTTTTCCACTGTCGGGGAATAGCCGCTTTAACTCGGCCTGGAACTCTTTGGCAATGTCAGCCGCGCTCTTTTCGAACTTGCCTTTTATCGCGTTCACGGCCTGCTGCGCGGAGTTCTCTATGCGGGTACGGATGTCTTCTTTCGCGCCCTTGCCGGGTGCGCCGACCGACAAGCCCCCGAGGAAAGCTGGCTGAACTTGTGCGAGCCTCTTTGCGGCGGTCGCAGCCCTGCCAATCGCCGTCTTATTAAAAGCGGTCCTGATTGCGAGAGCGAAAAAGTCAGAGCCTGCCCGCATCGCCGCGAATATGATGTCCCCGATCATCCCCATCTTGTTAGATGATTTTAGGAATGTCTCAGCGGCGGCAAGCATGAGCGCGGCGCCATGTTCCACCTTGACCTGGAACCCTGCGAAGACGCCCTCTTCCTGTAGCTTTTTGAACCGTGCGCGGAATACAACAAGCGCCGTATTGAGGGAAGGTATCAGCGCAAGGCCGAACCGTCGCGCCACGCCTGCAAGGATTCCTTTCGTGCGTAGCATTTCATCCTTGAACCGTTCAGCGTTCTCGACATCCTTATCCGTCATAACGAGGCCTAGGGCTTGCGCCTCCCGCATGTCGGCAAGAAATTGCTCTGCTCCGCCTGCTGTCATGGTCAGCATTTTTGCGCCGGACCGCCCGAGGAGCTTTCTTGCGATTCCAACCCGTTCCGTTGAGTTTTCGACCTTCCCAAGGGCTTTCACGACATCCATAAAGAGACGCTCTGATTCTTTCAGCGTTCCATTATTGTCAAGAAAAGTCACGCCAAGGCGATCAAAAAGCCGCGTATATGTCAGGAGCCCGTCTTGTGCATCAATCGCGGCCTGTGTAACCTTCCCAACGGATTTCTCCATGTCATCCAAGCTGTTCCCGCCAAGCTCTGCGGCGTGCTTGAGCTTCTGCAAGAACTGAACGCTTAACCCGGTGCGCTTTGCCATCTTGCCTATTGCGTCGCCATAATCTGCGGTCTTCTTGATCAGGAACCCGATGCCAGCCGCCGCCGCCGTAACTCCCGCGATGCCCGCGATTGCAAGGTTTCGCATGGGGCGCAGAACAAAGCGCGAAAAGCCACGCCCGAAACCACGCGCAAGCCCGCCGAGCCTTCTCAGCTTCCGACGGAACGGCCTGTCATTCAACCCAACTCTTGCTTCAAGTCTTGCTTTAGCCATTGTCTTGCGACTCCAATCGTTCGCGGGCCTCTTCTGCCGCCTTCAGTAATTCAATGGATTCGTCTTTGATTTTTGCGACACGCTCACGGTTTCCGAGTCTCGCGGCTATGCGGTCCTGTAGCTGTGCCGCGACCGGGAAGGGCAGGCTCCACAGGATATAGTCGCGCGTCCACCCGTACTCATGCGCGAGGGCGTCCACAAGCGTCAGCGCCCAGTCCGGGTCGGTCTCGGTCCCGCCTGCGTCATCTTCGGGGTCAGGCGTGGCTTCATTCATGGACGCAAACCATTCCATGAAGTCAAGACAGGCGCGATTGATTGCCCGCCTAGAAAGCCCACGCATCCACTTTTTGACGAGCTTGTCCAGTTGTTCGGGGGCGTCCGCGATCCATACCCCGGCGTCAAGGTTGTTCTCGGATAATAGCCAGACGGCTTTCATTGTGTCGAACGGCGTCGGTTCTTTCTTCCGGTCAACGATCCCCGGCACATTCGCAGCCCTGATAAGCGCGTAACTCCCCGCCGTGAACCTGCACACCTCGCCTGCGATCATCTTTCCATCGCGCAATAGTTCCAGATTGGGGGCATTGCGGGCGGCATCGTAAGCCGCCCGCGCCGCCCTTACTTCTGGCGAATTTACGATGTCAGGATTCACGCTCATTCGTTATCAACTCCCGAGTGACGCCCAGCTTGTCGCCTCGAAGCGGACTTTCATGTAATCGCCCTTTGCCCGCGCCTTGCTGTATGTTTTGACGTACCCCGTAACATTGCCGTGATCCGTGTCGGTTGCGTTGATCGTCACAAGGGATCCGCTGCCAACATCGGCGGCGACAACCTCTCCGGATGCTTTGAATGTGAACTCTCCGGAGATTCGTGTTCTCTTGGTGTGCTGATCTACAGCGTGGACATCGGAGTCGCCGTCGAGCAATTCCGTTTCCTCTACCTCCGTGGTGACTTCGACGTTTTCATAGATTGCTTCCGTTTCGTCGATGGTCCCGAATACCGGGCCTGATCCGCCTATTCTTTGCGTAGCCATTGTCTCTCTCCTTTTTTCTTGGCATACGCACGGATATTGCCTTTCGTTTTATGCTGTAACGCGCCCCGGGTAACACCAGGCATCAGCCTGAATCACCCTGCGCCGGATTTTCTCCTTGTCTTCATCGTCCGGGAAGGTCTCAGCCTCCCTGAAATCGTGGAATACTATGTCACGCGCCTGATCATTCAATCGCGTCAAAAAGTCTGTGTCTTCTGATGTGTCGCCACCATTCAGGATGTCCCTGATGACGCCGACAAGCCCGTCCGCCTGCTCGCCTGTCTTGTCGGTGGGGGCGTATGTCTCACAGATGAACTCGACCCTTGCCTTGTACTCAGGCACGCCGGGAAGGGTCTTCTCTGCAATTACGTCGATCGCTACGCCGGGCATTGATCGGGCGGCGGTCGTGTCGCCTGATTTCCTGACGTTCGTGGTTATGGCCTGCATGTTCAGATCGTTCTGGACAAGTCCGACAAGCGCCGTCTTCGCCAGCCATTCGATGTTTCCGTCTGATATATAGTCGGTCATCCGCTTTTCCTCTTCAGCATTGACGTGTAAATCTTGTCTAGCGTGCGTTGCATCATGCGGGTTTGGCGCTTCATGGCTTTTCCGAGAATGTTCTTCTTGTCATTCAATGCCTCAATATGCGGCGCTTCGTTTGCCATGATGATATACGGCAGGCCGGAATCCTTGCTTCGGTCAACTATGGCGCCCTCGTTCCCGACAAGGGAGCGCACCTTCGCATTACGAATCTTCGGGGTCCCGGCCAGGCCCAGCTTTGACCATGCCGCCCACCAGCCAGCCCGCGCCCTGTCCGCATACTTCAATTTCCACTCCATCCGGCGCAACCAGAAATCGGATCCTGATTCAGTGTCGGCAGCCATCGCCCGTTTCTTAAGACTGCGAATACTCCGAGAGCCCGGCCGCATTGATCCAGTAAGAATCACAAGGGTTTTCAGCAGGAATCCCGCCGTTTTCTTGACGATCTGTGTGCTTCCCGCCCGGCTTATGCTGTCAAGCTCGCGCAGCGCCTGATTAAATTCGGTTGTACGCATATCGAATGTTATCATGTTTCGTCCCCATAAAGCCCGCCAAGGTCAAGCCGGTGACATAGCGTCAATGGCCCGGCATGGATGTTCAGCACGCGCAACTTGGCATCCGACATGCTGACCACATCGTCAACCTGTACGCCGGGGTCATTCGTTGCGATCACGTAAACGCTGATTTTGTACTGACTGGCCCAGCCTGTGTTCTCTAATTCTGTGCCGCGCAGGACTGAGGCACGGAGAAGCTCGACCGCGGTGCCCCTGACCGTCGATCCGTCCGGTTCATAAACCGTAACAGATTCAGAGCAATCAGTATCCGCGAGGTCCGATTGGATGAATGCAAGGTCCGCGGCGATCTGTGTTGCGTCTATTGTCATGTTTGCTCGCTCCGTATGGGCGTTTTCCTTGCTTTATTATTGGTAGCCTTTACCATTTTTGACGGTAAATGTCAAGATTTCATTGTTTTGTCATCGGCCTCAGTTCGCCAATCGGCAGTTCATCGTCAGCAAAAAGGCTCACTCCGTACATTTCGCCGGGCATCGGCATCTGGCCGGGAGGATAATCTAGCCTTTCATCATTCCACCTTTTCCAGATTTTCCATGTTTCGGGGTGCGCGGCACACTCAGACGTCCCCGCGCTTCTCATTTCACGGACGGCCCAGTCAATCAAGTCACCCGTAATTGGTGTGCTTTCCTGCTTAAAAGGCCACATATCGACACACCCTTTCCAGTACAATGAGGCACGCCGCCTGTTTGTAAACCTTCCAGCGCGTATCCTTCATGGCGATTTCTTCAACAACGGACTCAACGCCGGGATGCTTGCCCGTTTTGTAGTCATGGATTGCGATATACTTCTCCACGCGGCCAGACAGATTATCCCAGTCGTGCGTCAATGCAACGCTTCCATGTCCACCGTCGATCAGCGCGGTCGCAATCTTAACGCTTTCCGGTATCGGCAACGGGTGAGAGTTCCCGCGAATGAGCGTGATTCGGTCATTTACGCCGTTCTCCGTGAAGTTCTCAATGATCGCTTCAATGGTCGGGCAGGGGTGGCCCTCTACGCCTGGATCACCGTCCACCCAAAACCCGCCACTCATTATGTCGATAGCGTACAGGGCTCCAGGTTTGGGCTTGTTCAGTGCCGCGATTATGGACGTTGCGCCCCATAATACGCCAATCTCCAAGTGGTCGCCCGGATAGCTGCATATCTCGGCAAGCAGTTTCGCCTCTTCGGGTCGCATCGCCAGTCGTCCATGTTTCAGCTTCATATTCTCGCCTCCCTTATTTGGTAACGTGTTTGGTTGCTCTGTCGTAAATCTCTTTTGACGGATTCAGCAGTCCGGGGGCCAGCGCCTCTCGGACAAGATCGGACCGCTTAATCACAATCAAGTCACGACAGCCCATGCATTCTTCCGGTATCTCTCCATGACATAGGGCCTCAGCAAACGTCCGCATGGCGTTGCTGTTATAAATGGAGCTGATTGTGGCGTCTTTTTTTATCGGGAATCGCTTCTTGGATATACAGCACGGGCGCCACTCTGCACCGGGAAGCACGTTTCCGTTAAGGTCGAACCGGAAGCATATCCGGCAGGTCGAATCATCGTCCTGCAATATCTTGTCGGCGTTGCGCGTCAGTACGGATTTCAGCAGGGCAACGGATTCTTCCCTGCTCTGGATTCCTTCAGGCGTGTTCGATGAGTCGGGCTCGCCATCGGCTATTCTGCTGTTGATTTCCTGTGCGTCTGATTCAATTTTCTCCGCGTCAAAGTATGATTCTATCGGCGGCGCTGATTCAACGTAATCCATGATGCGCGGGAACATAAGCCCGTTGTCATCCGGCAATCTGTCATATCCGGCATCTACCCCGTCGAATGGCCTATGGAGTTGGTCGATCATGTCAAAATCGGAAAGCAGTTTTCCGGCGTCGCGTCGGCAGGCGTTCCATAGTTCCGGAAAGTCCTCGCCGCTTTCGTTGCCCCACCGTGGATCAGATCTCTTCAGTATGTCGGTTTGCAGCAGAAATGATGTGCTTCCTACTGACTCGACCCCGAGCCCGTGAGCAACGCGTACCCGATGGCATAACTCCCGCATGGTGCTATTGAGTATCGGTCCCATGATAGACGTTGCGGACTTCCTTGTCGGATACACAAGCTGACGCGCCCGCACAAGCGTTCTGATATTGTTCACTACGCGCTTAAAGTTTCCGTGCCGATGAAAGAACTCGTACGCCTCTTCGATCAGACTCACCATCGACACGCGGATGGATGTCATGTTTGGGATCAGCTCGGACAGTGAATTGACATTCCACGCGGACCCGTTGGTTGTGATTGATGCGCGGCTTTCGTACTGGCGGGACGCCCGCAGGACTTCCGCGATATTGGGCTGGCAGAAGAACTCCCCGGATGACGCCAGCGACCATGTGTAGGCATACGGCCACATTTCGGCCATGATGGCGTCAAGCCTTTCGCCGCTCATTACTACCTTGGAATTGAGCCGTTTGTGTTCGCTGTCAGATACGCCGTGACCCCCACAGAATCGACACTGATAATTGCATTTATACGACGAGCACACCTGAAGATGCGGCGGCATCACCGGAATTGTGTAGTCGGCAAGGGCGGCACGCAACCATATCAGGCGGACGTTGATGTCCTTCGTTGCCATGTATCCCATATCGTCATACCGTTCCGCGCTTTGCAGGTCGGCAAGCATATCCTTCAGGCTGTCACTCATAGTCTCGCCTCCTTTATCGCGTCCCATTGATCCGGGCGTAATGGTATTTCGTGTGCCAAACATTCTTTAAGCGGGAAGAAAAAGCCCTGTTTAATGCCCCAGCGTTCCCACATTGAGATAGCGCAATCCATTATCTCCGTGTATCGGTTGCGCTCATCCCGTCTGTACGCTTCACCGTCTTTCTGATGCTTGTGGTAAACCTCTGCCCGACTCCCCCATACCTCCATCCCCATTTCCCGCGTGAACTGCAACGATTGATCCCAGTCCTCAAAGCCGCTGTGATACTCTGCTGATCGGTCCTCACGTTGCTCTAGTGCGCTTGTCCGGTATAGAGTGGCACCTCCTATGCAAATGTCACCACGGCCCTCGTTTTGATACTGGGCTATATCAAGCCGACCGTTCGCCGCGATTCTCCGGATCCCGCCTTGCCACGGTTCATCATCGTTTTTGATGTTGGACGCAACCGCCGCCGCGTTCGCGTGTAGCATCATTGGCTGCATGAGCCTTGTCAGCCATAGATAAGTCACGCGTATGTCATCGTCCAGGAATACACAGTACTCGCTTTCAACGTGATTCATTCCTTCAACTCTACCCTGCGCACAAGTGAGAAAATGAGGGTGCCTGATCAGTTTGATGTCCGGAGCCTGCCCGAGTTTCGAAATATGCGATAAGTGTTCATCCGTGCTGCCGTTGTCATGGATGATGATGCGATAAGGCCAGCGCGTGTTCTGCCGAATGCTGGATATGGTCTGCATGAGCGACCATGATCGGTTATGGGATAGAATTAGAATATCAATCTGCTTCACGGTTTCCCCTTTCAAAATATGCTTTCGTCTTTGTTGCCCGCGCCGAATCGCTCAACGTGCCCACCGGATAGAATCTTAATGGCGTCAAAGTATTTGTCAGCATCCCATTGCGGCACCACGAACCATCGCCCAGGCGTCGCGTAGTGGCACAACCATTCTTCGTGTGCTCCGGCGTCGCTCGCCACGATCTTGCATTGTCTCGCCTGTGCCACTGCGAGGTATGACAATTCGTCACTGCTGGCAAACGGGAATACTACAATATCAGAGCGGGAAATCATGTCGATAGTCGGCGCGTGGTTTATCGTTACCGCCTCAACATCCTTTTTCATAAGCCCGCACGCGATCCTATAGTCATCCTCCCATCGACAAACGATCAGACATTTAATGTCTTTATGGATTTCACCCGTTATTTCCGGCTTGCGTGGCGGCTTGATTATCACATACGGGCATCGACCCTCGGGGATTTCCTCGTTGCAAAACAACTGATACGCCTTGCGGGACTGTACGACGACCTGCTGAATGTTATGCTCCCATGGTATCGGGCGCGGCGCGTACTGCCATCTGCCCGTCGCTTTGTGTCCTGCCGCGCATAAAACCTCTGGATACCACTCGAAACGGCACGGCTGAAGATGGGGCGTGTCTCTGTCCAGCAGGGGAATAAGCGCGTCACCGTTTTCAAAGTATTTGAACATCACGGAATCCATTATATAAACCTCCACTCCCTTTCTTTGTACCTTTCGGCAAATAGCCGCTTCATTTCCGCGCCGTAGCAGATCAGTTCGCCCTTATACGCATCGAGAGCCGCGCCGATGTATTTGATGTCTCCTCGCAAGGTATGGTTTCTGTGCCTGTTTTCCCTGTATTCAACAGCAAATTGATTCTGCCATTCGCCGCGTGTGTCCGATGTTGTCCCGCCCTGAAAGCTCCCGCCTTCAGTTCCGGCGAACAAGTCCATCCCGCAAGCGACAATTCTGTCCGGTTGCATCCCTACGGCAACGGCAAGCGCATAACTCCCCATGAGCGGGCGTTGCGGCGCTAAATCGCGCTCCCATCGGCAAGCGGCTGGCAGTCTTCCGAATTCCCTTTGCACGCGCACCGTGAACCCCGGCAACTGTTTCCTGATCTCTTCGATTGGAAGCGAGCCCCTGGTCTCTATGCCAGGAATCCATATAGTCGGCTTATCCGGCATGTGGCGGGTGTATGCGATCACGTTTCGCAAGTCTCCCCGGTCGTGTTGGCAGATGAACCAGTCCGTGCACGCATAATCAAGTGCGTCGTGATCCGGCAGGAAGAAGTAATTGACGCGCATGACGCATATTGACGATCTCCGCATTTCAACCCCTAGCGCCTGTGCGGATGGTCCATTCCCGGCGACTACGATTGTTTCCATGTTTACCTCAAAAAAAGGGCCTCCGGGTACTAAGCGATCCGTGCATCGCCTAGTGCCCTTCGGCCCATTGATTACTAAACACACTGCACGGGTGATATTTGTTTTTAGCTGGTCAGTCCGTAAAGGATATGACCGGCTCTCGCCGTCAACAGCTTTTCGTCAATGTGCTGTCGCACGCGAACGATGTCGCTGCGGACGGTTTCATCGCGGTACGTTTCGACCAGGGCGTTTTCCGGGCAGTCTTCCGTCCAGAGAACGGACCGGCCTACCTGAGGCGTGCTGCGAATGTCGCGGCCATTACCTACCAGGTAAATGCCGAACTTCGTAGTAGCCCAAATCGCCGAGCCGTCTATCTGAATGGATGTCGCGTGAATCTCGTTGAGACCCATTGCGCGAGCAAGAGCAGCTTTCGCCACGTCCCGATCGCTCATCCCCATACCGCCATAATTCAGCCTGTTGGCCGTGTCGGTACAGTTCAGCGCATAATCCAAGACCGTATCATGGCAGAGTGCCACGATTCGGGCGTTTCCAACCGCGCCATCGATCTGAACCTTCAGCGCATTGATGGCAGTCCGAACGTCATTAATCGGGGTCCCGCTTGCGGCGGTGCTCCAATCGCTTCCATCCGTCTTGTACGATCCGAACACGCTCGAATCATCAAACAGGATCGCGGCGATAGCCACTTCCTGCCGACGCATGATCGTTCCCTGTCCAGCCATTGCGGCGTCAACTTCGGCGTCGAAGTAGTTTGCCAGGTCCGCGGCCTCACCATCGTCGATAGGCTCTTCGCGGCCATATTCAACGCATGTGTAGGTGTCGGTCGTTGCTTCGCGCCGCACGCGGGAATATCCAGCGCCCGGTGCTCTTGTCAGTGATTCGGTGGCGGCTGCGACGAAATCAATCTTGGCGAACGTGCCAGATTTTCGCCCGGCGTTCATCACCGGCATACCGTACAGCCCGATGAACTCACCTTCACCGTACTTCTGTTCTTTCAGAACATCGGCCAAATCACCGCGCATTGTTGCAGAACTTGATACTTGCATTTTTGCTCTCCTTTTTGCCTATGCACGGCCAAGGCATTGTTTTTCTTTGTTTAGGAATTGACTCCGGTTGGGAGCATTTCAAACCAACCCGCGCTGGTTGAGGTTGCCGTTCCGGTATTGATGCCGACACGGCGCCCATTGATCGTAGAAGCAATCGTTCCCGATGCCGCCTGATAGCAGTTGCCGCCACTTGCAACGGTTGCCGCCGCGCTGACAACAATCTGCGTTCCAGGAGCGTTATCCAGTTTCACCGTCACTGGGCTTCCACTTGCGACGCTCTGCTGCGTCGTTCCGATTGATTCCTCACCGGCCCCGGCGATTGCAGCCAGCCCGGACGATAGCTTCACCCGAATATACTGCCCGATAGCTTCGGAAGTAGTATAGGTTTTCATTCCATTGTCGTTCTGAGTAGCCATTTTCTCTCCTCCTATTGATCCACTTTACGCGGATTGTTTGTCTTCTGTCTCTTTGCGTGCGAGTTTTGCCGCGCTCCGCGCGTCCTTGCCTTCCGCTATCAACTGTTTACGCCGTTCGTCATAACTCGACTTACCAACCCCGCCAGGCTTGTCTGCATCGCCGCCGGTCGTTCCAACTGCTCCGGTGCCGCCGTCTCCGCCTTCGGCTTTTTTGATCTTATCCCATTCGGCAGAGAGCTCCGTAGCCGTCATGTCAAGATGCGCCAAGACGAACTCTGAATCGGCATACTTGTCCATGCGCTGTTTGATCTGACCATGAGCCTGTTCGATGCCCTGATCAATGCCGCCGTCAAACGCTTCCTTGCGCGTCACTTCAGCCTTCGCGTTGATCTCATTGGCCGCTTCGTGTGCGGTCTTCGTGGTTTTCAGTTCCTCTTCGATCTCTCCAATCTCGGTTTTCAGTTCCGTGATTTCCGCCTGTGCTTCTTTCATCTCTATTTTCTCCTCCCACGCTATGAGTTTTGCGTGGTGTTTGGCGAACCATTTACCGAGTTGGCCCGCGATTATTCCGTCATGTTCATTCGCCCATTTTTCCATTTGTTCGGCTAAATAATTCGGTCTCCCGAACAGTGAATCGTTGGCCGCGCCTTCGTCCACGACGTCGCACTGCTGCAATTTCGCAAGCCTGGCATGCGGAAACCAGAAAGGGTCGCTGTCTTCCGGGTGTTCTGCGCGTAACGCTTCGTCTTTCTTGTCGGGTGTAAACGGTTCGGACCCGCGAAACACGATCGAGGTTGCAAATGCGGCGGGGTCATCTTCTGCAAGCGTCATAATGTATTCGCGTAAGTCCCCGTCAGGACTGATTGCGGCGGCTTCTGAGATGTGAAGGTCTCCGCGTGCCTGCTCATCGTCCCGTCTAACGTCGAGGAACCTGCCAACAAACGTACCCATCGCCCGGCTACAAGCATTGGGATGGTCGAATCTAGCTTTGAGGCCAAGGGGTGATTTCTCTTGTCCCGCTTCGACGACTTGATTGAGCATGGTTTCGTCGATATACATTTCATGGCCCGATGCCTCCCGATTGGCTGTGATCATGCTGACGCCGAATATGACGCCCGCTTCACGATCTACAAGTCCCACCTGTCCGGTGTTTTTGAGCCTGACAAGACCTTCTTTGCCTCCAGTCTTAGCTGTCGTCATCATCGCCCCCGTCCTGATTGTTGTCATTGTCTTCCGTTTCGGCGTTCGTCGGAGCCTCGCCCGGCGTTGAAATCTGCGGATCAAGCGTTCCGGACGGTACTCCCTCTTCTTCCTCGATCTCTCTTAGGCGCTTGCTTTCGCGGGCCTGCTGTCGTGCGGTGGCCTCCCAATCCCGGTTCCTGCGGGCGTTCATGTCCTTGAGCGTTGTCGTGCGGGCCTTATACTCTACCACATCGGACTTGATCTGCTTCTCGGATTCGAGAATCGGCAACTGATCCCATTGCCAGTCGTGATCGTCAACGTCGATCTTGAGTTTTTCGTCTGGCGGCTGAAGTCCGCGCTCTCCATTCGTGCGGAGATAAAGGGCGATTCCGCTCCGCGTAACCCATCTCTGGATGCGTGAAAGAACAGCCTCTTCAATCCATTGCCGATCCACATCAATGCTGTGGGAGTATTGACCCAGGGCCCCCTTGAGCGTTGAGAATGATCCTCGGGAGAAATACTGTAGGGCGATTTCCAGCGGCATGTTCAGCGAGAGTCCCGCGAGGCGTGCCTGAAAAAGCATGTACGGCTCGAAGTTTGAGCCCGGCGTCTTCTTGTCCCAGGTCTTGAGATCCTCGCCTTCTGCTAGTTCGAGAATGTTGAAGCCCTGATTGATCTTGATTTCCTTGCGGGTTTCGGTGTTTCCTTCTGCGTTCGTTATGTCGTAATCCGTTCGATTTCCGAAGAATCCGGAGCCAGTGTCTGCGCTCTCGGCTGCGGCTGACACGATCCCGATACCTGCCATGTTTTCGAGTTTGAATGTGCCCTTGACCGCTTCCAGTGATTCCCGTAAATCCTGGCAGTCGTTGATTGCCGCGATAAATGCGGACATGCCCCGCGTCTGATCGAACCGCTCTGGATCAAAGTAGTGGATGAAGTTACGGGCCGGTTTGCGTCCTTGGTATATGGCTTGGTGGCGGCGTCCGGTTGCCGGGCGATCATAGACGTGGTACGCTTTCGGGACAAGCTGCTTGTCTACCTCTACGCCGTGGACATAGCTCTTGCCCTCCTCGATTTTGTTTCTCGGCGGGTCACTGATCCGGTCGGCTTCGATTGGCTGTAGCTTGACCTTACTGGTCAGAATAACCCCGACATCGCCGTCAACCTTCATTCTCCGCTCGAATATGGTCACAAACTTTGCCCATGATAGGATGCCCCGGACGTCGCAACGGCGCCCCCAGTTGCGGAACCACGCCTCTTTCCGGTCGTTCCATCCGGTATCCTTGGTTCTGGACTGCAAGCGGGGACCAGTCCCGACGACATTCCGGCAGTGGATGCTGGTCAATCCTCGCAGTAATGAGAAGTTCAGTTCCAGGTCGCGGGCGGTGGCGATCATGGTTCGGCGATCTTCTATCCCTGAGAAGTTGGAATCCATTGATCCGACATAGGAGCGTGGGCGGCGTCGCTTGCTTGTTGGCGTGATCGCGTCGATGCTTCCGAATGCTCTCAATCCACGTTCGCAGTAGATCAAGTCCTTCATCATTGCGCGGGCCTTCTTCGGATCCTCGCGCATCGCAGTTCTGATTGCGCGTTTGTGTCCTTGAAGCAACGGCTTTGGTGTTTTTTTCTTAGATACCATTAGAGAAGTTAGCCCTTGATACGCGTGAACCGTCCTGCTCTGAACGGTATTTCTTCAGAAGGTATTGCTCTCTCGTCTGTAGCGACGAAAGGCTGGCCCGCGTGAACTGAACGTCTCCGATCTTGTACGATTGCCCGCTCATTACCGCCGTAATCGCGGCCTGGACCTCTTCGAGCTGTTCAGTTGTGGTCTTTATCGCCATTTTTCCCCTATCGTTTGATGGGCTATATACCAGAATTTCGCATATTTGTCAAGTGAAGAAAGCGCGGCGGGTCTTCGGTCGCTCCGTATGTGGGTGCATTAGCATATTATTGGCCGATGTTGCCGCCACGCTAAAGTTGGTAATTGTTTGCACGTCTGCCCCTTTTCTTCTTTTGGGCTGCCGGGGATGCTTGTGCCTGGATTCCTGTGCCGATGCCGGCGATCGCCGCGCCAATGTAAGCCATTGCTACCGTATCGCCGTAATCATGTGGGCCTGGTTGCGTGTGCCACTCCCAGCGCATTTCTCCACCCATCTCGGCTTTGTCGATCAGGCGTTCCCGGCATATCTGCTCTGCAAATTCGTTATGGCTTCCCTCGCAGATCGAAAGCGATCCCGGCGCCCCGAGTGCCCCGGTCCATGCTTTCTGTGCGATCTCCCGCCAGTAGTCCGCGTTCCATGCTACCCACTTTCCGCGCTGATCCCCTCCTATGTGGCATTGTTCACGTGGGTTTCCGATGCGCGTTTTATGGTTCGGGCGGTATTGCTTCGCGCCAAACCCGATACAGGGGGCCGCTTGTAACCCGCAAGCCTTCACGGATTCACGACCTAGCGACAGGGCTGTATCCATGTGCCAACCTCGGGCGTCGAATATGAATGACTCGGGAGGAATGGGGCATGTTGCGAACTTCTGCCCCAGTTTTGCGAGCTCCTCATATACGGCTTTCGCCATGATCGAAACCGGCGTCTCTCCGGGGATCGCTAAAGGCTCAATGTCATAGGCTACAACCGCCGCACGCTGATCAGGACCAAAAGCGAGATAGGACCAGGTTAATCCGTAGCTTGGATTTACGTCTACCGCCACCACGCTGAAGACTGACCAGTCAGGGCGCGTCCATGATTTTAGTCCGTTCGTCTTGGATTTGATCAGATCAGCCGTTATCGAGTACACGCTCACCCCTTGTTTGATTGGGCGGTTTTGCTGCGCACGGGCGAAGACGTCGGCGCCCAGGTTGAAATAGTCGAACATCGCCGCATCGAAAGCATCTACATCCTGGTCCGGATCGAACCTGCTCTCCCATAGTACCTGCATACCCTCACACATTGCAACCCTGTTTTCCGTGTAGAAGTCCCGCGCCTTGTCCCGGCCTTCATCCAGCCTGGTCGCGTTCCAGGTATCCCACATCTCACGCCGTGCGTCGCCCTTCTCGTATACCCATTCACCGCCTTCACTGCCACCCGGCCATTTCTCAATGCGGGATCTGCGAACGGTGCGCCAACCAGGGAACTCTAGGAAATTGCAAGATACATCATTCTCGGCCTCAACGGTGCAGGCAGTCGCGCAAGTGATACGCTTCTGCGGGCCAGCCATCCCCATGAATACATTGATCAGCTTATCGGTCGTTTTCCTGACCGCCGCTTCGTTGTCGGCTCGGGATGGGTCCTGCGCATCATCAAAAAGCAGGAAATCAGGGCGAAGTCTTGTCCCGTCTGCCAGCGAAACATATAGCCCTTTGGCGTCGCCCTGTGCAGATCGGGCAGCGATGGCACCAATCGAATCAGGGAAGATAATCAGCTTCTGCATCTTCTTGATATTTGCGCCGCACGTCGTTTCCGTGTCTGACCATATCAGTTTTTGCAGGCGTACCGGGTGCGTTGACAGCCTGAACGGCTGACACAGTTCCGGGTAATCCTCGCCGAACTCCTCGTTTTCGGAGAGCATGTAGAGCCAGGACGAAAGGGCTTCGCTAGCGTCGACGTGCTTCCAGTTTACCAAAACAGGAAAGCGGATGATGCGCCGGGCGAGCAGGAACAGCGAAAGCCCAAAATACACCGTAGTCTTTCCGTCACCTCGCGGGATAGCCGTCGCGGACCCGGCGCCGTTCGTGACTGACCATAGGCAATTCTCAATGATGTCAAGATGTGCGGCGCTGAAGGGGGCGGGGAACATTGCGTCGGGGCAGTAGTGGCACAACCATGCCGGAGGGTCTGCTTCTAACCGTTTTCGGCGTTCGGAATCAGCGCATTCGGCTCGGTCGATTGACCGCTCGCGCTGTCTTTCGATGCGCTTCTGTTCGGCTTTTGACTTTGGACCCTCGGCTCGCTTCTTCACGAGGCGGAGTTTTTCAACGAGGCGGTCCTTGTTTATCTGTTGCCGCTCCTCGTTTGAAATGCGCCGACCGAGTTCGGTCACAATCTCCCTGTCTTTCGCTCCGGCTTGCGCCATTTGTGCTACTTTTTTACGGCTAGACTCTGACATATTGGTCCGGCTTTCGCTGTTCCGTTATCTTTTTCGTGCATACCGTAGTCTTTTCTTTTCGCAATTTTGCGACAGGATGTTTAAGAAAAAT
>Ga0307928_10001386_pt1 | contig 18293 bp, 24 predicted proteins | sample AceLakmetagen232_FD_201815 | JGI IMG/M metagenome (GOLD analysis project Ga0307928, IMG submission 201815) | Saline water microbial communities from Ace Lake, Antarctica - #232 | ecosystem: Environmental > Aquatic > Non-marine Saline and Alkaline > Saline | place: Antarctica: Ace Lake... | reverse complement strand
ATCAAGTTCATCACATAAACTACATGCTTCATAAAAATTATCTACTAATTTTTGAATTTGTTCTTTTGTATATTCTTTCATTTTATTTTATTTTAATTTATTATTAATTATTTTTTATTCAAAACACGGTTTAGCATTATTTAATAATGTTATTAAACTATTTATATTGGATAATGAAGTTAATTGAATATTATCTAATAATAATCGATCTAATTTATGGCCAATTGGCGAATTAATAATATCATCATCAAATATAAGATCATCTGTTTCATATTTTTTTGTTCTCATATACCAATTAGGAGATTCAATTTTTTCTATTTTATCTTCATCAGAATTTGTATTTGTATTTGTTTCTGGATTTAATATATTTAATTCTATTTTCATAATTTTAGATTTGTTTTAAATTTATTTTATTTGCCTCTTGATATTTGTTCTATGTTATCATAAAAACCATTTAACATTCTAGAAATTGTTGATATTGAATAGTTCATTTGCTCTGCAATTTCTTTTTGTAGTAAACCGCTTTCTTTTAATTCTTTTATTTTTTCTATTATTTTAAGCGTTATATTTAATCTAGTTTTACCTTTATTCCAAACATCATAATTTAATTTCTTCCCTTTATGAGATTCAGACATTTTTCTTTTTGTTTCTTCCGTATGAGTTTGATTTTTTCTTATTAATCCTTGCTTTTCTCTTCTTTTTTTCCCAATTCTTTTTCCATTTATTTCTTCATATGTTTTTCCTTTTAATGGAGATAGTTTACCTTTATTAGCTTCGCTTATCCTTTTTCTAGTTTCTTCAGAATTTGTCTTTCCTAAATGCGATTTCCTATTTTTTTCTTTTGATTCTTTAGAATGATGTTTACCTTTATTCCAAGGAATATTTCCTATTGGAAATTTTATTTTTTTAATCCATTCATTATATTTTTTTCTCCCATTTTTTTCTCCATATTTTTCAATAAAATAATCTATTTTCTTTTTTCCTTTTTGTTTATTTGTTATTTTGTTTATTGTTTCTTTATTCATTTTTCCTCTAATGCCATGACCACCAGTAGGACTTATATTATATCCATTCGGAATTAAAGTATTATATTCTTTAATATATTTTGTTTCTAAAATTAAATTATTTTCAGATTTACATTCTTCTAATATTTTTCTTTTAAAATTTATTCTTCCATATTTTTTATAAGCTTTTAAAAATATTTTTCCACTACCTAAATAATTATCATTTTTATTTCCATCGTGAGAACCAACATATTGTTTTTCATTTTTTAAATTAGTTGTTAAATATACAAAATTCATGTTTTATTTTATATATTCATACTAAATTTATAAATATTACTAGTTATAAACTTCCCCTTGCTATTTTTTCAATATCAATTCGTTTTGGAATAGCGTATATAATATTATCTAAAGTATTTTTTGTTTCTAACATAAATTTAGAATGATTTTCAATCATTTCTCTTTTTTCAACAATAACTGCTAATTCAGTTTGAATTTTATTATTTTTAGAATTTTCATTAGGATATCTTATAGAAGATTTAAAAGACCAAAAATCATGACGTTCAGCATATAATTTTCGATATTCACGATTTATTTTTATAAGAATAGAAATTAAATAATGATAATATTCTATGCATATTTCACGTCTAGAATAAATTTCAACCATCAATTCACTTATTTTTAAAAGATTTTTCATTTGTTGAGACATCTCAAAAATATTCTTCTTCCATTCTGCTCTTTCTTTAGTAAATTTTTCTTCTAAAGTTTCTTCTTGTTTTTCGTTTGGATTTATATTAAAAAAGTCTGGTTGAGGCATCATGTTTAATTTTATTTTTCTTTTTTATTTCTATTATTTTAATTTTTTCTTTTATAATTTTTTTTGGATGTAATGGAAAGACAAAATCTAAGTTTTTTAATAAATCAGGATCTATATCAAAATGATGTATTATCTTAGTTTTTAGTTTCATGTTCCTACTTCTTCATTATTTCCATCATCCCATATAAATTCATTTACTGGAAAATGAGCTCTACAGGTTGTACACCAAGTTGTTCCATAATATTTTGGATCTCTTGCATATGTTTCAGCTATTTCTCTAACTATTAAAGTTTTATTTCCACATCCACCTATATGTTTTCCAACATTATCTATATCCTCTTGTGTCATTAATCTTCCTACTAATGGACTTTTATATTCGGGATAATCTATGTAATGTGAATAAGTTTTATCATGTTTATTATATCTTTCTTTTTCTTCTTCAGATAATTCTCTAATAATTCCTTCTTCAAATTTAATAAATCTCCCAATATGTACATATCTGTTTCTTACTGGTCTTATAAATCCTTTTGATCGTTCTTCTTCACTTAATATTAAATAAGCTTCATTTTGTTGATTTTTACCTCTTGGTTTATTTATATCCGGATGATTTCTATTTGTTGTGAGTGACATAATTTTTTATTTAATTGTATATTTATTATATATCTATTGCATCTAAAGGATCTCTAGAAAAATAATAATCAAATAATGGTGTTTTCATATTATTTTTTTTAATATAAATTAATAAATCATTAAAATCCCATTTATTTTTATGTGGTAATTCCATTTGATTTATTAATCTATCCCATAAAAATACTTCTTGTTTTTGATCTATATATTTTAAACTTTTTTTCTTTCCTGTTTCATCTGAATCATAAAAATATCGAACTGGAATGTCAATAGGCAATTCTTTATTAGCTCCCGTATTTGCAATTGAATTTTTAAATAAGAATGCATCCATTGGGCCTTCAAATAATGTAACAGTTTTATTAAAATTAATTAAACAAATATTAAATATCATGGATAACATATCCAAATAATTTTTTTGTTCATCATCAATTTCTTCTAATGGAATTTCCATTAATTCATAAAGTTTTGATAATTTATATGTTTCAAATCTATTATAAGTTGAAAATTTTCTTTTTTGAGTTCCTAATATTTTACCTGATTGAGTTAAATTTAAAATAAATAAATAATTTTTCATTGGATTATATAAATATTTTTCTGTTTGATATTGCAATCTATTTGTTAACCACGGCCATACAGAGGAATTTTTAACTTCTACAAGTTCAAAATGTTTAATAAATTTTTGTCTGTCAATAGCATATTTATCTAAATGTTCCATATCTAATAAAATAGACATATCATATTTAGCAGTTTCATAATTGTTAAAATCACTTAAGTTTTCAGTTAAATAGTTAATTGCATCTAACTTTAATTCAACTTTAAAATCTTTAAAAAAGTTTGATATTTTCTTAAATTCGCCACAATTATGACATTTGAAAAATCCTTTGTAATTACCTGTTAAAATAAAATTACCACGTTTTTTATGATCATTTTGGACAGAATCCGAACAATAAGGACAAGCAAAAGATATTCTTCCAATATGAGATTGAAATATTCTTTTTTGAAAATTTTCAGGAAAAGCTTTATCTAGAATTGGCTGAAGTAACAATTTTAGACGTTCTTTAAATTCTTGTGAAGTTAAAGAACTATCAATATCATCTAAATTATCAAAATTTATGTTTACAATTTTTTCCATGCCATCTACTATAATTACCTACATTTGTTGTAATTCCACAATATTTACAGGTCTTTTTTATTTTATTAACTACATCCCATGCTGGTTTTCCAAACATTGGATTTTTATTACCTTTATGAGTTTCTCTTATTTTATTTTTAGTTTCTTCACTAAGTTTTTTGCCTTTATTAAATAAACTAACCTTTTCTTTTGCTTCTTCACTTAAACCATTTTTACTTATTAATTCTTTTAAATATACATAATCTCTTGAACTTATTTTTATTTTTTCAAAATTTCTAGTCACATTCATCATCATATGTAATGCTAATATTATTTTCCTATTATTTGGATAAATAAATGTTAATAATTTATGTGCAAGATAATGTTCTTTTGCTGTTAATAAAACTAAATTGTTTTCATTATTATCTTCGTTTATACATTTAGGAATAATGTGATGGTTTTCGTAATATATTCCATTATGTTTAATTCTATTTTCATTTATAGAATTAGAAATTAAATTTGTATAAATTTGGTGGTGATTCATATGATAGAATTTGGGAGAGATGAATCAAAGCCCATCTCTCCCAATATATTGTTAATGTTATTAGACATTATTAAAGATTTTTTAGAACATCATCTAAATTACCTGCAATTCCTGGTGTATTAGGAATTTCCGGTAGATCTAAATCTGGAAGTTCTATACTAGATATATCAGAATTTGATTTACCTTCATCTAAATTATCTAAAGAAATTTCAGTTGAAGTAATTCCACTTGATTTTTCAGTTTGTGGAGTTGGATTACTTTGTTGAATTGTTTCATTTATTGCAGATAAATTAACGGAAGCCGGAACTTGACCAGTTACAGCAGTTATAACACCATTAACATAATCATAAGTTTCTTGATCCCATTCTCTAAATCCATATTTTCCTAAATCAGGACTATTTTCTTTTAAGAAATTAAATACTTCTTCTTTATTAGTTTGAGCATTAATTGGAACTAATGTAGTTTTACCTTCTACTTCTACTGGAAGACAAAGAGGTATAACTTTATTTGCAAATTTTGCTTGATCATAGTTATTATAACCAGCAACTTTTGTAATTACAAGTTGAAATAATTTTCCATTTAAAAGATCAAATGGATTATGAGGTTCACCAATAATTGGCTTCATTTCAGCATTAATTTTTTCCCAAAGTTTTTTTCCAAAACGATAGGCCATTATTTTACCTTCTAATTCAGGTTGATTTTCATCTTTAATAACTTGAATTAAAGAAGCGAAATTGTGGCGTCTTGAAAATACGTCAGCCTTTTTTGTCTCTTGAATTGACTCACTTTTTTTAAGTTTCCAGTACATATCTTGAAGTAATGATTGTTTTCCTACAGATGAAGGACAATCAACAAAACGACCTTTTTGAGTTATTGGATCTACTAGCCATGAGACCCATTTTTCGGTAATGGAATTTTTTGGATTTTTGTACCAAGGCACAAAACGAATAATTGCTTGGTAAACACCGCCTTTGCCTTTATCAGCTCCTGCTTGATAATCTTCCGCGGATTTTTTTGTAGCTTCTCCCATATCAACTTGTGCGTTGAAGAGAGCATCATAATTTTCAGTCATAATTTTTAGAAATTTTAGTTTATAAGTATTCTAGTTTTCTAGAATTTAGTAATTAGTAATTAGTAATTAGTAATTAAATTTTTAGGTACCTTAAGTTCTTTTACTATAATTTATATATTCAATAAAGGATAAAGTTTTTTAACGTTTTGTTAAAATTTTATCCTTCTAAGTTATTAAGTATATGGTAGTTAAAATTGACTTAACAAAGTCTTAACAGTTATTTCTCCCATCCTTTTTGAACATCTGGTGAAAAGTTTGACCAAGAAAATTCGTTTCGTGAAACAAGTTTCACTACGTTACCTTCCATGTCAGAAACTGCAAAACCTTCTTGATTGGTTACTCGTAAACCTCCTTCTTTCATTTTCAAATAAGTTTGAAATTTTCCAATATTATTTAATTTTTTAATGAACATACTTTTTAATTTAGTAATTTTAATAATTATATGAATTATTAAAAACCATTCATTTTTATTTTGTTCAATATCATCAATAAATTCTGCGAAAACAGACATTATTTTTTCTTTTCCGGCTTCTGATTTTCTTTTTTCTACTTCTTTTAATGATCTATTTTGTAAAAATTCTATAAAATCTTTAATAAATTCATCCGGGTCTTCAATAGTTTTATTTATTTTTATTAAAGAATTTTGAAAAATATTAAATAATGCAATAAGATTTTTATTTTCTATTATTTTTTTATATTCTTTAGAACTGCTTAAGTTTTTAGAATATTCACTAAGTTCTTCTAAAGATTTTTCAGTATAATTAGATTCTTCATCAGTGAAATTAACTAATCCTGCAAAAGATTTTATATAAGGATCAGTCATCAGCATTTTATCAATCATCGTAAGTTCTGAAGCATCAGTATTATAATTTGCTTGAATATTTTCTAAATTTTCTCCAGTATATCTAGTATGCCATGTTATTCCAATATCTGCTTTACTAATTAACTTTCCTAAATCAGAATCCTGTGGAACTACATAATAAATAGTATTGGGATGGAACGCATAATAATTTTTATCATCTATTTTTGTAGTTTGTAAAGATTTATCATCAAATAAAAAATCACCTTGCCAAATTTCACCTTTAGGAATATTGATTTTTGGTAAATATTTTAAAAAAGTTTTTAATTTATATGCTAAATCTGGTCTATCACCAAAATTATCATTTATTTCTTTTTCTGTTGTAAAAACTTTTGGAATTTTAGCAAATAATCCTTTCATAGCTATACTATTTTTTGGCAGATTTTTAGAAAATTCTGACCATGCAAAAATCGCCGGAGCTCCATCAATTTTTACTGATAATTTCATATTACTTTTTTTAGTATTTCCCTTTAAATCATCATATAAATCCCACATCATTTTTAGCACCCATTTTAATCCTTCTTGACCACTTAAAATTACAAGATCTTCTGCATGAGTCATATGTTTATTTACCTTTGAAACAACGCTTTCATTTAAATAATAACCATATTGATATGATTCTTCTACTTTTCCCTGAAGCATATTCCAAACATTTTTAATTTGATGTTCATCATTTTCAGGATAACCTGAAGCAAATTGTTTATAATTTCCATCTAAAACATCTCTTCTTAATATTGATGCAGAAATTGGTTGACCATTAAATTCTCCATCTCTTGTTTTATATACAGCAGGATCTGCATTTATTGGAAGTTCAATAATATTAACACCTTTAGGAACACCTTCATAATATTTTCCATTTGGTTGATGTTCATTCGTAAAATTAACTACTCTAGCATAATCATCTCCTTTAGTGCTAGCACCTAATGCATAATTTCCAGGTTTTAATGTTTCTATTGTCTTATATGCTGTTAAAAGTGGAGAAGGATATTGAGATTTTTCTATAATTACGTTTGGTAAATTATTTGTTAGATTTTGAGCAATTTTAACTCCTAAATTTTGATCAATTCCATTTCTTGTTTTAGGACCAACGATAACTTTAACTTCTTTTACAACTGGATTTTGAGAATATCTTCTAATAAGTTCGAGATGAGCTCCTGTTGTTGGCTTGAAACCTCCGGGTAATAAAACTGTAACATTTCCTGGGTGATCTAATTCATTTATCCATTGTTTTATTTTAGGAACTTTCATTATATTCTTTTATTTTTTTATCAACTATACCAAAATTATTATCTAAAACTAAGTTATAATCATATTTTAATAATGCAGCAGATTCTTTTAAATAATAATTTTCTTTATGGAGTTCTAATATATATGTCGATTTTATTTCAAAAATTATATTTGAATTTTTTAATCTAAAATCAGAAAAATATATTTTATTTTTCCCATCTTTATTTATATATTTAATTTTAGGTCCACGTTCTATTTTATCTAAATATTCTTTTTCTTCAATGTATTTTAAGAAATTTAACTCATACGATCCTTGATATTCAATATCTTTATAAGTTTTTGTATCAGTATGTCCAAATGATTCTGTAATTTTTTTATATTTACCATCTTTCCATGCTTTTTTTACACTAATACTTAATTTCTTTTTAGTTTCTTCAGAATGTGGATGTTTACTACCTAATCCATTACCAGGTTTTCCTTTTCTAGAAATAGATAATTTTCTTCTAGCTTCTATACTTTTAGCTGGATTTTTATCACTGTTAAGAACTTTCAATAATGCATTTTTTGTATTTGGATGCATACTTTTACCATAATTATAATTTTTTTCTCCTTTTTGATTGCATGAACCACAAAAATGTTTATTTATATTTTCATCTAAATTTTGTAATCTACTTGTAAATTTTTTATCACACCCATCACAGATAAGATCTATTTTTTCCCTTCTTAAACATGAAGTTTTAAGTTTATACCATGGAACATCAACAACATTACCAATTTTTATATTTTTAAATCCATATTTTTTATATGTGCCAATTTGAATACCGCTATTAATTTTTATTCTAAATGTTTTTTCTTTTTCTATAAACATAATGTTTTATTTTATATATTCATAAAAAATTTAGGTTTTTTACCTATTACTAATGGTCATTTAAGATTTATATATTTTTTTATAGTGTCATCAATAAATACAGATATATCTCCTGTACAATTATTGCCTTTAAAAAATAGTTCACCTTCGTTTATATAACTTATTTTAGAAAGCCAATCAGGATTTATAAAAAATCCAGGATTAGTATGTTCAACATGATATATTACAGGAATATTATCTTTTAAATCGTAAGGCGGTATATTCCAGCTACTATTATTTTCTGCTAAATGATTTGCGACATAAGGAAAATAAGTAAATGATGTTATATTTTTAGGTAAATTAATTTTTCTATCATTCCATATTAATGATGGTCCAACATCTGGAATATCATAAGTTTCATCTGGTTTCCCTAATTTTTTTATATATGAGAATGGAAGCGCATCACCTCTAAAATAATATACATTAGATCCTTTATATTTATTTGGAATATTAAATATTTTAGGATATTCTTTTTTTAATTTATTTATATCTAAATCTTTAAATATATCTGGTAATTTTTTCTGGGATTGCCATTCTCCTTCATAAGCTGTATAGTTTTTTAAATCATTAATTAAACTATCTATATTTAAATCTTCATTTATTAATCTTGCTCTCATATTTTTTTAAGATATTTTGAGATATCTCTAATTTTATCTGTATATGCATAAAAATATCTTGTTTTATGTTTAAGAATTGGTTTATTTCCAATAACTTTTTTTTCTGGAGAAAAAGTTATATCAATATATTTATAATTTACTCTACCATCATAATCATCCTCATATGTTTGTTTTTTAGAATACATACTTGATTGAGCATGATTTATTACTAAAATTATTCCTTTTTTAATAAATCCTGTTAATGTTAAATTTCCACCCATATTATTATCATATTCCTGTAAAGATTCTTTGGGATTATTATAAAGTGATTTAAAACTTTTTATAAATTTTATTATTTCTGGATTTTTATTTTTATATTTTTCTAATTCTTTTTCATCAAAATAAAATATTGTTTCTGTTCGAAGTTTATTATCTTCTGTAATTTGTACTTTATCTGAATTCATTAAATGATCTTCTTTAATTCCTAATATTTCAACTACTTCTGCACTATCACTTAAAACTTCTATACCTTCTTTATCTGTTTTTTGTATATTTTGTATATCACCTTGCCAATATCTATCTGCTGTAAAAGAATCTAGCATCCATAATAATGTTTCGGGTTCTTTTTCAACTTCTTTATATCCTTTACTATAATCATTAGAATATCTGTGTTCTATAAAATCAAATATTTTTCTATCATAATCATTACCCATTTCATCAATTAAACGAGAATTAGTCATTAACATATTTCCCTTTGCTTTTATAATATAAAGATATCCTTTATCTTTAAATCTACTTCTTGGTATAATGGAAGAATAAACACATGAAAATCTTTGAGGAGTATTTGGATAATTTTTTTGACGATATGATTCCATAGCTTTTTCAAACAATGATTTAGATAACCAATGTTCTCCTTTTTTATCAACTTTTGGTTTAATCACTTCTCCAATTTCCATTTTTTTATAAGATCTATGATATAAAGTAGAATTTTCTGATAATTCATTTAGTATATTTCCATATATAAATTTTGCTCTCATGTTAATGATGATAATGTTCTTAATAATGATTTTAAATTTGGGTCTGGGTGACAATCCCATTTATTTTTTGTAGAAGGCCAAGGACGATATGATACATGAGTCCAAACACCTGGTTCGCCTGCTAAAGCTTTTTCAGATACATCCCACATATCCTCATTATAATCTAATGGAATATTATATATTTTATTCCAATATAATAAAAGTTCTCCAAGTGATTTTAATTGTTTATAAGTATAAGCTTCAAAAACTTGTTCTCCTCTAAATCCAGTTGGATAATGAACTATAGGAACATCTACAACTGTATCGTAAACTGTATAAAGTTTTCCATTTCTTTCTTCAAGTTGTCCCCAATTATCAAGTTCTATTGCTATTGAATGTTTATCTAATAAAGATTTTCCTGCTCCAAGATGATAACCCCAATATTTTGAAGAAAAAAGTTGGTTAATAGTTCCATCTCTTCCAATAATTATACAAGTTGCAATATGAGATTCAAATTTTTTCCAAGTTACCAAATCTCCACGAATTCCTGGACCTGAAACAGTATGATGTAATGCAATTTGATTTTTAGAATATACTGTTTTATAATATTTGCTCCAGTCAATTAATTGAAGATCTTCATCACTAAGATCTAATGGTTTTAAATTTGACCATTGATTTGAACCATAAATAGTAATTTCCTCAATTTCAGGCATAATTTTTTATTTTATTTATTCATAAAATTATATCGAAAGAAGAGGATTAAAAATTAAGAAAGATATTTTTCACATCTTTCTTTCCAATTAGGATTAAAAACACTTATAGGTTTTACATTAGACATATATTGAACATCGTATAATTGTTTTATACTATCATCTAAATGCCACAAAAATTTTGGATTTTTATTAAAAAAGGAACCTTTACCTAAGAGATTAGTAAAAACTATATGATTTTTTGGAATATTCATAGATTTGGCCATACCGTATAAATCATCATTATCAGCCCAAACAGGAAGATCTTTTCCAAATTCTTTTATTATATTATCATCATCTAATCTAGCTGTAACAATCCATACTTCTATATTACGATCCATTAATTCTAAAGCATATTGCCATACTCCATCTTCAGTTAATGTATCATCAAAATCAAAACTTACTTTTAACATTAAATACTTTTATTTTATTTATCTAAAAATATAATTAAAATTTTGATGATTCAAATAATGCCTTTTTTCCTTTTGAAGATAATTGATAACCTTCTTCAGTTTCTTCTAAAATACCATATTGTACAAATAAATAAAATGCTGAACCAGAAGCTTCTTTCATTTCTTCTAAAATAATTTTTAAATCGGCTTCCGTTAACATTGGAGTTCTATCTGTTTTTATTTTTTTCTTAATTTTTCCTTTTATTACATCATACATTAATTTTTTATTCATAAAAGGAACTTTAAATTCTTTATCAAATTCTCCCGTTTCTATTCTTTTTTTAATACTATCTAAAAATATATTTTCCATAATGTTTTATTTTATTTATTTGAGTATGTTCATATTAAATATGGTTTAAGTAAATTTAACAAAAATTTAACAAAAAGATTAAAACCGAAATTAAATTTTTCATAAAAATATTACTTGAGCGTTAGTGAAAGTAATATATAATAATGATTAATTATATTAAAAGTATTAAATAATGATTTATTATGTTAAAAGTATTAATTATATTTTCTCTTTATCCCTGAGAGTTTCTACTATCCAATAAGCATCTACTAAATCATCTAAATGATCAATATAATTCTTCCCACCTTTTTTCATAAATAATTCTTTATTTTTTTTGATTGAAGTTTTTAATGAATTTTCATAAGAAGAAGAAATAAAAGATTCTATAACTGCATGTTTTCCCAAACCTCTTTTTGAACATCCGGCGGTTTTCTTTACTGTTATAGGAGAATATGTAAACATGTTTTTTAGTGGTACTAATTCAGATAATTTAGACATTACCATATATTTATATCCTCCTAGTTGAAGAATAACATCACCACTAGAGCCATAAGAAAGACCTTCGAGGGCAATATAAGTATTCCTATTAAGGTAAGATTTAAGTGTATTACAGATTAACTGAGATATGTACTGGGCATTAACTACCTCATATCTCATTTTGCTTGAAATATTATCACCTTTTTCTTTATCATCAATTCGATCCATGATAATAACTCCGGCATTACTATAAATTTTTGGTAATTTTTTTTGAGGCTTATAAGGCCATCCAAAAAATCGATATTGATTATTGTTAGTATCTAATAAACATGCAGCTGGTTTATTAATACTAAAATCTATTCCTATTAAATACATTTTATGAAATTTTTAAAAAGGTTAGTAATAATAATTAAATAAATTTATTACTTTTTGAGCCCATTCTTTATCAGAATCTTTTTCTTTTTCTGATAATTCTATATAAGGTGTATCGATTTGAGTCTTCCAACGTTTAATATTTTCTTTTGTTAAATTATCTAACATATATTTTGTCCAATGAGCCCATTGTTCATGTTCTAATTTTGCAAGTATTTCTAATAAATTGTTATAATTATTAGCTTCATTTATTTCTTTAGCTCTCATATTTTTAATAAAATTTAAAGTTGTTTGTCCATAATAAATTCTCCAACTTTATCAACATCATGTTTATTAAAATTATAGAAATTTATATTTTTATATTCTCCCCAATTATATATAGCTTCAATAACATCATCTAAGTTTTGAAAATCATATCCATTTTGGATTAAAAAATTTTTAAAATCTGGAATATTTATTTTATTAAAAATATCGGATAAAGTTAAATGTTCTAACAATAGTTCTTTTATAATTTTAGCTTTCACAATAATTATATTATTTTTTATTTCCCAAGAGCAATTCCAATTGCTGTTGTTACTAAACGACTTGTTAATAATTTTCCAAATGTGCCCTTTTCATCTATTCCAAGAGCCTTACATATTGCTTTTCCAATTGATGGGCCAACTAAAGCTCCAGCAGCACCACCAAGAATTCCTCCAAGAAATCCTTCTTCTATTTCTTCATTATTTTTAATTTTTTCTAAAATGATATCATAAACTTTTTCTGCTTCATTAATTTCTTTTTGAGATAAATCTTTTATTTCTTCTGATTCAAAAATTTTTGATGAAGTTTTATATTTTAAATCATTATATGTAGGTAATCTTTCCATAATATTAATTATTTTTTAAATCATATCTTTTTAATATTTCTATTGCAACATTAATATCATCTTCAGATTCTTCATCAGATATTCCTCTACTTACAACTTGTCTTAAGCCACTAATCAATTTTGTTCCAAAATTGGGTCCATATAAATCTTTTCCTTCTTCAATTAATTCAAAAAATTTGTTAACAATTTCTTCATATGTATTATCTGGATATCCAGGAATTTTCATTATTCTATCTTTATCATAATCTTCATTTAAAGATTCGCGAATTAATTTTTTCATTTAAGTATTTTATTTTATATATTAACTATTTATAACATCATAATTATTACTATCGATGCGTCTTTTAATATTGAAACGATTATAACGTAAACCTAATACAAATGTATTAAAATCTGCTGCGGTTGTAGCATAATTAACATCAAATTGAGATAAACCAGTAGGAACAATTTTATTAAATTCAAATGCAATTAATTCAAACCCATGCATATCTAAAAAACTAACATACATCGGTGGCCAAAAAACACTACCTTCTTGATATTTTAAATATTCTTCTATTTGTTCAAATATAATCCAATATGTAATGAATCCTTCAGCTAATTTAAAAGTAACATCAAGAGATTTCTCAAAAGTTGGCTCGAGTTCTTTTCCACCTTTATAAGTAATGTCAAATTGTCTTTGTTGTTGTTTCACAACATTAAGATCCATTGCAGGTATTGTTATACTTTGTATTGAAGCATTAAAAAAATCTTCAATTGTTTGGTAAGGTAATTTTAATCTTTTTACTACCGGTTCCCATTTACTAACTATACTAGGATAGAAGAAATTTGATGGAAACCAAATTGTAAACATATTTGCTTTTGCATTCAGTATCATATTTTTATAATATTATTTTCTTCTATCCATATCTCTAATTGTACCATCTCGAACTTTTATTATATCATCTCTTGAAATTATTTCATTTGTTTTATTATTATTTTCAACTACTAAAATTTTATTTTCATCTTCTAATACTTTAATTTTATCAGCTTGTGTTTTAACTAATGTAGTATCAGTTGTTGGCGTTTGTGGTGGATCTGGTGATGCAAGAGTTGTTATAATTTCAGGTGTAGCTATACTTAATATTTTATTTTGATCAAGTAAACCAGCATTTTCATCATATAATTTTTTAAGTTCAGCTTCTAAAATAACTATTTTTTTATTTAGATTTGCTATTTGAGTTCTAAATCCTCCTGCAATTCTGTTTGCAGCAGATAATTTAGATGTTATATCTGTAGTTTTAGAAGTTAAACCAGTTATTTTAGTTGTTAATCCAGATACTTTAGTACTTAAAGCGCTTTTTTGACTTATTAAACCAGATACTTTAGTACTTAAAGCACTTTTTTGTCCAGTTAAATTAGAAATTTGTTCTTGATAATTAATTTCTTGTTCAAGTATTTCATTATATGCAATATAACTATCATATATACCTTCATAAAAACTATAATAAGTTCCATTAGGATTTTTAACAACTATTGAATAACTTGTATTATTTTGTTTTAATAGTTTTGATATTTGATTTCCTGATAGTTTAAACTCTAATTCACCAATAGTTGTATTCATATTAGTAGAATAAGTAGGTACAGATTCAATTTTAGTTTCATCATCTAAAACAAACATTAATCCATAATTATATGCTCCTGATAAATCTACATTTTCTTTTTGACCTAATGTTTCATTATATTTTTCAAATTTAAATTTATAAACAGAATCTCCAGTTTTTAGTAATAAAGGACCAGTTCCTTGAGGAAATAACACACCATCTTCATTAAAAAGTATTCCGGTTGTATCATAAAAAACTTTTATATATTTAGTACTTGGTTTTAAAGATCCTTCTATTATATTTGCTTTTTCTCCTTCTATTTTATTAAAAACTTTATATGGAATTATATTATTAACATTTAATCTTGTAAAATATAAACCATATTTTTTTGGATCACTTGACGCAAAAGATGCTCTTCTAATAATTTGTGTTCCATCCATTCTATTATTTAATCTACAAATATATTGAATAGTATAAGTTGCATCAATATCAGCAGTTCTTAATACAGGTCTGAAATAATTTGAATTATTCCAATTATCATCCTGAATAAATGAAAATTTTTGTGTTAATAATGATGAACCTCCAATACCTCCGGGCAAGTTTTCATAAATGTATAATTCGTGAGTTATAACCCATTTAACTGCATTAGTTCCATAAATTTCAGAAAATTCTTGATAATTATCATTTGGATTATTTGAAGTATAAAGAGGAATTCTTCCACTTTCAATATCTGTCATATACTGTCCAATAATTTGATTATTCCATGTAGCATAGTATTCAATAAAATCTCCATTAGTGGATTCGGCAATAAATGCATTAAAATTATCTGCACTACTAGTAACTGGTAATTGAACATCAATACTTTCTGATAAAGTATATGTATTATCATCGGTTAAACTATCACTTTGTAAAGTAGGAACAGTACTATAAGTAAAATAAACATCTGATAATGGTGTAATTGATAAAGCTTTACCTAATGATGTATCAGTATCATTTCCTAATGCATAAACTGAAGGAATTTTTAATTCTACATATTTATCATAAAATCTATTTCCTAAATATAAAGGAGAGGTTGCAAAATTAACAACATCTGCACTAGCTAATGTATATTGATTTTTAAAATATGAAAAATTAGATAAATCAACTAAATTTGCTGAAGTATCTTCTGCTCTTATTTGTAAAAGAAAACCAACGATATCATCAAAATTATATCCGGAAATGATATGAACTTTTATAGTATCATGAGAGTATGTATCAGTATTAATACCGATATTTTCATCTTTTGAAGTAAAATATAAATCATATCTTGATGATATATCAGTCCCATCATAATTATTAAACCAAGTACTACGTTCAGTATTTGTAGGTACTGAATTTAATTCTAATATATTATTTGTAATACCTAAAGCTAAATCAGTCCCAGGTCCTTTAACATTATTAAAATATTGTTTTGTTCCTAAATCTGTTAAAGCTACAGTTCCACCCATTTTAGAGATATCAATAGTTGTTCCATCTCTGCTAAATTCATATTCAAGTAACAAAAAATCATTAATTTGTACGTACTTACTTATATTTTGCATTTAAAATTATTTATGTTTATGTTTTTTATTAAATTTACCACTGATAAATATTGTAATGTAAACTTGCCCCGATTACTATAGTAGGTTGATTATGTATAAAATCATATCCTAAACTAAAAGAAGGTCCAATTCCAAAACCAGTTAGCCAATGATTTTTTTCAATTAATTTTTTTATATTTTTATTTGTATTAGGATCAATAAATACTCCTTTCATTGATTCAGGAGTTAATCCTGGATATTCAGAAGAAATATAAACATTAAATTTTCCATTAACAATTTTTTCTCCGAATGTTAAATCTATTCTAGAATCTCTTTTATCTAAAAGTGTATTTTTATGAGATACAATAAATGTATTTGTATCTACTTCTACAATTGTATGTCCTTTAAATATATCATAATTTTTTGCATCCCATTTATATCGTAATTCCCATGGAAGTAACCATGTTGTTGCATTAATTTGTACCGGAGTTCCTATTATTGATGTTAAATAACGTATGGAATCATGTAAAATTGATGTATCTTGTCTTAATCTTAAAATTGTATTATTTAAAGAAATTAGTTTTCCGGTTTGATTATTTGCTAAATCAGAAAGTTCATTATTTTTTTTCTTTAATTCTTTTTTAGAAAGAATCCATATAGTTTTTTCTGCAGTTAATGTTCCATTTTTATTTTTATATATTTTAATAGTACTATCTGCTGCCTCAATATTTTGTTCATGTTTAAGATTTTCTCTTTTTAAATCAGAGTTTTTACTACACATATTTAATATAAACAATATTAAGAGCGCATACATAAAAATTTTGGAATTAATAAACTTCCAAATTATATTTAATATTTTAATTATTTTTGTTTTCATAATATTATTTTTAATTTTTATATTGGTGGATTACTCATTTGTAATACTCCCCAAAATACAGAAGCATCATTAGCTATTGTAATAAAATTAGTACTACTTTCAATATTTGTTACAGACCATATATCAACAAATATTCGCCGGAGTGTTCCTGGTATAAAATCTACATAACTAAAATTCCAACTATCGCAGTCAGCTGTAATTTTAAATGGATTAGGGTAAGTACCATCTATATATATAGATGCATCATTTACTGTTGTCATCTCATGGATTATTCCGGAAGTAGGAGGACTATCAAATGTATGATTATAAGTTAAAACTTTTGCAAGTTGTTTTGTTGTACCACCATAATCAACTTTAAATGTTATATTGCCAGTTACACGTATACTACAGTCTCCCGGTCCGCCCCCATCTACCCCCGATACTTTAACATATATAGATGAATCATCAAATGTAAGGTAACCAGTAGGAGAACTACACATTCCTGAACATATAATATCGGAGGAAGGGTCTCCATAAACACCTATAGATGCGTTTACTATTACTGTATTAAGAATATTTTTAAATTCTAATTCTGCCCCGGCTGATAAACCATAAAAATTACTAAATTGTACAGAAGAATCTGCTATACTATAAAGAATTGACATAGTACTAATATCAACTTGTTGAGTATTATGAGCCCCATAATATTCTGAATAAATCATTGACGCATCTATTGGTCCTGATGATGGTAAAGTCATAATTTTATTTTTGTTTTATATTAATTATTTCTTTTTTAAGATCTTTAATCATTTTTTGTTGTTCTTTAATAGATTCAACTAAATATGGAATTAATTCTATATAATTAATTGTTTTATAAATTCCATCTTCTCCAAGAAGTTCTGTTTTATAAATTACTTCCGGTATAATTTTTTCAACTTCTTGAGCAATTAAACCAATATGATGATCTTTATTTCTTTTTCTATCATATTTTACTCCTCTAAGAGCTATTATTTTATCTAAAGAAGATTCTAAAGGTTTAATATTTTCTTTTAATCTAATATCAGATACAGTTGATGAATATGCAATAACATTTCCTTCAGCATGAAAATCCCCATTATTTGACATCCGCCAGTATTCTGAACCTCCTTGTATTTTAAATCGATGACCGGTGGCATTACCTGCTTTAATATATCCATTAATATCTAAATTAGTTCCATCAAAAGTAAGATTTCCATCAGCACTTACATTACCAGTTACGTGGCCTATTAAAATACCCCCAGCATAAATTGTACTTAAACCAGTACCTCCACTGCC
>Ga0307928_10001385_pt1 | contig 18306 bp, 22 predicted proteins | sample AceLakmetagen232_FD_201815 | JGI IMG/M metagenome (GOLD analysis project Ga0307928, IMG submission 201815) | Saline water microbial communities from Ace Lake, Antarctica - #232 | ecosystem: Environmental > Aquatic > Non-marine Saline and Alkaline > Saline | place: Antarctica: Ace Lake... | reverse complement strand
TCGCTGCTCGTGATCTGTACCGGCGCTCCCGTCGGCTTGCAGGACAGTTGCAGCTCGAACGTCTCTTCGCCATAGCCGGCGTATTGCGCGTGCAGGTCGAACCGCGTCCCCGCCTCCAGCACCGCCCGGACGCCCACGGTCTCGTCGTTCCACGGGATTGAGAGCGTGCCGGTGCCGGTGAACTTGCCGCTCGGTCCGGCGATGCGTGTCAACCCGTTGCCGAAGTGTTCCTCTTCGACGCCGGCGGACAGTTCGAGGGAGAGCGAGTAGACCATGTTCGGCGGCAGCCACGCGGGCCGGCCGTCCGTGGAGATCGTCAGGTTGTGGTGCATCAAGGGCGGCTTCGTCTCCCAGTCCGACCAGTCGACGGCGGTGCCCGCGATCGTCGTCTTCGCGCACGCGACGCCTTCGGCGGTGACGACGAGCGAGCCATTCTCGCTGGACTCCAGCGTCAGCGACGAGACGACACCGTCGCTGTACTGCTCGACCGATTTGCCATCGTCGCCCTCGGCGATCTTGTCGCTCTCGACCGTCAGCCAGTGCTCGGCCGTGCCGGGCACGTACTCGCTCCCGCCGGCGTCCGCGCCCAGGACCCACGGCAGCAGCAGCAACAGATGGGCGAAGCGCGGCTCGCACTTGAAGCCGATGCGGTCGTCCTGCTTGACGACGACGGCGGGCGTCGACTGCTGCTCGCGGCTGGCCGAGCCGCCAGGCCACGACGCGACCTGGCCGCTCTCGTGGAGCGTCGTCTCGCGCCGGCACGTGTCTTCGCTGATGGGGAAAAAGAGCGTCGCGGCGACGGCCGTCCCCTGTGCGCTCTGCCGCCCGATGCCAAGGCTGCCTTCCCACGGCATCTTTGGGTTCTTGTCGTCTGCCATCGTTCAGTCCTCCGTCAGTTCTGGCCCCGCAGCTCTTGCACGAGGTACTCAATTTCCAGGCCGGTGTCGAACGCAAAGGCGTTCCCGCCCACGTTCAGGCCGGCCCCAAGGTCGCCCGCGGCGAGCGTCGTGTCGTAATGCCGCTCCACGTCGCCGAAGATCAGCTTGTCCGCAATCGCGCCGCGCAGTGCGCGTTTCACCGCCTGCCGCAGCGCGAGCGCCTCCAGTGCGAGCAGGCCGTCGTCTTGTCCGACCACGACGACGGCGATCTGAAAGCGATACCGCACCTTGTATATCCGCTGAGCCCCGCCCTCTTCCTCGTCGGATCGAGGATGGACGATACACGTCGGGTGGTCCCAGGCCGGCCGCATCTCGAGGAACGGCAGCACGGCGCGGAACAGGCCCAGGCCGTGCAGCGTCTGGCATGTGCGATAGAGCAGGCGGCCGAAGTTGCTGTCGAGATCGACCGCATCGGGCTCCGCATTCGCAAATGCGAAATCCGCAGCCGTCCAGTTCAGGCATCGTGCGTATGCGACACGCGACGGCCGGCCCGGCCTGTTGTCGCTGTTCTGTGGCACGGCGACGTAATAATAGACCGTCTCCGCCTCCACGCCCGTGTCGTCGTACTCGCCGCTGACCAGGTCGGCCAGCTCGGCGAACTGCCCCGCCACACTCGCCCGGTAGACCACGCACTTGAGGTAGCCGGCGTCGGCGGGCGGGACCAGGGTCAGGACGATCTTCTCCGCCCCGCTCGGCTCCGCCGCGAGCTGCGGGACGCCGGCCAGCTCGGCCGCGACGGCAGTCGAGGGGCCGGGGATGGTGCCGAACGTCGAGATCGGCGTGAAGAACGGGCTGCTCATTCCGGCTCCTTCTGGTGTCCCGTGATCCTGCCCTGGTCGTCCACCGTCGCGGTGTAGTCGATGATCGCGACGGTCGTGGTTCCGTCGGCGGCGTACATTGTATGACTTGCGGTAAGCACCTCGCCGGTCGTCGCATCGCGGCTCAACACCTCGACGGCGTGTTTGTAATATCCCGACATCGACAGCAGCGCCGCGATCTCGTCGCGCGCCACCACCGCCTCCGCCACGTCGGCCGCCGACGGCAGACCGGCCACGGCCGCCACCGTGGCGAGCTCGGACACGTCGGCTTTGGAGGCCGTGCGGCTCTCCGCATCGGTCGCGACGGCGAAGCCGAACGCGGAAAGCGTCCGGGTGCCGGCGTTCCAGACAGCCGTTGCAATGTCGGCGACCAACGTGCCAAATGACGAGAGCGTGCGTGTTCCCACTTCCCACACATTAGTCGCGGTATGCGTGCTGAAGCCCGCGGCCGTCGCCCAGGTGCTGTCGCCGTGCGTCTCAAGTGATCCCATAAGCCCAGAGACAACCCCAGCAGCATCAGGAACTACAAGAGCCCCAATCAGGCCATCAGTTGTCCCGTGAAGCCCAGCGGCCACGCCGGCGGCGTCGGGGGTGGTCGCGTTCCGGCTGCTCACTGCCGCGTCGAGGTTCTCGATCCCCGCCTTGCCGATCATCATAATGGCGGGAAGCTCCGCCTGATCCACGTCCGCATTGGACGTGTATGCAAGAGCGACGCGGAAACCCTCGTCCGCCGGAGTTTGCTGATAGTAGTAGATGCCTCTGGCAAGCTCCGTCATGTCCTGGGTGTCCACTTCCGGCGTCCCGCTGTTGTTCTTGTAGACGGAAATCGTAGGCAGTTCCGCACCTGTGAGCCCCGTCTTGCCAACACCGTCCTCGGTGAAGTGCGCGTACCAGATTATCCCGACGCCTGCCTGCTCTAACATGTCTCACCTCGCAAGTGCAAAACTGATCTGTGCGCGTCCGGCGAGCGGGCCGATGACCGGCGCCGGCCGGCCGGGCCGCTCGACCCACACGTTGAAATCGTCGATGTAAGCCTCATTGGCGCCGCCCGCGGCCGCGACGTACACAAAGACCCCGGCGTAGCCCGCGCTTGAAATGGCGCCGTCGCTGGCGCTGATTTCCTCGACGCCGCCCCAGTACGCCTTCAGCGCCGTCCCCACGGCCTCGACGCGGCCCGTCCCGACCGCGCTTGCAATGTTGGCGGCCCCAAGCTGCGTGGCAACCCCGCCCACGCGCTTGCTGAGAACCACTTGGGGCGTAAGCGAAGGCGCGAGGTAGTAGTAAGTGTCCGAGGCCGTCTGCCGCATGCACAGGCACGGGGCCACCGTGCTCGTCGTCCGTGACAGAGCCGCTTCGACGCTATAATCGGCGCTCTCGCCCGACATGTCCGCCGGGTCGAAACGGTAGGTTGTGAAACGGTTGCTGCCGCCGGGCGCCTTGTTGTAGCACTTGCCAGCGTTGGCCCGTATGTAGGCACCGTCCCGCAACGCCGTCCAGTCGGCGTCATTGCTCAACGGGTCGTAGTTCGTCCCGAAATCGTCCGACGCGAACAGCCGCTTGTGCGCGTAACTGAAGTGGCCCGCCGCCCCGTCGGCCACGGGCGTGATGAGCCTGTCCCAGTCAATATGTGCCGGATCAACGACGTGAACGCCATTGCCCACGATGCGCGCAGGCGGGCTGCCGTGTTTCGGGAGCCAGATAATCTGCGAGTCGCCCAAGTCAGCCACCTGACCCCAGGCGGAGCCCGCCTGCCGCAGGGTATCGCGGCAGACCGGCACGCGGATTTCCTGTTCGTCCTCTATGACGGTCGTAAAGTCCGCCTGAAGCATCGCCCGCTTCTTCGCCTTTTCGATGAAGAGACGGCGTGCGAGCTCGCAGCGGCGGAGCTGGCGCCGCGTGCGGACTACTTTCCCTTTTGCAGCGTGGCTCATCATTTTCGGTTACGCCCTCTGCCGGCAGCCCTCGTTGTCTTGCACCCGCCGCGCCCGCGATGTGCACGGCGGCCAAGCCCGCCGCCGTCATGTCTGGGCACGCCTCGCTTCTGTCTGCTCATTTCTGCAGTGCTCGCTCCACGTGGCGTCCGACGATCTCCTCGTGCGCCGCCGCGTCGGCCGGGCCGAAGCCGATGCCTGTCCGCGAGGGGATCCGCAGCAGCTTCCCGGCCATCCCGAACGGCCCCGGCGGCCCCGTGCCGCCGAAGAGGTTGTAGAACATCCAGACGCTTTGTTTCCGCGTGATGGTCATCGTCGCGCCGCTATGGTGAATGGCGAGGATGGCATCGTTTGTGCCGACGGCGACCGTGTTGGCGTCGACGTCCACTGCTCGCATCTTATGCGTCACGTCGATGGAGCTCCACAACATTCGGCGGGAGTGTTTCCGGTTCCGCCTGGTGGCCGGCGACAGTGCGGGCCACGACGCCCCGCCTGGGAACTGTTCGCGGCGGTAATTCTGCCGCACCTCGCGCAGCTGATAGTTCGCGCACGTGCGGAGGATGCGGGGGCGCAGGTCGCGGGGGATCTCCCGCCCGGCCCGTTCGAGGTCGACGCCCAATTGTTCGACGGTTTCGGCCATCAGATCATGTACTCCGCAGGCGGCGGGGTGCTTGCGTTGTATCGTTTGGAACATTCGGATTTGGCGGCGGCGCAGTCGCCGTCGGCTCCGATTGCCGCCCAGAACCGCGCCCACCCCACGTCGGCCAGTTCCTCGATCCGCAGCGTGAGAGCGGTCGGCAGCAGCCGCCGAATGAGTGCGTGCGTCTCGTCGTACAGCGCCGCGGCCGCCCGCGGGCCGTCGGGCACCGCCTGGAAATGAAACATCGCGGAATGCCGGACGCTCGGCCGGCGTGCTATCGACCGGATCGTCGCGGCCCGCTCCCGCGTGAGGTGAACCCAGAACGCGGATGGATACCGGTCGAGCAGCCGGCCGATGACGTAGATCAAGTGCGGGTCCACCTCGATGTGATTGTCCGGATACTCCACGTCGCCGATGCGGCCCGCGTGCGTCTCGTGTCCGCTGGTGTAATTCGCGATGTGCCGGCACGCACGGCTGAACGTGACCGTGCCGCACCGACCCGTGCCCGTGACGAAGACTCTCATTTGCGCGCTCCGCGTCCGAGGTTGACGATGCCGTGGTCGGCGCCCCGTGGCCGCGCGAGGGGAAACACGTCGGCGAATCCGGCGCGGCGGAGGCAGCTCTCCAGGTGCGTGGCGTCGAATGCGGACCTGTGCCAGTTGTGCTCAGAGCCGCCGACGCCGAACAGCCGGCCGACTGCCCAGAGGAACGGATCCCCGCCGCCGTTTTCGCGGAGCCAGCCGTCCGGCAGCACCCGCGTGATGAACGCCTGGACGATCCGGCCGAAGTCCGGCACCCAGACTTCCAGCAGCCCGCCGGGCCGCAGCACCCGGCGCCATTCCGCCAGGACGGCGACCGTCCGCTGCCAGGCCATGTGTTCGAGCACGTGGCTCGCGTATATGACGTCGTACAAGTCGTCGGGAAAAGGGAGCCGTTCCGCTGCGTCGGCCACGACGTCGACCTCCCGGCCCGGCTCGATGTTGAGCAGCGTCCAGTCGCTCTTCGGGTCGAGTTTCGTCCGCCCGCCGATCTCCAGCGCGTGCATTTCAGCTCCCTCCGAAGCGGGGGCACCGCACGTTGAAGCCCGTGTCCGTCGTCGGGCAGATCACGGCCCGCCCGGTCAGCTCCGCGATGTGCAAAGCCTGCCGATAGCTCGACTCGATGAACGCGTGGCAGCTCGTGGCGGCGTAATAGTCGGCCTTGTCGTCCGCGTACCTGTTTGCCCGCTGCCGTTCGGCCTTGCCGGCATACGGTGCCATGACCAGGTGTTCGTACTCGATCTCGTGTTTCCGCAACCAGGCCTCCGTCTCGGAGCGCCACTTCTCGAGCCGACTCGTGACGATGGCGTGCAGCGGGAACTGCGCCCGCAGCAGCGGCTCTGCCGTGCGGACGAACTCCCGGTACGCTTCCCCGTCGTCGTTCTCCGCTTCCGACGGGTCGCGGCACAGGACGCCGTCGAGGTCGCAGCAGAATGATTTGGCGAGGGAGTTGTTGAGCAAGTTCCAGGAGAACACACGCGGCCGCTCGGCGACGCGGCCGACGACGTCGACCCGTTTGTGCGTCTCCGGCCCGCCATAGACGCACGCGGTCGTGACGTCGTGGTGCTCCCGCAGGGCCCGGTACCGCTCGACGAACGCCCCGTGGTAGCAGGCGTCGTCGATCACGAGGACGTGGTCCCACGCAGTCCCGGTCTCGCAAAGGCGGCTGCCCGCGCGCGTGAGCAGTTCGCCGTTGTCCTCGACCTGTGCCAGTGGGACATGGAGCGCGACGGCGAGCATTGTCGCCGGCAGCATCCCCGACCGCGGCACGCCGACGACCGCGTCGACGGCCGGCAGCCGCGGGATCAGGCCGAGCACGTCGCGCCAGAGTGCGGTGTAATTCCCGAAGAAGAGCCGGTCGCTCATTTCGGCCTCCACGTCGAGCGGCCGTCGCCGATGTGCGTCAGCAGCTCGGGGATGATGCGGCCGCAGGTCATCCCGATGCTGTTGATCGACCGCAGGCCGGAGCCGGTGAGGTACCAGTCGACGGAGCTCGCGCAGTCTGCGGCGACGTTCACGTCGACACCTTCCCGTGGCGGGACCGGCATCAACTGCTCCCAGATCGGGAGCGAGGCGAACATACAGCCGGCTCCGACGTGCTGGCAGGCGATCACGTCGAACTCGATGCCCCGCTCGCCATCGATGTCGTAACGTTCCAGCACGGTGCGCGGGATGCTGCCCGCGTCGATGCGGGTGATCGTGTCGCCCAGCTCGCCGTTGGCCGCGCCGAGCATCCCGACGTTGGCCGCGCGCACGTCACGGTCGTGCCAGGCCACCAACAGCCCCACGAGCCAGTCGGGGTGAAACGTAAAGTCGTCCTCGAGCTTGCACAGCCAGACCGATCTCAGTTGGCGTTCCTGCCGGACATAGTCCGCGGCCAGGGCGTAGCCCTGATTGAACGCGCCGGCCTGGCGACGGCGTTCGCGGTTGAGCAGCAGTCCGCCGACACGGACGGCCGAGCCGGCGAAGATCTCAAACATCGACTCGATGCGCGGCGGCTCTTCGCTGGCGTCGTCGACGAGCCAGAGCGTCGCCGGCAGCCGGGTGCCTGCGAGCGACCGCAGCGTTTGCTCCAGGAGATCGCGCCGATTCCGTGTCGTCATTACGAGCTGCGTGCGCCGCGCGTCCCAGGTGCTCGGTTTGCTTTCCATCAGAGCCCTTTCAGGTATGGTTCGACGGCCTGGACGATCTGTGCGGGATTCGTCGGGATGTTACGGCACGTCGGATGCTGGTCGGGGCAGCTCACCGCCCACCTGTCGCAGCGGTGCCAGCAGGGCGGGCACCGCTGTCTGCACAAAATGACGTCGTCCCGGAAGCGGAACAGGCTGATAGGCGTGGGCCCGAACAGCACGGCGCGCCGCGTGCCGACGGCGCGGGCGACGTAGCCGACCCCCCCCTCGACGTCGATCAACAACCTCGCGTGTTTCAAGACGGCAGCGGACACACGGATGGGCACGCCGCGGCAGTCTTGAGCTCCGCGAATGGGCGGATCATTGGGGGCGCCGACCTGCACGGAGCGCACGCTCCGCCGCTTGAGTTCTGCGGCGACGCCGGCGAACGTTGCCAGCGGTGCGGTCTTGGCCAGTGCCATCCCGCCCGCCATGTTGTGCAGGACGACGTATTTCTGCCGAGCAAGCTGCGGCGGCATTGGGCCGGGCGTGATTGTCAGGTCGGCCTCTCTCACGTCGAGGCCGCTGGTCGCCGCCATCAGCTGCCACTGCGTCATCCCTGTCTGTTCAATGCCGCGCGACGTTCGCGGGAAATCCCACATGTAGCGCGCAAACGGGCGCAGCCGCAGGTCGGCGGCGTGTTGGAGGTCGGGGTCTCTCCACGCGTAGGTGCGGACGCAGTAGCCCACCTCATAAAACAGATCGAACTGGTCGTAAAACGCCCGCACGGCCTGTTGCCACGGGACGTGCGGCAGCAGCACCGCCGCGTCCATCGAGTCGTGGCCGCGGAGCAAGTTGACGACGAGCGGCTGGCCGTCGGCATCCGGCCCCAGATCGCGGCAGATGATGCAGATGTATGCGCCGGGCCAGCGTCGTCGGACGGCCCGCGCGAACGCCGCCTCGCGCATGGTGTCGCCGATGCCGCCGTCCTGGTACAGGCCGATGAAAAGGCGTTCGCCGGCCGTCTCGCGGCGCCGCGCGAAGTCGGCCCGCGCGGCTACCAGCGCCTGTTGTTCCGACTTCACGCGGCTGATCATCGCGTCCAGCTCTCCTCAATCGTTTCGCTGCCGAGGCCGGCCGACGGCATCACGACGCTCCAGTGGTCGCGGAAGTAGGTTTGAAACCGCCGCTCGGTGCACGTGGCGTAGAAATAGAACCTGTCGCCGACGGCGAACGCCGTCCCGCCCGCCGCGATTGTGAAACTGAGCAGGATCGTCGAGTCTTCGTATGCGACGCCCGTCGTCGCCGTGTCGAGCGCTCCGCTGACCGAGCCCGTGACGCTCCACTGCTCTGCGCCGGGGGTCGTGGCGTCGACGCACTCGACGGTGAAGCGCTGTGCGGGGACGTACTGGGAGAAGCCCGTCGAACCGAGCGTGCCGTCGCCCGCGTTGTCGGAGTCGGCGGCGACGGAGCCGCCGAGGGCGAGCACGTTCTCTGCGACGTACTGTGCCGGGGTGCAATTCTCGACCATCTGCTCGGCGAGGTCTTCGAGCACCTCGCTCGCCGAGTCGCCGGCGGCGCTGATCACGTCCTTCACGTGGCCGAGGATGTACTGCTCGACGACCTGAATCTCGCCGTCGGTCATCGCGCCGACGCTCGCCACGTTCTGGTTGTCCTGGTAGATCGCGCGGCCCAGCACGTCGAGCCGCAGGTCGCCGCTGCCGAGCTGCGTCCGTTTCTTCACGGTCTCGGCCTGGATCAGGTCGAGCACTTCCGACCCGTACAGATTGTCCGTCCGCACGAACAGGCCGATATCCTGGAAAATCTCTTGCACCGTCGCAGCGGACAGGCTCATTCGTCATCATCCTCCAGGTGGAACGCGACGGCGAGGCCGTCGTCTGTGGGGATCCCCGTGCCGTCGGCCTCGATGAGCGTGGCCGTTTTCAGGTCGGACCGGAGGTCGAACGCCGCGAGCCAGGCGTCGCCGCCCTGCTTGCTGCGCGACGACGCGCCCGACGTGAAATAGAAATAGAGTGCGATGGAGAGCTGGTACTCGGGCCCCTGCGCCCACAAGTCGGCGTCCGCCTTCGTGACGCCGCGTTTGAGCAGGGCGGCGATGATGGTGTAATAGGCGTTGGACAGCGCCGCCGCGGCCACGGTCTGGTCTGCGGCCGAGAGCGCGGCGTTGCCGCCGAGCGCCTTGGAGATCCGCGCCTCGAACGTGTCGGTGTCCGTGTAGCCGACGGCCGCCATCATCAGTCTCCTCGAACGATGTGGAGCAGGAAGTTAGCAGCAGCGACGACGAGCCCGCCGACGAGCGCCGCGAGACCGGCCCGGTTCTTGTGCCCCTGCTCGTGGCGGTCGAGCCGAGCCTGCTGGTCGGCGACGGCCTGCGTGAGACGGCCGAACTCGCGGACGCAGCCGTTGACGTCATGCTGCACGGCGTCCAGCTTTAGCTCGTGCCGGTCGAGCCGCGCTTCGATGTGCTCTTCAAACCGGTTCACAAACCGTTTCAGATCGTTGTTCGTCATCCCTTCACCATCCTGTTCCGTGCTCTGCAACATCACGTGACATTGGTCACATCACACTCGCTGGCGGCCGGCGGCGCCCTCCGACGCCGCCGGCCGGTTGGTCATGCTATGGAGCACCGGCGGAACTGGTCCTCGTTGGCGATGGCACCGCCGTAGCGGCCATGACCCGCAGCCAGCGAAGCCGGCACGCGGATATTGCGGCCCGTCTCCATGGTCAGGTTCTTGCGCAGCCCGACCTGGGCCTTCTGGCCCGGCAGCCCGACGTAGTACTTGTTCGTCGCGTCGAGCTTCTGCGTGAAGACGGGGGTGACGGTGTACTCGATCTCGCGACGATCCACGCCGCTCTTCGAGTGGCCCATCGACAGGGCGTGTCCGATGCGGCCCCGCAGGGCCTCGGGCGCCGCGACAATGAACTGGCTTTTCCCGCTGCACGGGATGCCGCTGCCGTCGAGATCGCTGATGACCGAGGCGATGGCCGAGTCGATGGTCTGGATGTCACGGACCACCGTCTCGTCGTCCGCCGCACCCTGCCACGCCGTGTTCTGGTCGGCAGTGATGGCGTCGGGCAGCGCCCAGACGATGCTCGCCTGGTCGTCGTACCATTTGTACCGGAACTCAGCCGCACGGTCCTCGATCTTCCACCACTTCTGGTCCTCAAACCAGATGTCGAGGAATTCGAGCGCGGCGCCGTAGCTGTCGAAAGTCACGTCGACTTCCGTGCCCTCCACGTGGTAGACGCGGGCCGCCTCGCCGGGCAGGAGCTTCTTGAACGTCAGCCCCGTGCCGGTCGTGCCGATCTTGTAGCCGCTTTCGCTCGTGCCGGTGAAGTCGCGCACGCGGAAGAGCTGCTGCCAGCCCAGGTCGATCTCCTCGTTCTGCACCGAGAAGGTCTCGATGATTTGGTTCACCTTCTCGGGGAAGTCGGACGCCGACGTGAACTCGCGGACACCGGCTCTAACGAGCTGGCACCGCGCCTCGCCGGGTGCGCTGAGGAACGCGCAAAGCGCCCCCATGATTTGCGCCCGGCCCGTTCGCGTCTGGAAGTCCAGCCGCGAGTAATCGGAAAAGACTCTCATTGTGTTGCCTCCATTTGGTTCGCCAACAGTGCTACGGCAGGCCCACGGCCTGCACGTTCAGCTGCGGGCTGCCGTTCACGACCCCCAGAGCGCCCCGTCGAAATAGATTTCGGCGGTCGATGCGCTTGCGGCCGCGCCCTCGTTGAAGTGGCCGCGACATGCGCCGGTGGCGATGTTAGTGAACGTCTCGGCCTCGTCGTCGCGGTAGGCTTTTTCGCCGGCCTCGACGAGCACGGCCGCCTTGTCGACGAGCAGCTGCGGCACCTTGACGAAGCCGACGCCGTCGGCGGCGGCCGCGATGTCCTCGGCGACCACTACCAGGCAGTCGCCCGACGTGGTGAAGTCGTTCTTCGACTTCGCCGTCGCCGGACCGAACACGATCTGGTGGCAGTCCTCAATTGGGCAGCGGATTCGGGTGGCCATCGTTACGTTCCTCCTGTTTTGACTTCCGAACAGAGCCGGCATTCGTGCCGGCCCGATCTATTCGCGGCCGTGCCGGCCCGCTTCAGCCGCCGATCTTGGGGATCTGCGGATTGTTCACCGGGTCCGTCATGTCCTTACCGTGATGCATCACCGCGCCGCTGGCGGGCAGGGCCTCGTCTTCCTCCTCGTTCGCGTCGCCGGTTTCCTGCTTGCGGTTCTCGCCGCCGGCCGGATCCGCGAACGTGACGCCGTCGCCGAGCAAGCCGAGTTCGGCTTTCACGGCGGCGTCGACGGTCTCCTGCATCTTGTCCTCCGCCACGCCAGCCAGGTCCACGCGGACGTGCTTCCGAATGAACGCGGCCTTGCCCTTCGGTTCGTCCTTGAGCAGCTCGGACTTCTCGACCAGCTCCTCGACCCGCCGCCGGCGCTGCTCGGCACGGTGTGCTTCCGCGTCGGCTTTCAGCCCGTCGATCTCTTTGTCCTTTTCGCCAACAGCCGCCGCGACTTTCGCGTCGACCTCGCTCTTCAGTGCGTCGGCGACCGTGCCGTCGCCGAGCAGTGCCTCGCCGCCGAACAGCTGCGACGGGTTCCATCCGTTTTCCGAGATCGCCAGCTTCGCCTTCCCCAGCGTAACAGGAGCGTCTGGCATCGGCTCATCCTCCTCTTCATGTTCATCGTTTCGTTCGAGTTCCTGGACCGTTGCGAGCACGGTCGCGCCGGCGAATCCCGGCCGCATGGATTTGTCGCCCAACAGCACGCCCTTCACCTTCTGCACCGCCCGGACGATCCAGCCGGCCGCGCCGCGCTCGAACTGGCAGTCGGCCTCCATCGAGCCGGTGTCAATCGAGCCGTTGCGGAACGCGGCCTTCGCCTCACGGGAGCGGACCCACCCGATTGCGATCGCGTGCATCGTGTCGCCGACCTGTTTCTCGAATGCCGCGACGATCCGGCCGGCCGAGTTCTTCGCCTCGTGGCTGGTACCGAGCCACAATTTGGCGGCCTTGTTCTTGGCGGCAGAGGACAGCTTTCGCACGAACTCCCGGATCGCGCGGGCGCCCCAGATCTTCCGCTGGTTGCCCGCCGTCTTTCCGTCGATCACCAGCTCTCCCGTCGACTCGCCCTCCTGCGCGATGTCGAGGGCGACGAACAGCGGCTTGCCGTCCTCCCTCCGTATTTCCTCCAGGACGTCGGCCGGGATCGCATCGAGCACTTCGTCCCGCGCCATCTCCCGGACGGTCGCGAGCAGAACGACCTCGCGTTCCGCCTCTCTCGCCTGGGCCTCCTTTCTGCGTGAGTCGAATCCCGGCATCGTGTTCCTCCTAGGCCCAAATCGCCGCGGCTGAACGCGCTGAACGGCCGTTCACGCCCCGTCCCCGCTCGCCTTGCCCGGTTGCTCGGCTCGGTGCCGAACGACGGCCCGTGCGGCCACACGGGCGTTCCGCGCGCAGTGTGATCGTTTTTCTCGGGCACATCACGCGGCCTCCTGAAAATCGCTCAGCACCTGCCGCCCCTCCCACTCGAACGCGGGATCGATGCTGCACATACAGTGGGGATGCGCAGGGTAGTTCGCGCGGAGCCAGCGCGTCTCGAAGGTGCGGCCGTCCCGTTCGAGACAAACAGGGCAGCCCTTGTATTCGACCACCCAGATCCCGCCGACGGCCAGGTCGTCGCGGTCGATTGCATACACGTCGCCGAGGCCGACGGCCCGCGTGTGCTCGGTGACGGCGACGCGATAGATTTGCCAGGTCTCATAGTCCTCGAACACTTTGCCGAGCTGCGAGCGCAGGCCCGGCGACGTGTACCGGCCGAGCTTCTTGTCCCAGTCGTAGTCCTGCCACGGCACGCCTTCGCGCACGCCGCTGGTCACGATGCTGCGTGCCTGCTTGACCGTCTGGCCCAGGCGTCCGCCGACGACCTTGTCCGCCCACTTGTCGTACTCCGCCGCGACCTCGCGGTAGCGGAGAGCATCGGCGTCCAGTTCGCGCACGGCGGCGAGCACGCGCCGGCCGGGCGTGATCGCCTCGCGGACGGACGCTGGCGCGGTTTGCAGTTTCGTGGCGATCTTCTTCTCCATCCCTCGCCGCCCTTCCTTGAAGGCCTCGGCCATCGCATGCTTGATCGCCTGACGCAGCTCCGCCGCGTAGACCGGCTTGATCACGGCAGCCTTCGACTTGCCCTCGGCGACACGCCGGCACAGGGTGAGCAACTCCGCCGTCTGCTCGCGTCCGACGACGGCGAGCGCCCGGTACATTGCGCCGACCCGCCGCTGCGTCTTCGCGTGCTCTTTCGGCTGTTGAACCTCGTCGCTCACGTCACTCTCCGATTGCCGTCCGAGCCTCGGCGCCGAAAGCGGCCAAGCGCTGCCGCGTGTTTGCGTCGCCGTCCTGGGCGAGCCGATCCGCCTCTTCGTCCGCGTCAATGCCCGGCGTCTGCTCATGGACTGTGCGTCGGCTGTAGATGCCCGCTGAAGCACCGGGCAGAAACACGTCCTGCACGCGCTGCCATTGCCGGTCGCTCGACGACCCCTGCTCCACGACGACGGCATCCTCGCGGAGCTGGCCGTGCAACGCCGCGTTGCGGAGGCGGAGGGACTTGCGAACCACGTTCGTTAGGAAGCGGGTCCACCGCTTGCGGTCGGCGGCGTCCTCCGCCTCCGTGGTATCGCCCATCGTTTCCGCGGTGCTTCGGTTGCTCATAACCTCGGGATGGCCCAGCTCGTAGATTGGCACGCCGGAGAGGCCGGAAATGATCTGGATGTTGGCCACCATTTCTTTGGCCAGCCACTGTGCGCTCTGGTCGGTCGGCCCGACGAGGCCGAACTTCGCCTTCGCTGCGAGTGCGGCTCCGAGCTTCCACTTGCCGTCTTCGCTGCCGGCGAGGAGCGTCTGGAGCGCGTCGGCCGTCGCCTTGTCATCCGTCTCGAAAAACGGCGTCGGATGCGCGAAGAGCCGGTCGAGCGCCCGCCAATCATATAGCGCCTTGTGCAGGCTTTCGGCAGGCACGAGGACGTCGCCGGCGACGGGGCTACCCTGCAAGGCCCCACCGCTGCCGTTGAAGAAAACGAACTCAAAGGCGTCGTCCTCAAGCGTCTCGATGATCTCGTTTTGCTCGTCTTTGATGTAGGCGAGGCGCGGTCCCGCCGGGTTGTTCGCGTCGGCCGGCTCGATATCGTAGGCGGTTTCGCGCCAGTACATCGGCCGGAGCACGACGCCCTTCAGTGCGGGGTCCCAGGCGAGGCGCACGAGGAGCTGGCCCTCGATCTCGGCTTCCTTCGCCCAATCCAGGTCCTGGCCATCCGCGAGGCCGTTCGCCGCGATCACCGATTCAACGAACTCCCGTTCGGCTCGGACGGGGTCCGCCTCCGCGCGGCCCGTGCCGACATAGGGTTTGCCGGCCGCGATGACAAAGCCGTCCGGAAGCAGCCGCGCGCGCCGGTAGTTGATGATTTTCTTGATGAAGAAACATCCCCATTCCGCCGTCCCCTCGTACTTGGCGGCGATCTCGGCGATCCGATCCGACCGCGACTCGTAGGGGTTGCTCTCGCTGGTCGTGTCGCTCGTCAGCGTCGTGGTGGCCGTCATCAGGTCCGTCCACTTCGCCATTTCGCGGCTCGTTCCGAGGACGGCGTCGACCAGCCGCCCGCGTGACATGCGGCGCACGTCGCGCTCCATGGCTTCGGCGAGCGTCGCCGGCGGCTTCTGTTTTCGCCAGGGCCATTTCACGTGTGGACTCCGAGCAGCGTGGCGACAGGCGAGCCTGAGTCATGTTCGATGGCGTGGGCGACGACGATCTCCAAGGCCGAGACGAGGTCGGGCAGGTGGCCCTCCCGATACGCGCAGAGTTGCCGCGCCAGCTCGGCGACCGCTGGCCGGCCGCGGACGAACTTCATCTTCCCGTTCTCTGCCAGCCGCCACAATTTCATCACGCGGAGTTCCGGCGGCAAGGTGGATGGGCGGTTGACGATTGTGGCTCCGCCTTCCAGAGAGTGAGCTTTGCCCGTCTCTCCGAGCACGGCCTGGTACTGGTTGCTCTCGATGACGCGGTCGGTCAGCATCGGGTGCCCGCTCTCGGTGACCATGTAGAGCTGCTCGCCGAACCCGACCCGGCCCTCGAACGCCTCCGTTATGTAAATGCAGCGGGAGCCGTCGACCGCGATCTGCACCTTCGCGGTCTTCGCCGCCGTGGCCCGCATGGAACATGCGAGGTCGAAGCCCTCGCTGCGCCGGGCAAACTCAGGCACGTCCGCCTCGTCGCAGAAGTCGATCCACTTCGCCTTGTCGCCAGTGTAGGGGCGGTTGCGAAACTGCGTCGAGAACACGATCTCGCCGATAGCAATCTTCATCATCATCAGCGAGCGGTACGTGTTGTGCTCCGGCCAGAGCAGGCGGACGCCGTCGTTCATCTCGGCTTCGTGCCGAGCGTAGAAACGGTCGGCCTTCTCGTGCCGGTCGGCGTCGGCTCCGCCGTCGGCGAGGTACAGCTGCTCCCACGCGGTCCAGAGTTCCGGGCGAGCGGGTTCTCTCAGGATCGCGTCGTAGACGTGGCTCCAGAACATCGGGTTCCGGTGGGCGTGTGCGATCAGGCAGTCTTCATGTATCGTGTTCTGGCGGATCATCAGCTTGCCGTCCGCCGCCAGCGCCGGGATGACCTCGTTATCGAGCCAGGCCTTGTGCCGCTCGCGGATGGTGTCGCTGTGCACGTCCGCCATGGTTTGCGGATCGTCGATGTAGACCCGCGACGGCCTGTGCTGCGCCCACAGTTTGCCCAGCACCGGCTCGCCCATCGTCAACCCTTCGATCTTGACACCGTTGCGGAGCACAAAGACGGAGTCCGTCCACGGCTGCCCGCCGGTGAGGTCGCCGAAGTCTGCCCGGATGCGCCGGTTCTTCTCGAACTGCTCGCGCAGCCAGAGCACCGAGGCGTCGCGGTCTTCGTCGCTGCGGCGGACGATCAGGATGTACGGTGCGATGCCCGTTGCCGCCTCCTGGAGTGCTCGTCGGCGCAGGGTCCGCGTCGTTTTCGCGTGGCCGCGCGGCTCGGCCGGGGCGAGAAGCTGGTACTTGTCAAACGCCGCGTCGACTTCGGCGTGGTACGCCGCCGGGTCATCGTAGAAGTACTCCGCAAGATAGTACGGGCCGAACCACCCGACGTCGTCTCGTGCACGGCCGACGCGGGCGTCGCGCTGCGGGTCTGGCAGAGGCTTGGCGCGTTCGAGCAGGGCGAGTCCCTCGGCCGCGCCGGCCTGGACGTTCTGGATGTCGAGGAGGTCGAGGTCAGTGCTCAACGTCGGTCCTCATTAGTTTTGCCGGGTCGGCCAGGACGTCGCGGAGCCGGAGCTCGTGCTCCGCCGGCAGGCCCTTCAGCTGCGCGATTAAGTTGCGGACGAAGACCCGGAAACTTTGGAGCTTCGCGTCGGTACGGAGCTGCGATTGGTGGCGCTCTTCGGCCCGGAGCGCTTCGTGGATTTTCAGCAGCCGGGCCTCCAGGTCCTTCCGCTCTTTTGGGTCGCCGTCTGTTTTCGCGTCGTCGTACTGCTGCTCCAGAAACCGCAGCGCATCCTTGGCGAAGACGAACAGCTTCGCGCCGCGAGCGTCTGGCGGCAGCTCGCGGTCGACGCTCGCCCGCTCCTCTGCGGCGGCGACGGCCGCCTGCCACTCGGGGTTGTCCGACCATCGCTCAAGCGCGGCGGGGCGGAAAGCTCCGAGGTGTGGGAGCTGCGCCGCGACCTGGCGGGCTGTCTCCGCCTTGTTGCGCCCGCAGCGGACATATATCAGCGCGAGCGTGTCGAAGTGTCGCCGGTACTTCTCCGACACGCGCCGCCTGCGGTCTGTCGCCCCGACGTTGGGGCCGTCGGCCTTGCCGGCGGTCGGGGAGCGCCTCCGCTGACCGCGGGTGAGCCGCTTGGCGGCCTCGAATTCTGCCGGCGTCAGGGACTCCGGGTCATGTTTCATTTTCCGCAGCAGCTCGCCGATTGGGGTCTTCACATTGGCCATGATTGCCCCCACAAATTCGCCGTACCGCGAAGTAGCGTCATCCCAACTCCTCGAGAGCGCCAACTTCGGTTGGCGTTCTCTTCTGGGACTTTCTTCGTTTTGCCTTCTGCCCGGTGAACTCCTCGAACCGTTGGACGATGACGTCGCAGTAGAGCCGGTCGAGTTCCATCAGGAAAGCGCGCCGCCCCGTCTGCTCGGCAGGAGGGGTCAACCTCGCGGTTCCCCTCCGGCGGCCGCCTTATCTCTCATTCGCTGTTTCGCAGCGCCTCGATGTTCCTATGGCCCATTCCGGACGCTCCGTTTGAGAGTTGCTCCGGCGCGGAACCGGACGCATTTGCGCTCCGGCAGGCGCTTGCGGCCGCCGCCGGGCGTCGGGATATCCCGCGCCGCCCAGGTCGCGGGCCGGAAACGGCCGAAGCCCCGGACGTCGATCTCGCGGCCGGCGGCCAGCTCGTCTGTGAGCGTGCAGAACAACTCGCGGACGAGGCGGTCGGAAAATGTCACCGACACCCCGAGCCGCCGAGCAAGTGCTCGGGCCAGTCCTCGTCGTCGCATGTGCGGTCCTCGGTGTGCACCGGCTCAGCGAGCGGGCCGAGCTTCGCGTTTTCGATCAGGCACTGTTTGCACAACCGCCGACGTTTGGGGTCTGCCGACACAAACAGCCGGCCACAGCGCAAACAGGGGCGGGTCCGCGCGTTTGCGCGTTGGCGTTTCATCCGCGCGAGCCCCTATATTTCCTTGTCCTCGACCATCAGGTGCTTCCGTATGAGCTTCCAGCCGAGCAATCCGGTGGCGGCGGCGAGCGCCGTCCAGAGAATGGGCGCGCGGTAAGTCCAGGCAATGAGGATGCCGGCGAGGCCGATGGTCGCTACGATCACCTCGTCGACGAGCGTGGGCCACTTGAACGCGGCGAGGATGGCCAGGGCGCCGCCGCACGCAAGCGTGAACACGATGCCGAGTACCGGCAGCTGCGCAAATTTCTCGGCGGCGACGGCGGCAAGTTCGGCCGTTTGGCCCTCCAAGTCCTCGACGCGGTTGCCGAGTTCGGAGACGCGCTCGGCGACGGTGTTGCCGAGCGACTTGCCCACGCCGACGGCGAGCGACTTGCAGCCGCAGGGGGCGATGCAGACGGCGAGAACCAGCGCGGACGCGAACAGCAACCAGGCCCTGTGCATTGCAGTGCTCCTTTCGTCACCGGGACAATGGTCCCTCTACCTTCCACCCTAGGGCGGGGTCCGAAGGCCGTCTAGCGGGAATGAGCGAGGTGATCGAATTGTTCGGGATGAGCGGGATGAGCGACTTGGGCTAA
>Ga0307928_10001384_pt1 | contig 18319 bp, 18 predicted proteins | sample AceLakmetagen232_FD_201815 | JGI IMG/M metagenome (GOLD analysis project Ga0307928, IMG submission 201815) | Saline water microbial communities from Ace Lake, Antarctica - #232 | ecosystem: Environmental > Aquatic > Non-marine Saline and Alkaline > Saline | place: Antarctica: Ace Lake... | reverse complement strand
CATAAAGCAACTGCTAATATCCCAAGAATGAAGATAGTCGGCATGATCCCTATTGATGATGTGCTTATCATTTCTTCGGTTACTTCTTTTGGATACCTGCGAATAAGTATAAAGCTCGTTGCGCCAAATATAGATAATACTGCTACGCCCTTACTTATTAAGTTGTATAGCTTCATATTCATCACGATACTTCTCTAGTAATAAAATTGCGTTTTGATTTGCTACTGGATTATCTACAAATAACTTGGCTTCAAGTTTACCCTCAATACTAACCATTTTGTCTAAGAGTTCAACCTCATACAATTCAACTTTGCGAAGTCCATTATCCAATATTTTCTTAATCATTGGGAACTCAACTACCATTGCCATAATTTTAATAAACACTTCAGGCTTATCGGTCAATTTAGCAAGTATATTAAATCCTATTTCTTCTATCTTAGCGATACCTATTGGAGTTTTAAAATACTTAAATATAGTTCTCGTTTTAAGTAAAGTTATAATAGTTGCTAATCCCCCTACTGATACTACGAAGTTTTTAAGACTTGCGAAGTCCGTTATCATAGCAACCCACTCATCAAATTGACTAGGCTCAACGATTACTTCCTCTATAATTTCTTCAGCGAATACTCCGTTAATTCCTAACATTGTTACTGCGAATAATGCAATTACTAATAATACTTTTCTCATAATGCCACCACTTTCTTTTTATTTAATTCTAATTTACCATCTTTAATGTTATAAAAACTCAATGGGAATTTTGTTTCTTGCTCTTCTACTATCTCTAATTTATCAATATGTTTAAGTTGATCGCCCAACTGAATTAAGTATGCCGTATCCTTTTTCACGATATGCGATTCAGCTAACTCATCTAATAAGATTTTAATAAGATGTTGTTGCCTATTAACTAAACTATATAATTCCTGTAAACTAACCCCATCTAATTCTAACTTACTCACATCAATATATTTCATTTCACTCTTATTCTTAATTGCTACCTTGATATTTCTCATCTCCTTTATTAGTAATAGCCGACTATATTAAGTTTAGTCGCTTTTTACTGTGTACTAAATAGTATTAATTTAAAATTATTTTATATGTTTACAATATAGTTTACAATATAATCAAATCATTGTTTACAATACATTTTATTACCCTGTGTAATGCGCATATATTAGCATTTTCACCTATATTATTTAATTATTGCTAACATATAAGCATTTTCGTGATAATCAATCTTTATTTATATTCATATTCGTGTATATCGAGAGGGCTTTTACACCCTCAACAATTTATGCTGTGTGGTACATAGTATTATTTTAAAAATATTTTATCTAAAATTCTCTAATTGTTGTAGTATAATGTTCTACTGTAATAATATCGCCAGCAGTATCAGCCATAACAACTAATTGTATTTCATCATTTGGTTCTAATTCTACTACACATGTTCCTGACAATACTTGTTCCTCGCCAACAAATTTTAAGAATACACCCATTTGTGAGCCTGTAATAAATACACCGTTTTTCTTAACCCCTAAGTCAGTAGTAATACCTGATGAATCTCCTGATAATGTACCATGATAATCTATCTCAAAGAATTTAGGCTTGCTTCCTGTATATTTAATACCTGGAGTAACAACTGTTGCTACACCAAAATTTCTAGCCAAGTTATTTACAAATGTTCCTAATATAGGATACCAAGTATCTGCTAGCGTACAAGTTGTATTAGATGGAGTATCCAAATAAGCAAATACGCCTGCTGAGTTATTCTCATCAACATCATCTCGTAAGCCTTTTAACATCTCACTATGTAACGCAGTTTGAGCCTTATGATTTAATGCAAACTCTATATCATATTCAGTTGCTAAACCGTTAGCGGTAGATTGTATGAGTGTAGTCGTGCTTTCTTGTATCAATGCACCTGTGTATTCTAATTCACTATTTACTATGTCGGCTAATTGGAAGTATACCGTTGCTGTTCCTGTTAATGTTAATGTATCTCCATATACTCCATATTGATTTTCGTTATTAACTGTGTCTACTGCATAAAATACACCCGTTGTTTCTTTGATAGTTGGAATTGCTGTTGTATCTATTACATCACCTATTGCTACGGCTAATGCGATACCTACATATTGGTCTTTAAACCAATCTCCATTATCAAGATATGCTTTATCTCGTACGTTTGTCCCAACACTTAATCCATCAAAATTAGTTAATTGGAATGTGTCATTGTTATTATTTTTATAAGGTGTATCTGTTATACCTTGTTCTATTTGTAACATATCTATTATTTCTTGTATAGTTAATGTATCTGCTGATGAAGTATAAAAATACACTGCTATGTATTTACTATCACTAGCGCTTGTTGATGTAAGAGTTATTGCACCATTATCTTGTACTAACCCTGTATGGGCAACTCCTATATCAGGCTCAATGTTTGTAAATGCAATACCAAACCTTGCTGTAACTGTTGATTTAGATACATTATAACTTGTACTTGGTAAACAAGGAATATATAAAGTCCTAGTTGCTGCAAGAGATGAGATAACACCTGATGCGTTTAAATAGGCTTCTAATACATTTGTATTTTCTTTATCTAGTTCATTAACACCTACTGAATAAATAGATGGATTAGATAAAACTTTTATACCCTCTATATATGTGTTTGTGTCAACTATATTGAATATTTCACTTTCTATTTTACTTATTAGTGGGGTGTTTTCAAATGGGATTACCATAACCCAATCTACTTCAACTTCCGCCCAACCACTTGCATTTGTATCTACTACCGAAACATATCCTGTACCACTTGTACTAACTGCTTTTAAAATTTCAAAGTTTCCACTACCACTATGGAAATCAACTACTCCACTTGTTTCACCAAGTCCTACTAATGGACTAGAGGCTTTAACTCTAGCAACTAATAATCTTGATGTTGTATAACCGTGTTGTTGATACATTCTACCATTTGCTCCTGTTGCAGTGAATGACGCTATGGTATTTGTTATAACTGGTACTGATGTCCCTGTTGATAAGAATGGTGTCAATAATCCATTTGAAAAATCACCGTTTTTTAATACTTGATTAAGTGTTAACCCCTCAATAGATTTAAGAGTTGGAATACCTTTAATCGGTTTACCTAGTCCATATGTTGAGTTAACCGAACTATCGAATGTTAATGGTAAAGGTAGTAAAGTCTCACCTTTCATCATAAACTGAACGCTATCGTAATACACATCAGTTTTTAAATCTTGCGTATGGCTTACGATTACATTGTTTTCCGTATCATCATATACTAAGTCTTTATATGTTCCTGCTATACCTGTTAAACTTATCGATACATTTGTCGATAAATCAGTTAGTGTATTTGGAAATAATATATCTAGTTTACGATATGTAGTGAGTGCGAAGTTATCTACTGTTGCGTAGAATTTACCTGCTGTATCGTATGTTAGTAATATTACTTTCTCTAATGTGTCTATATCTTCTTCGTTAACTGTTGCTCTTCCCTCAACTACAATTATATCACTTTCATTAGTTGTAATTAGTGCTTTCTCAGCATCGGATAAATGATTTCTTTCTGTTGTTAATCCACCTTGTATTCCTGCTAAATCATTATGTAATGTTTGGAATGGTGTATCAACATGAGATGCGTTATCTGTTCCACTATGCACGATTGTAATAATTGGACTTAACACACTTGTTGTTCTACCATAATATTTAATAACTATTCTATCAGTTGCTAAGATAGTAAATTCACTTTGTACTGATGTAATATTATATAGTTGATTAACTGTTGCGTTTATTTCTTCCGTTTGTGTTTCAAATAATAGAGTTTCAGTTCCACCACTTGCTCTTTTATATACTTTCATTTTAGCAGTAGTTAACCCATTTGTACTTGATAGTCTTGCATATGTTCCAAACTTCCAAGTTCCTGCTTCTATTGCTGTTCTATCTAATACTGATGAAGCAAATGAGTATATAAGCGTGTCAGTTGAAGCACTTGATAATACTATTGAATCATCTTCTTCAGTTAATCCTAAAGGTAAAGGACTTAATAATTTATATCCGCCTATATCGCTTGCTGTTGTTTCTAAATAGAATGTAATTGATTTACCTGCACCTTGTGTTCCAACATCTCCATTGACCCATTCAGCACCATTATATATAATTGATTCCCCTGTTTCAGGACTTGGTGCATTAACATTTGATAAATCATCAAATTCTAAATTATCTATTTTTGTATCTAACGCTATTGCTTTATCATCTACTAAGCCAATGTTAGTATCTACATTACCCTCATCTGTTATTACATCTACAAATGTTGGAGTGTCCGTAGTTTTAACTGATTGATTAAGTAAATTGTTTTTAGCTAACTGATAAGCATATGAAATATTACCTGCTGTTGTTCCTATGTTACGAGCAAACTTAACATCTTTCGTCGCTGTTCCCTCAGTATCATATTCATTAACGGGCATAAGTCCACCTGTAACACCTGTAAGTGCATCTATAATGTTGTTTAACTCATCTATCTCAGTGTAAATAGTATTCAATACCAACGCTATTGCAGTCGCAGTTTCAGTATTAAAATCATCATTAGATAATGTTGTTGCTTTAAATGTTTCAGTATATTCTAATGTATTGCTTAACAATATTTCGTTATATAATGTTGTTTGTTTATCCCATTCAGTACCATCAAATTCCCAAGTTTTATAATCTTCATCTGTCGTTTCAAAAACATTAACAAAATTAGATGTAACTGCACTTGGATATAATGCAATTATCTCATTTGATATAGTTGTTGCATCACTTGATGCTGTTGCATATTCTCCTAAATAGTCTGTATCAGATAAATCAATTTCTAATTCTTGGAAACTTACCTTATATTGTGTCGCACGATTTGATTTTATAATACCACTTACACCCGTTACGATATGGAAATAGAATAAACTCCACCCTAACTCTTGGTCTGCTGCTGGTACAATAGCATCAATTATCTCTGTGTCTGTTTCTCTTCTCATTTTAAGACTAGGTATAGGATTTACACCTGTCAACTCAAAGAACTTTTGAGGAAAGAACTTAATCTTTGCAGAGTTCGTTCCCCAATCAGCATAAAACCACGCAATATCAGTATAGTTGTTTTCTAATATTGGTGTAACATCAGTCAACTTATCTAAACTGTCATCTACTGTGTTTAATTTATATACTATATTTCTACTCATTTTTTACCACTCCTATTTCTTTGGCTTTGGCTCTTGTTTTGGCTTGTTCAATACTTGTTTCGTTGTCATGTTAACTTTGATTTTTACTTTTTCCATACTATGTTACTGTAATTTGGAATGATGTTACGATTAAATCTCCACCACTTGGGAAGTCATTGTTAGTTGTTAGTGTTTCACTTGCTAATGAATTAATTAACGATTGACCTACCACTTTTAAATACACATGGTCTATTGTATTTCCTGATGGTATTGTTAATGTTACACTTGCTGATACATCTGTAACTCCACTTGATGCTGCTGTATATGTTACTGTACCTGTTGCTATTTCTGCTGCACCTACTGTTGCTACTAATTGTAAATTTGCTAATTGCCCTATTCCATCTGCTAATGCGTTTAATCCCGCTACTTGTAATGCCATCTTTTTATTCTCCTTTTATTTTATAATATATTTTATTTTCTTCATCAGTCAATTCTTCAACTAATGTTTGTATCTTCATATCTTCTATACTAATTGGTAAATCACCTTTAACATAGATACCTACCAAACCCATTTTAGGGTCTGGCACTATGATATCTACTTTTCCTAATTCGTTTAATTTTAATAAATACATTCGTTCCACCTACTTAAATTTCTTGACAACGGAATGTTTGCGTTGTAATTTCTAATTCACCTATGTAATCTTGACAAGCCCATTGTTGTAATAAGGTATCAAACATACATAATGTATAAGTTGCTCCATCACTACAAGCTGGTGCTGTTGTTGTTTCGTTTGTAGCACTTGCATAACCTAATCCATCATTTACAAATGCACAGCCTGTTACTGTATCTACTGCTTTAATATTTCCTACATCTGCTATTGATAAACATTGGTCAATAGTTGGTGTTCCACCTGCTACGGCTACCCAATCAACTTCTGCTCCACTTGCTGAATATTCTAATGTACTAATTGCTGAAGCTGTGAATGATGCTGATAGTGTTTCGTTAGTAGGTTGGTTATATATAATACTACTTGATACACTTGCTGACATATCAAATCCAACTGACCTAGTAACTTCATAACCAATTTGACTTGTTGCTACTGCTGACATATTAATAGAAATTATATGGTCTTCTAAACCGATTTCATTTAATATTGCACTAACTGCTGTAACTGCAAATGATGCTGATAATTCTTGATTAAATAATCCTATTTCGTGTTCTATATTACTTGTTGCTATTGCTGTGAATGATGCTGATAATACTTCATCATTTGATTCTCTTAGATAAGTCATATCTAATGTTGCTGTTGCTAAGAATGTTGCTGCTAAGTTTTCATTATTTTTAACATATTCAAACAATGTTGATAATGCTGCTGTTGCTCCAAATTCAGCTTGTAATGAATAGTTAAGTGCTGACTGTTCATATGTTACATCAAGTGATGATATTGCTTCAAACTCTGCTATAAGTCCAAAGTTATATATTTGTTCATATGTTGATGATAGTGTTGCTATTGCTTCAAGTTCTGCTATTACACCATGATCTAATCTTTGTGATGATACCATTAAACTTGTTGCTAATGCTGACATTGCTATTGATATTGCTATATTACCACCGTTTACATATGAAATATTGCTTGTTGATAACGCTGATAAGTTGACTGATAGTAATTGATTTATTTTAGATACTGTTACCATATCTAGTGTTGCTGTAACACTATCCATAACGGCTGCTAAGAACTCTACACCATCATATGATAAATCACTAACACCTGGTCGGCTTAATAAACTGTTTAAATATATTAAGTTTAAATCACTATCAATATAATTAAATGCTAAATAAATATTATATGGTGCTTCAGTTTTATGTAATATCCAAGATGACCCGCTTGGTATTCCTGTTAAAGTCATATGTTGATATAATACATTTAATGAATATGCACCAGTACCAGTTGAACCTGTTTTCCTATACTTATCATATATTGTGTGTTTCGTTGTACTTGGATAATATGACAATGTAAGATTTTGTTCACTACCTAATTCTTTAATAAGTGAGTTATTTGATGAAAAGTAATCTCCTACTATTAAATTTGACCTATCACTTACTGCGTGAATAACTGTTGATAATGCAGGTATCTCATTCGGGTTAATTCCTGCTATCCATTCTTCTGCCTCAATTAGTGTGTCAGTTCCTACACTACCTACTGGGAATGTGTCAGGCGTTGAAGTTAAATCATTAAAATAACTTATCTCAAATGTTTCTACTTCTCCATTAACATCTCCAAATGATATAGGTACTAATTTATATCCTGCTACACCACTCGTATCTGCTGCTAATTGATAACCTGCAAACTTAGGATGTTTGAATCCTACATGAAATACCATTGATGTTCCTAGTGGGAAATGAGTTGATGTCATATTTAACAATGTATTCCCATTACTTACTGAATCCCATTGTGCTGCTAACACTGGTGTATCATATGTTGCATTCCATTTTAATCCATTAAATAATGCTTTCCTACCTCTAGTTGTAAGATAACCCGTATCATTTTTATTTTCACCACTAAATATTATATATTCTTCTCTAACAAAGTTAGTTGTTATATTTCTCTTTTGTATAGTAAACGGACTGACCGATTTATTAACTGTGGTTAATGGGTTTAATATACTAGAATTTTTAACAAATAAGTATTTTACATCCATACTATTGTGTCTTGCAATCATATGAATTTTAATAACTTTATAATCATCTACTGTGTAATCATTTAATCCCCATAATGTGAATGGAGTTAAATTGTTATATGTTTTAGTAACTTCATATGTATCATTTCCAATACGGTTAATATGCGATTTAAGAGCCTTTCCATATCTTGATAACTCTAATACTGAATCTTTCTGATTGTTCATTACAGTAGCAGTTTTGTATGTTCTATCTATATTGTGTCGTTCTACTCTAACATCCATATCTCTCATTGGTTGATAATAAAATCTCATTTGCATTTCAGCTACTTGTTGAGGAACCCAATCTAATGTTGCATAACCATTTGCAAGTAACCAACTATGAATTATTACTTCTTGAACCAATGTACCATTACTCGGTTGAGTAGCGTTTTCGTATTTAACACCAAAATTTTGTATGATGTTATCTCCCTCATTATAGTAAACGGTATTGTTCTTATAAACACCAGCCCATAATGTAGCCATATTTCTTTCTACTGTTAATTGATCCCATTCTGCTTTAGATACAATGTAGTCGCTTATATCCGCCTCTATAAATTCACTACCTGAGCCTGTATCAACTTCAATATTAACTATCGTACCTTGTATTTTTCTAATTCCACTATCTAATATAAATACTGCATTAGTATCTATAAATTTTGTATCTTCAGTTCTAGGTGATACACTACCTGTTTTACTAGGAAAATATGTATAACCTATCTCTTCTTCTTTTTCATATGTTCCATTTTTAATTTTAGAGTAAACACCTAATCCATAATCTGCAATATCACTTGTTACTACTTCACCTATGATATCACCTAATGTAATTAAGTTTCCTAATTTACCAAATGGTTCATTTCCTATAATACTATCTAAACTTAATGTTGGTACTGCATCTACACTTCTAAACATATCGGTCAAGTTGGTCAACATATTTGCGCCTGAGTATTCTTTTTCAGTTGCTTCTACATCTAATAACAATTCCGTTTCTGCATCATATGAGAAAGATGATAATCTACTAAAATTATGTGTTTCTAATATATTATCTAATTGGTCTTTATATGTTATGGCAATACCATTTTTAGTAGTATATAATCTATCTGCCATTTGATATAATGACAATTTAATAATTGGTTCCGACAATGATATTGAATGGTTATATATGTTAGGTGATATTCTAGTTGATATATCCTGTTGAATACAAGACTCATAATCAACTCCATTTATCGTTATAACCACATTTGCAAAGTCTGGATATGCTTCTCGCTTAGATAAGTTATTAAGTTTGATAACCCCTAAGTTGAATTCTTCAGCTCCATCTAATACAAATTCTATTGGAAATTCATGTTCTACGGTTACACCACTAATTTTGATACTAACCATAATATCCACCTGCATTACTATTTCTTCTAGTACCTCTTGCTTTTATTTGTACTTCGTTTTCTAAGTTTAATCTATGTGTATCTACTGCAATACCTATTGTGTTTATAAACATTTCTCCACCTACTGCAATACCTGCTACTGGAAAACTAAATAATGCTAATGCACCAATACCTACTAACTTACCTGCATCTGCCATTGTTTGTTCTAATTCACTTATTCCTAATTCACCTGTTAATGCTTGGAAACCTTTGCCTACAACTCGTTTTGTTTGCATGGCTGCAAGTCCAAATACTATTTTGTTTTTTGCTTTAACTTTAGCCATTAAATCAGGGCTACCTGCATTACTTGTTTTTTGGTCGGGACTTTGTGAAAATCCTCCTACATCAGACTTTGCTAACCTGATTATATATTCGTTTGCCATTATACATCAGCCTCCACCCAATCTAGTTCTAAGAGCACAATACCATTATCTGTTAATGTTCTTGCACCACCTTTAATTAACGCTATATAACTAAATGTAACACCATCAAATATATGTACTATATCCCATAGTGCATCTTTATTTTCTTTATTCATTGTTACTGAGTATAACTTTTTGTCTATCTCTGTGCTATTATAGAACACTGACATTTTAGGAACGGCAACTTTATTACTTATTGTTGCTTTTGATATACCTGTTTTATTGCTATATGCAGGGTCTCCTCCTGTACCAAATAATTCATCTTCAAGTTTCATTATTTGATAAGTAGTTGGTTCAGTTATAGCCGTTGATGTCATAATCGCTTTACCTGTTGATATAGCAGTCCCATTACCTGTTGCTATGAATATCTCACCTAATGTATTAGAACTAGCACCTAACGCTGTAAAATCAGTATCACCTACAAATGATATTTGATATGATGAACCTATATTAAATGCGCCTGCTTCTATTTCTCTTAATCTCATTTTCCATAAGTCAGTATCTTTTTTAATATATCCATTTTTAATTGCTGTTAAATATATATTGATTTTATAAAATGAATAAAAGTTACCACTTTGTACTGGTAATGTTGCTTGTTTATCACCACGACTTGTCTTAAATGCTACTGTGTAACCATCTAATTCGGCCTGTTTGTTTGTAAAGAAATAATCTCTAAACTCTTTTAATGCCATTTTTACTTCTGTTTCTCTTGTTGTTCTAAAGAATACTTGATATTGCATATAGTAATCTGATCTATCAGCTAAGTTTACACTAGGTGTTTCATTTGATATCTCTTCACTAACTGGAATAACCTCTACTCTTTCGTACTCAAACTTATTTGATGAACTACTATCTACTACATAGGGTATGCCATTTTGATACAAGCCTATTAAATACCCACCTTTAAACACTACTTCCTGTGTGTTGGCGTTTAACACTTCTACCACTTTATCATATACTAATTCTTTAAATAGATTAGACACGCTGTGTACCCCCTAATTCCTCTAACATCTTATTTTGATTTTCTAATAAGATTTGATTTACTTCTAACATATTATATGGTATTCCTAATTGTTGACTGAACCCATACATTGCTAATTGACCAGTTGTTTTCTCACTAATAAACCCTTTATTCGGGTCTACTATCTCGCCTGTTAAATAGTGAATAAATCCCTCTTCTTGATAGATTATATGAGGTACTGTAAATGTATTATATGAAATAACAATCTCATCTGCCATATCAATAAATTCAACACCATTTCTAACCATATCTCCACTATCGCTAAACTCTGCCATAACACCTAATGTGATTTGAATAACATCTGCCATGTTAATTTCAGCCATATTCTACCCTGCTTTCGTAATCCAATATTCATAGAATGTTTTATTCCTATGCTTATTACCCATTTGATTCATAGGTTTAGGATCAACTGCACCTATCATACTAAAATCACCTATATTTGCATTGTTATATGATTGTCTTTGAAATGTAATCTTATCATTAACTTCAAAATTTAATTGAGTAGTAGTCTTAATTATCTCTTCTACTGTTCCAATGGGTGTATTTGACTGTGGTGTCCATCTTGTATGTTTAACTGATACTCTATTACAAAAGAATGGTTCCCCATCAGTTGCCCAATCAGGTGTGTTATCTCTTGTATCTCGTTTATGTAAGTATGCTACATTTTCTTTATAAAGTTCTCTAGGCATTAATACCCCACCTCAAACTCATCAGTTGGAACAAACCCCACCATTTCACCTATTACATATACATTAGATTGTTTTAACATATTAATGATAGATTTAGGCCACTTAGTTTCACCTGCTAAATACTTACTAAACCAATCTACATTTTCTTCTAACTCAATCATATATGTTAGTGCATTAATAATAGATGTAACTTCACCATTTGCATTAAGTGATATATTATATTGAATTAAATCTCTATGCTTAAATTGGTCTTCTTTGTTATTATGATAATTGTTTGTATATAAACTATGCAATGCTCTTCCCATTTTTTCAAGCATAACCTTAGCACTTGGTTTCCATAAATCAACTAGGTATTCATAACCTGTATATTTAATTAAACCTGCTTCAGTTAAATAATGAAAATGTTCTTCACTATTATATTTCAAATATTCAGTTTCTACTATTGCCATGTTCTTCACTCCTTTAATAATATAGGGCAGGGTATTAACCCCACCCATATTAGTTTATTATATTTAGTCTGCTTCCCACACTGCGTAGATAGTATCATCTGCTGTTGCTAAATCTGTTGCTCCAACTAATGAAGTACCTCCTGCATCATAGGCCCAACCTGTCAATGTATTTGCTGTATACACTGGAACTGGGAAAGGCTCGTAGTTTAATATAACTGTGTGATTTACTAATACATCTTCAACCACTATGTCAGCCTCACTTGCTGCTATATTTCCTCCGTTAAGGTCAAAAGTCAGGCTTGTTCAACTAGCATCTAAATCATGAAACTTAAGTAATGCTCTTGCTGGATTTGTTAATTTGAATCCTGATACCATTTCAACTTGTGCTAATGTTCCGTTAAATCTTTCTGAGTCTTTAACACGAACCATATCAACACTTGTTACAATTGAGAAAGCATCATGGTCATACATTGCATATTCTAATTCATCACCTGTTGCCCAAGTAATTCCACCGATAGTTGCTCCATCAATAGCTGCTGCATCTAATGCTTCATATTCAATAACTGTCATACCTGCAACTCTACCTACATTACCACCTGAAACTACCATATCACCGATTGTACCAGTTCTTTGGAACTCATCAGATTTAAGTAACAATGCGTAAACTTTAGGACTAACAACTACTACATCAGGTACTACACCTGTTGCTACTAATTTAGCTCTGTCATCAACGATTGTATCAAATACAGTTGTTGATGATAATACTGTTAAGATGTTAGTTGAGTTTATAATACCAACTGTACCTATTAACTCTTTAACACCCGATAATGTCCAAGCCTTAGCAATCTCTTTAATACCCATTTCTAATTCTGCTGCTGCGATTGGATATGCTACTGAAGCTGCTGTTGCGTTATAAATTTTTCTTGAACGGTTATATTGTAAATTCAATGCGATAGTAATTAATGTGTCTTTTACGATTGCATCACTGAAGTCTGCACCTGGTACTGTAGGTGTAATAGTTCCAACACCTGGTTTATGTACTAAAATTTGACCTGCAGGGCCAAGTTGATATTTAGATGTAAATGTAATACCATCTTGGAAAATGTTGTTAAACCATAGATTTGGTTCAACTAATGCTGAGAATTTGTCATCTACTGAATGTCCAGTTGATGCAGGATATAATAATACCCCTCTATCATTTGCTAATATTGATAGCAAGAATGTAAATAATTTTTTCATATGTGTTTCTCCTTTTTTATTTTTTGATATACTGACCATAAAGTTTAGGATTTGCTGCCATATACTTTTCTGTGTCTGACATATCACTAGGATTGCCTGCTCCGTTATTTTCGTTAACTCCAATATGTATACCTGTTTTAGATTTGAAATTAGGATATTTCTTAACAACTTCCTCAAATTTACTTGGGTCATTGCCTGCTAATTTCATTACATCTTCAAGGTTGTCATCGGCTATGTTTAATTTAGATGCCATAAGTTCACTTGCATATTTAAGTTGAGTAGACTCCCACTCTGTTTCTTTAGTCTTAAATGCGTTTACTTGTTCCTGCAATATTTCTTGCTCGGACTTTTGGTCTATTTGCCATTTTGTAAACTCATCAAACTTTGTTTTTAATTCCTTTGGATCAAATGCGTTGATACCTAATTCTTTAGATAGTTCTCTTGTAGCCTCTATCTTACTTTGTTTTGCAACTTCAATAGCCTTATTATCAGCAATTACTTTTGCTTCATTTGTTGCTATCTCCGCTGGTGTTAAATCTACTTCTCCTCTTTCATTACCTAACAATTCAACTGATGTTGTGATAAGTAATTGAAATAGTGATGATGCTATTAACATAATTTTAAACATTTTATTCCTCCATTTAAAGTCAGTACGACTATTGCCTAGTTTGAGGTCTAGTAACCTTTATAATAAACTCGCCATATTACTTGCGATTATACCTACCGTTAATAATTCTTGTCTACTTACTAATGTTGTTAAGAAACTTACATTCTCCGTTGGTACTACTGTTGATAGTAAACTCGTTATGATAGGCTTTTGTACTGACACTTTGAGGTTTTGTATTTCATTAAACAACTCATCATCAGTTAAATCTCTATCACCATTAAGTGGTAAACTACCAACCTTAGAAAATGCTACATTTCTATTTCTTAAATTTTGCCATACCCATTTACCTTTACTTGATGACAACAACAAATCACCGAAGTTTTTACCTTGATTAGGATACTTATATATACTTCCATTATGAAATCTAATGAATAAATCGCTACCTCTTCTATCACCTGCTGATACATTACTACTAAAAAACGGTGTAAATCCCTCATCCTTTAGTTTCTTTTGGTCTGCCGTAGATGTTTTAATCCGTTTAAATTCATGTATTATCTTAGGCATTATTCTTCTTCTTTATCTTTGGTTGTTTCTTTCTTAGTTGGAACGCCATTATTTAACATCTTACGAGCTTTGTCTTCAGGTATGTTTAAGAATGTCATTAACATCTCTAATGCTCCATCAAACGATAATACACCGTTATTAAACCCATCTACTATTGCAACTGCTGATGTGATTTGTGCTCCATTTAATAATACTTCTTCTACATTTTCTTCGGGTGTTTCATCTTCTAATATTTGATTGTCTTTCTCTTGTGCAGTATCAGCATTTTCTACCTCTACTACGCCATCAGGGATTTCAATAATATCAACCTCATCTTCGGTTAAACTCTCTTCACTTGCTATATTAATGTTTTGCAATGCACTTGCCTCAGCAGTAGATATGGTATCTATTCCATTATCTAACTTAATTCTTGCTGATATTGCTAGTTGTTCTTTCTCTGTTACATCACTATGAACATATTTAACACCTGTTAATATATCCCATGTTGTGTTAATACCTAGTGCTACTTCAGTTGTTCTATCTTTTTTAGACTTAATAATATAATCTTCAAATGATGGTATGATTTCAAACTCAGGTATTGCGCCTACTATGAAATTGCCATCAACTGTTTCTTTCATATCTTTAGTCATTAAATGGAACTCTAACGCTGTTTGTATAAAGTCAGCTAGAAACTCTTTCCATAACTCTATTTTCTTATTACGAGTACGAATAGACACTTTCTCACGCTCTTGTTGTGATTCACTGCTACTATCTATACTTTCTAATCCTGTTACACCTACTGTCAATGGTGATAGCCCTGCATTGTTTAATACTTGAACTACCCATATCTTATATGATTCAAGATGTTTCTCAGTTCTTACATCTCCTTGTTCATATAGTATTTTTTGTTTATCTACATTTTCACTAGGGCTGTCAGCATATATAATATGATTAACTTTGAAGTCATCAGGCAATGTAGCACTACCGCTACCATTCTTAGGCATATACTCTTCAGGGAAATATCTAACTAACTTACCATCTCTAAACTCTTGAATCCAAGTTGATAGTATTTCATCTATTCCATCTAATGCTCCATACGATCCTGCGTAATCACTCTCACCTATTGTGCTATTTCTAAACTCACTATTAGGTAATTTGTTTGGCTTATATAAACTTAACTTCTTAAAGTAGCCTATGAAGTCAACTCGTTTTAAGTCTTTAGTTTGTTCTAACTCATTCAACTCAGCAGGGTTCCAAGTAGGTTCTACCTGTGCTTGCCCTCTTGTATCAAATTGTAATCGTTCTAACTTATAATCAATGTAAGCACCTTTTTCACCAACACCATACATCTCACTTAATCTATATTTGGCTTTACCTTTTTCATAATATACAAAGAATATATCTTCTACTATACGACCACTTACAATCACATTAGTATAGTTTTCAGGTTGCCATGATTCAAGTATAGGATATTCACTTACTAATGGATTACGGGTCATTTTCCACGCTACTCCACCACTCCATGATTCCGTTTCAATACCTTTACTCATCAATGAACTTATCTTATTATCTGCTAACATCAAGTCTAATTCTTCTTGTAAGGACTCTTCATCTTTACCCTCTACATTTAACTTAAAGCCATTTCCAATAATTAAGTCTACCATTTTCTCACTTATTAGTTGAGGAAATCCACTATGTATCTTTCTAAAATCATTGTTACCACTAGCCCAAAAGTAATTTAATGATTCACTAGGTTGCCCACTTCTATAAAACTTAGGCGCTTCCTTACGATAGAAATATGCTATGTCTTGTTCAATTCCTGCATACCATATACCATTTTCTAATATTCTCCTAGTCATATGTCTATCATCATATGGGTTTTTCATGCTTACTAACAATGGATTATATTTCATCTCTGTGCCAACTCCTCTACCAAATTGTTGTATTCTTTTATCTATCATCTTACCAGCCCAATATAGTGGGTTTACTGCGTTCCGTACTTTCATCTAAACCCTCCTTAAGAGATAGTCTATTTTGTTAATTTTATTTCTTTATTTGTATGTAATGCTAATGTGAATAACAATGCTATAACGACAAAAATAAGTATCTCAGGTATTGTCATTACTAACGCTATACTCATGATACTCCATACTATTGCTCTTGATAATACTAATACTGTGAAGAAGATACAAAATGTCAATTTACTATTCATTCTATTTTGCCCTCTTTTCTTAATCTCTCTAGTGTTATCTCTAATGCTTCAGCAGCCTCATTAAATGATAAATGCGATACTACCATTATCTCTGCTATTAATTCTTTTTTATCTAATACCATTACATCTTGTTTATCCATTTATATTACCTATATCTTTCTAGCCATATAAGATGTAAACGGTGCTTGCCCATATTCTACACTATCTACTCTATCTTTATGTAGATGTTTAGCAAACCCTCTTATATCGGTCTTACTTGTTGTTACATAATACGCCTTAGTAAATGATGTATATATTGGTTCGGTCTTATCAGTGAATAATAACCTACCTTGATCTAATAACGATATACCTAAATCAATTCGTTGCTTTATTGTATATTTATATGCTTTGTAACATCTTAACCCATAATGTAGTTTAGTTCTTGCATCCATTGTTAATCGCATTATCTTATTAGCTGCATCAATAAATATGCCTTTCATATATGGTGAATACTCTTCATAATAAGGTACAAACCATTTAACAAACTGTTCCCATATTTGATCGTGGTTAGCATCATTAAACTCTATGAAGTCTACTACTATGTGATGCCTATAACCTCGTGTCCATACATTGAGTGTGAATACATTGTTATCTGTACCACCTACATCTTGTCCTATATCTATTACTTCTATTCCACCATGTTTCTCAACGAAGTCTACCCAATCACCTTTAATGATGTTCTTATGTCTACTCATATAATCAGCATAGATAACACCCTCACGGATACCTCTTATACCTATTATTTTTGTCATCCATTGATAGGAACCTTTTGGTGTACTCTCGTATAAGTCCTCTTTTTGTTGTTGTGTCATAGTTGGGTTATCTTCAAACCCAAAGAAGTAATACCTATATTTTTCATTTGCTTCACTACGATTTAATTCTATCCATGTTTCCTTTGGTACTTGACTAGACCACTTTTCTAATGGTCTACCTTTATTCATATAATCTAAATAGATTGGTGCATCAGGGTCGCCACCATTACAACTTGCTAACATAAATCCACTGTTTCTAAACACACGAATAAATGCTTCACTTATAAACTCATCATCTGCTATGTTGATTTCCTCTATATTAAATCCGTTGATTGTTAACCCTAGTATATCACTCCATCTGCTCTTGTTATCATAACCTACTAAATAGATAGTCTTAATCCCTTTAGGTGTTGTAACTGATATTCTTGCTCCACCTACACCTGATGATTTATAATCACATATAGGCCTAAATATATTGTAAAAAGAATCAGGATTTTGTATGAACATTTTTTCTACTACTGGCAAACTCTTTCCAGCTAATACAAATTGTGTATGATTGGATGGACTTGCTAGTATATTCATTATAAACTTGATTCCTAATATGAATGACTTTGATCCATTTGTAACTCCCTCAGCAAATATGATAGGAGTTTTATCTTTTAATATATCTTTATGCTTTTCTAATAAGATTACTTGGTCTAATGTCATTATTTAATTAACCCTGCAAACTTATCTAATGCTACCATAAACTCTTTTGTTTCTATACTACCTTTAACATCAATCTTATCTCCCCATTTACTTGGTGCTAAGTTTTTCAATGAGAATATCAATGCTGTAGTATTACCCTCTAATGCTTTGTTATATAATGTTTGTTCCAATTTAGATATCAATGTTATCTTGCTAACTTTTAATGCTCTCGTTAGTAACGGATACTTATTCTTATAATCATTCCACGCTGTAGACCCTATGCCTAGCGTTTTATATATATCTTCTTCTCTTGCTCCATCTA
>Ga0307928_10001382_pt1 | contig 18322 bp, 22 predicted proteins | sample AceLakmetagen232_FD_201815 | JGI IMG/M metagenome (GOLD analysis project Ga0307928, IMG submission 201815) | Saline water microbial communities from Ace Lake, Antarctica - #232 | ecosystem: Environmental > Aquatic > Non-marine Saline and Alkaline > Saline | place: Antarctica: Ace Lake... | reverse complement strand
TACAGAGATTTAATAAAAAGTTCAAAAGAAATCATTACAAAAAGGATTAACCCATGCCAAAACCTTTTGAGGATTGTATAAAAAATGGTGGCAAAACAAGAATTAAGAAATTAAAGAATGGCAAGTATATGAAAATATGCTACTTAAACGGTAAGTCTTACCCTGGTGAAGTTAAAGAGAAAACGTCACATTATAAGAAGGATTAATCATGGCCTATAAAAAGAAATCTACAGTAAGTCATTATAAAACAGATCAAACAATAGATAAAACTAAAGAAATTGAACTCGATTCTTGTGTTAAGTTTGTTGTTAGTAACTGGGAAGATTGGGATTCTCATTGGTCTAATAAGATGAGTGAGTTTGAAGATTATTACAATAGATGGATAGGTAAGCCACCTAAACGTGATGAAGAATGGCAGAGTAATTTCAATAAAAAGTTAAGTTGGCAAGCTGAAAAAGCTTTAGTGGCTAGATTTCATACAGCGTTATTTCCAACGTCAGCACCTATTGAATATGATGCAACAGAAACAGTTGACGAGTTACAAGGTATATTAGGAAAGTCTATCGTAGCTCATTGGTTTAAGGTGGGTAAGTTTTCAGTTGAATTTTTAAGAAGTATGAAAAGTGCTGCTATTTATGGAACAGGGTTATTTGAAGATGACTGGTATGTTAGAAAAGAAAAAGTATTTGAGAAGAAAGAAGAAATGATTGATGATTTTCGTCCTTCAGTAGATGGTGATACAGGTAAATTTGTTCTTGACGAAGATGGTAACGTAGTTAATCAAAAGGTAGGGTCAAGAAAAAAACTAAGTGAAAAAAACAAGATGGAAATAGTTGAAGATAGATATAGGGTAAGGAAAGCTAATGTATTTGCATGGAGAGTACACCCTAAGAAATTAAATGATGAAGATAACTTTCCTGTAATTAAACAGGAGTTTATTAGTTATGATGATTTAGTAAAGATGGAACAAGAGTTTATTAAATACGGGGTTACAAATGGTTTTGAGAATATGGACAAAATCAAAGAGGATAACTTTACAGCTAAAGATGGTGATATAGATAGACATTTTAAAGATGGGTCTGGTAAGAAAGATAAGAAAAATAAAGATATTGAGATTTTAAGTTATTGGGGTTTATATTCTGATTCAGAAGCAAAGGAATCTGAGCCATCGTGGATAATGGTTGTAAATAGAAAGTTCAAGTTAAGATTATCAAAGAATCCATTTTGGCATAAGAGGCCACCATTGTTTCATATTAAATGGACAGAAGATGAAAAGCCATCGTATTATGGAATAGGGTTGGTACAAATAGGTAGAGATGCAGAAGATAGAGCGAATACTGTTGTTAATATCCGTACAGATGAACGTAGGAAGAATATTAAGGGTGGTGGTTGGTATAATGCACTTGATAAGAAAATAAAGAAAATACATTTACATAATAACGTGCCAGGTTTATATAAACCATGTAGTGACGTTACTAATGCAGTTCGACTTGACATTCCTGTTCCTTCAACACCAGACGATTATAAAGAAGAAGAAATTTCAGTAAACGATCATAGAGAAATTACTGGTGCAACTACATCGTTACTTCCTGTTGCTGATGAAAGAAAACAACATGATACCTTAGGTGGTATGCAGTTGTTGGTAGGTCAAGCTGCAGCTAGATTAAAACCTGATTTAATGATGATGGAAATGCAAGGTATTCGTATGATGGCAAATAGAGCGTTTCTTTTATCACGACAGTTTTATACTCAATCTAAAATGATTGAACTTATGGCATCTCAAGAAGAACGTAACAAACATAATATAGATAAGATGTATGAACTTACACCTGGTGAGATAGTCGGTAAGATGAATTTTTATTGTACTGGATTATCTGAGTCAATAGATAAAGCACAGAATATAGATAAGTTGTTAAAGTACGCAGAGGTAACTGGAAAGATACCAGCAATGCAGGCTATTACAAATTATCAGAATATAGCGAAACGAATAGCGTTATGGTTGGGGTTTGAAGATATAGAGGATTTTGTTGAAATGAATCCTGACAATCCATATCAACCACCACAGCCACAACCTCAACCGATGGGATTGCCAGGACAACCACCAGGAATGCCTGGGGGAATGCCACCTGGAATACCACAGGGATTACCACCTGGTATGCCACCACCTGGGATTCCACAAGGAATTCCACAGTTGCCAATACCACAAGGTGTTCCGTTACCACCACAGGGAGTGCCACAGGGAGTTCCTCAGGGAATGCCACAATCGCCAGGAGGATTACCACCTGAGATTTTACAGATGATAGTACAAAGTATATTAAAAGGTAGACAGTAAAAAAACAAATGCCCGAATAACCGATACGAGTAGTCGTTAAGGCTTCGGCAACAAACAAGGAGAAGGAAAAATGAAAAGAACACATAATATAAGCTGGTTGTATTTTTTAAATAATAAAGGTGAACTTCCACCTACACCAGATCCGGAACCGAATTCAGAATCACAACCTGATCCTGATAGTTTACCTAATGTTACTCCTGACCCTAATGCTATGCCGGCATCAGAACCAGGTGCGTTTGATTCATTCGTAGAGAAAAAAGGGTTTAAGAATAATGATGCTGTCGCTAAAAGTTATGAAGAAATTGAAGCTGCACATCATCGAACGTCAAATACATTCAATACAGTAAAGCAACAACTAGAAGGCGCAGGATATACAGTAGACGAAAAAGGAAATGTTGTACAAACAGGACAACCACCTTTGCAACAGCCACAGCAACCGTATCAACAGCAAGCTGAACCTGTTTATGATCCTTATACTGGACAAGCAATTACTGACCCAATAGCGTTACAGTTAGCACAAATGCCTGTTGGGCAAAGAGAAGCGTTTATATTTAATGCAATGGCAGATCAAAGAGAAAAATTAACAAATTCATCTTTTAAGGCTGAACAAGAAATAATAAATAGTCCAGCTGCGAAAGGGTTTGAACAAGATGTTAAAAACGTAATGATGCAAGTACCTTTACAGCAAAGAGCTAATAAAGAATCGTGGGAACGTGCTTTGTTTGAAGTTAAAGGACGACGATATGATAATGATAGACAGAATTGGGGAAAACAAGGTGTAGATGATTTTATTAATAAAGAAGGCGCACAGGGATTACCACCGTCAGCAGGTGGCGGTGTATCTGTTAAATTAACAGCAGAACAAGAAACAACGTATAAATGGTATCAAGACAATAGACCTGGTACGTTTAAAGATAAAGCACATTTTTTAAAAGCTAACACCCCAACAGGGGGAAGATAAGGAATAACAGTTGAACGAATTACATCCATCAAAGACGGCTAGAAGTGGGAACATACTATCAAAGGCAGTAACTCGTGGAGTTAATGCTGATTTGGGACCGTTCTCTGCTAGTAAAGAAGTATGGTGTCGTCAATGTGGGTTTAGGTGTAATCTTGAAAGAGATGCACGTAATATAGATGAGTTTGCAGGAGAAACAATAGGTAAAGGATTTACAATAACAGATCACGATTATGACGCTCCTGGTGAAGACCTTGACTACGATGGCACAAGCAGGACAACGTCAGATTTAAGTGAAGAATTATCCAATGGTTCATTTGAAGATTGGACAGCAGGAAGCCCAGATGACTGGACTCTTTCAGGTTCTGTAACAGAAACTACAACATCAGGATATTATGATTATGATGGTGGGGTGACTAGTTGCGAAATAACAAGAGATGGTTCTGATATATCCCTGTCGCAAACCGAAGCAACTCCCTCTAATTTTAACAGCAACGATATTGTTTTTAGGGCAAGAGTCAAGAGCGGTGTTAATGAAGTAATCCGATTACAAGTTGACATTAACGGTACATCGTATTATTCACATTACAATATTGCACAGCAAAGATTTCAAGAATTATCAATAAACCTAAAATGTCCAGCAACTGTAAGTTCCTTAACTGTATATATTCTAGCGGACTCGGTAGATGACACAGCGTATGTTGATAGTGTTATTTTAGCGAGGTCAGGTAACCCGACTACTGTAACTGCTTCCGCTGGTTGTCCTCATTGTAGCTCGTATAATTACTTTTAGGATAATCTAAAAAGTATGGCAGTAGAGAAAATTAAAAAGGAGAATTAATAATGAAATTAGCACAAGAATATAATGAAGGATTGATAAAGCTTCCTATTTATGACGCTACAGTTTTGACAAAAGGTCAAGGACTTATTTGGGGAGCAGATGCTTCTTCTTCTGGTTCTTATAATGCGTTGGTTGATTGTGCAGATAAAGCAGAAAATATTTTTGCTGTATTAGCAGAAACACCATCGTCTGTAGTAACCAATCGAGGAACACCTATTATTTATCAAGCACAATGTCAGTTAGTAAATAACTCAAAAATCTTCAAGGCTTATTATGATCTAGCAACAAGTACGGATTTGGACGTAGCTTCTTCAACGTCTACAGTTCTTACAACTGCAACTCATGATGATAACCTTGACGGTTCTTGGATATATATTAATTCCGGTACTGGTGCTGGTCAATTACGTTATGTTAAAGCTGCAGATACAACTGATCTTACAGTCAACACAGCGTTTACCACAACACCTGATGCAACGTCTGATTTTATTATAATCAGACATGAAGGTATACCAACTGATGGAGTAGCACTTAATTCAACTTTTGATAAAATTCTTCCTGTTTTGAATGAAAGTTCAAGTCAGAAGATTTTAATTTTAAAGAATTTTGTTGAAGGTCCGATGGGTACAATGGAATTAGACATCACTGCGAATAGCCACCTTGAGTGCGATAATCTTAATACTAGAGGAGTACGTTTTTATTCTCTAATTATGTTTATTGACACTTTAGTTGCTGCTACTGGTCTTTAATAAGTAATTAATAATAGGAGGAAGAAATGTTTAAATTTTTACTTAATCATTTTGTCCAAAGAGTTTTAAAAAGTAATGTTGGTAATGTTCCTATATCAGCACAAAACTTTTCAAATCTTATGGCTCCTGGTGTTAGGGAAGTATTTTTTAATTCTTACGACGATACTGTAAGAACAGAATCTATGGTACCTCGCTTGTATAGAATGCTAGGGTCAACAAGACAAAATGAATATACTCTTTCAATATCAGCTATGGGTGATTTTGAAGATTTTGACGCAACAGGTCAGATCACTTATGACGATATTGCAGAAGGGTATAAAGCTACGTTTACGCATAAGGCGTGGACAAAGGGTATTAGAATTACACGTAAAGCTAAACAAAATGATCTTTATGGTATTTTTGACGATCTCCCTGCACAGCGAGGAATCGCAGCAGCAAGAACTCGTGAGAAACATGGAGCTTCACCGTTTAACGGAGCGTTTGCTGGTACATCGGGACCGGATAGCTTGTCTCTTTGTAATTCAGCACATACATCACCTGTTGATGGAGTTGCTAATCAATCAAATACAGGTACGGATACGTTGTCAAAGACCACAGTTTCTTCTGCACGTTTAGCAATGAAGAAATTTTATGGTCTTAATGGTGAGCGTATTGGGGTTAAGGGCGACATGATTCTTGCTAATATGGATAAAGAGCAAGACGCTTGGGAGATTATATCTTCTAAGGGTGAGCCTGAAACTGATAACAACAATGCCAATTTTCACTATGGCAAGTATAAATTAGCCGTATGGGATGATCTTACTAGTCAGTATGACTGGTTTATGATAGACAGCAAATTGATGAAACTTAATCTCTTATGGTTTGATAGAAACAAAATAGAATTAAATCAAGATACAGCTTTCAATACATATGAAGCTAGATATTCTGCGTATATGGAATATTCATATGGATGGAGAGATTACATCTGGATTTATGGAAATAATGCGTCTAGCTAACCGAAAGGAGATATGATATGAAAAAATTAATCATGCTTCTTTTAGCTCTTATGTTTGTTTTTACTAGCACTTGTTTTGCCGCTGATTGGTCAAAATATGAGTCAGGAAGAAACAATATAAGACTATCTGGTTATCAATCACAACCTGGATATATCGCATTTGAAGATGGCGATGGAACTGTCTTGGGTTATATGTGGATGTCAACAGGAAAAGGTCTTGTATGGTGTTCAGCTACTAGTGGTATTAGTTATACACTTGGTTCTAATTCAGAAGATTATCAACATGGAATGATAAATTTAGAAAATACTAAATTGACAAATTCTTATGGTGTTGCAATTTCACGATCATTTGATGGATCAATAACTGGACATTCGTATTAACAAAAATTATAGGGAGGGTTAATCCCCTCCCTATATTTATTTTTCAACCTTAACATAAGGAGAATAAAAGGAATTATGAACAATAAATTTAAAAACATATTTATAGTTTTAATAGTTCTTTCTGGTTTGTTTTGTTTTGGAGGAGCTTGGGATGCTTATACTTTAAAATTTAATTTTCAGAATCAGAATAATAGTTTTTATGTTGCACAACTTTCTTTCTTTTGGTTAATAACAGGATTGTTTGGAGCGTATTTAGTTTATACTAAAAATAAATATATGGGTGCCATGGTAGCGCTTTTATCTTTTGGTTTATTTAAAACTTTCTTATGTGACCATGCCCCTAAGACTTATATGTACGAGAGTGCATTGATAGGATATTCATTCTTTATTATTTATTACTTTATTAGACATTTTGAATTTAAAGAAAATATGTTGAAATGGTTAATGATACCAGCGTCGATAAATATATTTATTGTTTTTATACAAGCGTTTGATAAGTCACCAATACCTTTTTTAAATACAAGTCAAGTGTCTGGTCTTTTAGGTAATGAAGGAATGGCAGGTGTATATTTAGGATTAATAAGTATTGTATTTTTAAAGTATTGGAAATTAGGATATTTTATATCTTTAATTGCTATTATATTATGTGACGGATTTGTTGGGTTGATTGCTGCGATAGTAGGAGGATTGTTTTATTTGTTTTTTGATAATAAAAAATTGTTTATTTTATTTTTAATATTATTTTTATTTTGCGGAGCGTTTACTTTTAAATATCTTCCTGGTCAAGTAGGTAGAGCAAAAGAAAACGCAAGGTTAAGAATTTGCATGTTATTAGGTACTCTTGATGGCATTAAACATAATCCTATCTCTGGCTGGGGTGTAGGTAGTTTTATTCCGGTTGTATCTAAGATACTTCCAAAAGAAAGCGAACATTTTGGTACAAGATTTAATACAACCGTTGCAATAATGAATCATCCACATAACGAAGTTTTGTCTGGATGGTGGAAAGTCGGTATAGGTTTCCCTATATTAGTATTTTTAATAGTAATTAATTTATGTTCAAAATTTGAACATTCAAATATTTTATCCTTTTCAATGTTATTGTCTGGAGCTATTACATCAATGTTTTGGTTTTTTCCACCTCCGGCATTAATGGTCTTAATTTTAACAATAGCAATATATGAAAATGAACAAGGGGGACATTATGGTAAAAAAGACAATAAAAGAATTACCAAAAGTAGAAAAAAAAGAACCTGAAAAAAAGGTAATTAAAGAAAAAGACCCAAATCAAAAGTTAATTGACAAACGTAACGCTTTAATTGTTGAAGTTAGGTCTAGTCTTTTATCTAACGCTATGCTTAAACGTGGCGGTTCAGAAGCACGACGTATACATCAACAAGAGATTTATTCTCATAACGGTGTTATTAATGAGATAAATGTAATAGGTAAATATTTGGGGTTAGGTATAACTAATTTAGGAAAATTGAGGAAATAACACAATGTTTATTTTCAAGAAAACCAACAACAGTTGGAGTCATCGAAAAGATATTTTACACGAGAAAAGAAAAGAATTAGCAGAAAAAATAAAACCAGGAATGATGTCTACTAGTCAAATGAAAAAAGGGACAGATGGTTTTATGTCTCATGCAGAGCAAGTAGAGAAATACGATAAATGGAAAGAGTCTAATACTAATAATATGAAACAATGGAGTGATATAAATAAAGAGTTTAAGAAACATGGCGAAGAAGGTCGTGTACATACTCTTGACGATTTAAGAGATAATAAGATGAAGTTTGATTAAAAAAGGAGAACAAGATGGCAAATAGACTAAAAGCTAATCCAATTTATTTTAATATATTTAACGCTGACGCTGATTTAGCGAAACATGGCAACGCTTTTATAGTAAAAAAGATACGTTGGAAATCGGTTGCTGATGGAGATATACTTCGATTTGAAAATTTTAATAATGAAGTTATTTTTGAAGATATTAATACATCAGCAAGTGATTGGCGAGATATAGATTTTGGAGATAAAGGATTTAATTTTGGAAGTAAAGGTGTCCGTATAGATGTATCTGAATGTACAGGTATGGTTGCAGTAGACGGAACAGATGCAGTTTATATTTATCTAATATAAGGGGAAAATTATGCCTCAAAAACATTCAATAGGCGAGAATTTATATTCTTTATTTTATACTGTTCGTAAAAGATTATCAGAAACAACAGCTGCATATTGGTCTGATTTAGAAATATACGCAGAACTGAATAGAGGTCAACAACATATTGCTAAAGTATCAAAGTGTCTTACTAAAACTGTAACAGTCACAACAGTCGAGAATACACAAGAATATGATTTAGTTGATGAAGGATTTTCTGATATTATTGATATTTCAGAAAATGGTGTATGGTTTTATCAAAATGGTACAGTTTATAATTCTCTTACGTTTAAAACAATAAAAGATTTAAACAGAGAATTTCCAGGATGGAAAGGTGTTACTGCTTCAGTTCCTCAATATTATTATTACAATAAAACATCAAAAACAATAGGTATATATCCAAAGCCTAATGCTACGAATGTGGGTGCGTATTTATTTGTAGATGGTTCTTATAAACCTAAAATTCTTAATGCCGGAACAGCATCGGCTGGGGCAACTACTACTTTAACATTAGCAACTGGTAGTGCAACAGTTCCATATCCTAATCCATTAGCAGATTATTATAATGATTTGTATATAGAAATTTATGGTGGTACAGGTGCTGGAGAGCGAGCTAAAATTACAGATTACGCCGCTTCAGTATGTACAATAGATTTCACTACAACTCCTGATACAACAACAGTATACGGCATGGTTCCTGAGATATCAGAGGAAGCTCATTATTTAATGGAGTTATATGCTTTATGGAAACTATGGCCTAAGGGTGGCTCACGCACAACATTAGGTGAGAAGTTTAAAGCAGAGTATTTTCAAGGATTGTCTGAATTTGTTGGAGATTTTCTTGAAGATGAAGACGAAATGATTGTAAAGGATAGTTATAGATAAGGATTTTAAAGTATGCCAAAAAAATCAAAAATTAATATTGATAGATTAGATAACGCTAGTGAACTATATTTGTTGAATAGATTTGACGGTGGTTTTAACGATACTTATTCAAATGAAGTATTAAGAGATGAAGAAAGTATTGTACGTCAAAATTGGGGTAACGATGAAAATGGTTCTTTAGTAAAAGTTAATGGATACACAAAAGCAAACTCTACGACTATGGGGGCAAAACCTGTAAGGGGATTGTTTAGGTGTTACGAGAGTGACGGTACTAAGAAGTTGTTAGCATTGTGTAACGGTAAACTTTTCTATTCAGATGATGACGCAGCTTTCACACAAGAAGGAAATTCAACGGCGTATACTGAAACAGATTATTTTACTGGAGTTAATTATAATGATAAGTTTTTTCTTACAGGTAAGACAGAGAATTTACATGTTTATGATCCGGCAGCTGATACGTCAGCAGCAGCAACAGATCAGCCAACGGATCCATGTCAGATACTTTTAAAACGTGCTGATAGAAGATTGTTAGCTTTTGTTAATGCTGTAAATGGCTCTACTCTATATTATAGTAAGATTGACCCAACAGGAGCTGCAGCAGACGATTGGTCAGCTTCTAACGATGCAGGATCAATAGCAATAGACGGTGCTAAGAGTGAACCTTTACGTGGTGGTATGACGTTTGCTTCAATAGATATTATCTTTAAAGATTACGCAGCGTTTAAGGTATGGGGTTATCCAGCGCCACAAGCTGAGAGAATGCCAGGTAGTCCTGGATGTGCTGCTCCTTATTCAGTTTCACAAGGAGAGGGTCTAGGTTTTCACTTAGCACATGATGGTGTTTGGTTATGGGACGGTAATTTGTTTATTAAAATATCAGATCCTATAAAAACAACGATTGACGCTATTAGTTCTACTTATGTCCAAAACGCTTTTGGTGTATATAGAGAAGGTTATTATTGGTTATTTTATACAACAAGCGGTGATACTATTAATAAAAGTTGTATAGTATACGACGTTAAACATTCTAATCCATATGACAATAAAAACATATGGTTTAATCGTACAAATATGGAAATGAATTGCCCTGTTATTTTCAGCGGTGCAGGTGACGATAACGAGATTTATGCAGGTGTCTCTGCTGATACTGGATTTGTTTATAGGCTAGATTATTCAGCAACAGGGGCAGATGATACAAGTAATATTGTGGCTATTAATCAGAGTAAATATTTTCATTTTGGTTTTCCTAATTTAGTTAAAAGATTTAAAGCTATACGTATTAAATATTATTTATTAAGTGGAGAGATTACGTTTAACTGGTATACAAATAGAGGTGTTAAGACTGGTAATTATTCAGGTGCAACAGCAGGTGGAACAAAATTAGGTTCGTTTCAATTAGATGTAGATACGTTAGCTGGTGGTCTTACTGCATATCACGAGGAGAAGTTAACTGATAATTGTACTGGTAAAGATTTGTCAATAAAAGTAACGAATAATGCAACAGGAACAGCACCTAAAATTGAAGAGATTGAGGTGGAATGGGAGGCGTTATATTATGAAAGTTAAAACATTTTTAGTAATTTTAGTTTTAAGTTTACTCTGCACACCCGCACATGCTCTTAACTTATCAAGAGTAAAAACGTGGGGTTCTGAGATTTTAACAGCTGCAGATTTAAACGCAGAGTTTAATAATATACTCGATCATTCATTAACTAAAAATGATTTATCAGCAACAGCTGGTATTTTAGGCACACAAGTTGATTTTGTAGTAGCTCCTGCTATTGGTGCTACAACTCCAGCAGCTGCGGCGTTTACGACTTTATCGGCGAGTGGTGCAACGTCGTTATCAACTACGTTAGGTGTTACAGGTGAAACACTTTTTAGTGATAAAGCATCTTTTACGCAGGTAGATGATAAAGAATATATAGATAGTTTAGCAGATGGATATTTAGACTTTGAGGCTACAACAGGATTAAGATTTAGAATAAATGGAACTGAACAGATTAATTTAATAGACGGTGTTTTAGCTGGAACAACAGATAGTGATGTTAGTTTAGGTTCAACTACAAAAGAATTTAAAGATTTATGGATTGACGGGACAGCTAATATTGATAGTTTAGTTGCTGATGCTGCTGATATTAACGGCGGTACTTTAGGCGCAATTACAATTGACGGTAACTGGACAGCTCTTTCTCAAACGTGTGCTAATTTAGGTGCAGTCACAACAACCGGAGCGATAGGGTTAGGTGGCACGTTTACGGGTGGTGCTAATACAATTAGTGGAACAGCGTTTGATATGAACGGTGGAACTCTTGGAGGAGTTACTCTTGACGGTGCATTAACAATGTCGCTTGGTTCTGACGCTGATGGAGATATATACTATAGAACTTCTAACGTACTTACGAGATTAGCAAAAGGAACAACAAGCCAAGTATTGTTAGGGGGAGATGCTCCTAGTTGGGGTTTTGCTCCAATAAGATTTCAAGAATTTACTATTGCTGAAACTGGAAATGATTTTACTGTACCTACTGGGATTACTAAAGTATTTATTACAATGGTTGCTGGTGGTGGTGGTGGAGGCGGTGGACGCACGGGTACAGGTGGTGGTGGAGGAGGTGCTGGTGGTGGTGGAATTATTAATTTCCCAGTAGTTGTTACTTCTGAAGAGGTAATAACAGTTACCATAGGAGCTGCTGGAGTTTATGCTCTTGCTGAGGCTGACGGTGGTGACGGTGGAGATTCTTCTTTCGCTGCCGACTCTGGTACGATTACAGTTAGTGGAGGTCAAAAAGGTTTAACTACTAGTGGTGCAGGTGGAGTGGGAGGGGCAGGGTATAATATGGACGCAGGTACTCCATACGCTGCTGGAACTAAACAACGTAGCGGAACAGGCGGAACAGGTGATGCAGGCGGACAGGGTGGAGGCGGTGGCGGTTCTATTCTTGGAGATGGTGGTAGAGGAGGGTATGGATCTGGTGTTAGTCTTTATGGAGTTATAGGAACTGGGTATGGAGCAGGTGGAGGCGGTGGTGGCAATAGTAATATAAGTGGGGCTGGTACAGCAGGTTTTTGTTTAATTAAATGGTAACAAGAAACAGGAAACATAAATGAAACAACCCGACATAAATATACCCGCACCTAGATTTAAAAATGATCCTGATGCGTCACGTCAGATGGCGGCGTATACTTCTAAAATACAGGATTTGTTTAGGGATTTATATAGCAAAATAGGGACGGTTGAGGTTGTAAGTTCTGCTCCTGGTCTTACACAACTGGATGAACGAGGTTTACCTGACGGTAGTATGAGAAGCGACGTGAAAATACTTGACGATGCGACACAGTCGAATAGGAAATTATATTATCGTAGTGGTTCTAATTTACGATTAATTGATTCAGCCTAGTAACTATATATGATATTCACACTTGAAAATCAAGATGGATTTGTTACAGCATTTATTGAATGGGATGTTTTAGATCATAGGGGACAGTTTGATAATAACGGAGATTATATTTGTATACGTGAAGCGTGGATTCATAAATCTATAAGACGTAGCGATGCTTTAGGAGAGTTAAGTTTAAAAATATATAATGATAAGTATACACAAAAATCACGTTTCGTTTATTGGGAAACATTTAGAATGAATGGAAAAAAGATAACAGATTTAGATAAAAAAGATATGGCAATTCATAAAAATAGAAAGCCTATCCTAAAAGAAAAAATATTAAATAAAATTCTTAAAAAAGGATATTGCCATGAGTAGCCCTAAAAAACCAGAAGCACCTGAATATCAATTACCAGCATGGGCTGAAGGATTACCCACAGAAACACTTGACTTAATACGGCAAGGATATGGTAAACAAGTTTCTACTCCGCAGGAGTATGATCTAGCAAGTCAGGCGTTACAAGGTTTACTTGGACACGAACCTACTCCGACGACTATAGGGATGCCAGAAGATTACGCTACTGCTCGTCAAGGGTTTACTGAGTTAGCAGGGTATCAGCCTGACCAATTTAAACTTCCAATGGAAGAAATCCAACAAGCTCTATCCGCTCAACAAGCCATACAGATGGAACAATATCAAAAGCAAATTAGACCTATGTTAGCACAACAAGGTCAGCTTGATTCAACGTATTATACAAATCTAATTGGTGATTATATGAAAGGTCAGCAAGCACAAACATATGGAACTACTGCTGATTTACTAACTCAACAAGCACAACAGAATGCACAGACACAACAATGGCTACCTCAATTTCAATCAGGGGTTTATGGTTCGTTGGCTAATTTAGGAACTCAACAGTCGTCTATAGATCAGTATAATGCAGGAATACAAAATCAATTTGCACAGTTTACGCCACAGCTTCAATCACAAGTAGCCGGACAATTATCTGGACTTGGTGGACAAAGAACGGCCTTAGATCAATTTAATCTAACTGTTCCTTATCAGACATATATACCAGCGTTACAACAACAATATAGTCAAGGGTTAGAAGAAGGTGGACAGAGAACGGCACAAGCAAACGTAGGATTCCAAGCTGATTTACAAGAGTATCAACGTCAACAAGCACAAAGACAACAGTTGATTCAATCGGGCGTTGGTTTGGGTATGGGTGCATTAACAGGTGGATTAAGTGGTGCGGCTGGATTGTTTGGCTCGCAAGTAGGTGCCGGCGGTGGTGCGTTAATGGGTATGCAAGGGATTAATCCACAATCTTATTCTATGTCACAAAGTTTAGGTAATATTTTTGGTGGTGGTGGCGGTGGATTACCTCAAACCCCGTCAGGTTCAACTGGTAATTTTCAATTTAATCCATATAAATATAAGTCGATAATTGGTTCACAAAATTAGCAAGGAGATATCATGCCAGCAATAGATTATTTAAGTGCAATAGCGAATGAATTAAATCGTAACAGATTGAATCGTCAAGGTTCAGACGATGCGTTACGTCAGGCATTGATGAAAGCTAAGATTGAACAGAGTACGAAACAAATTGATCCTAGTAATATACTTTCTCAGCTTGAACTTATGAATGTTATTAGACAAATGAAAGCTGGCGGTCAATTTCCACAAGGTCAAGGTGGTCAATTACCTAGTCAAGTACAACCTCCACCACCGATAAGTCAACCACCACAATTAGGGCAAGCACCACAAATTCAAGCCCCTCAGACGCCCCCTATTCAACGATCTCAACCTAATATTCCACAGTTAGGTCAAACACAGAGTAGTTTGGGACAGCCACAAGGGCAACCACCCCTACAGATACAACAACAAGGTCAACCTCAAGTGTCACCATTTACAACTATATCTGATACGTCTGCTGGTAAATATGGTCAACCCGTAGAAACACGAAAAACTGTTACAAACCCTGCTTATATTCCTCCTACAGAATTAGCAAAGATGCGTAATGAAAAAGTAAAATTTGAGCAGAAACAAAAAGAAACAAAAAAAATACAAGAACAGAAAAAACAAAATTTATTTCAATCTGTAGATGATACATTAAAAACAATAGGTGAAATTGAAAAAGGTATAAAATATTTTGGAGCAGCTGGTAATGTACCTGCTTTACCTTTTGAATACGGAAAGAAAAATTGGGAAGTTAATTTAAATAAATTAATGGCAAAACAAGTTTTAAAAGTTATGTCAGATTTAAAAGCTGCTAGCAGGACAGGTTCAACTGGATTTGGACAACTTAGTGAAAAAGAACTTGCTTTATTACAAAATGCGGCGACAGTATTAAGAAAAGGATTGAGTGAAGAAGATGCACAAAGATATTTGAATCAAATAAAAAATATAACTAATAAAGTATTCATAGGATCTAATCGGCCGGCACATAAAAAAACTAAACCACAACAAACAAAATTTAATTATCTTTGGGAACAATAAAATGCCAAAATCATGGAAACAAATTTTAATGTCTCATCAGTATAAACAACTTTCTCCAAAAAATAAAGTTGATGCTAAAAAATCATATTGGACGGATGTTGTTAATCAACGTTCAGAGTTTCAATCGTTATCTAGTCAAGATAAAAATACGGCACAACAACAATTTTTTGGTGGGAGATTAATAGAAGAAGTTCCACAGCAAAAAATAAATATACCTCTGGAAACGGCAAAAGGAACTGCTAGAGTTATTGGCAAAAGTGCTGGTAAATTAGGTAGTGCAATGATAACACCAATACGTCACCCGATACAGACAGCAAAAGGACTTGGTGGTCTTGCCGTAGGAACTGCTCAGAAATTAATACCAGGCCGGCAAGCACAGGAAAGATATCCTGAAGCACTAGGACAAGAATATAAAAAAAGATATGGTGGTGTTGAAAATATAGCTGAAACAGTTGCTACTGATCCGTTTGCATTTCTTTCTGATGTAGCATTGGCTGGTGGAGTAGCTGGTGGTGCTTTAAAAACTGCTGGAAAATTAGGGAAAGTTCCTGCATTAACAAGAGCCGGACAGGCTCCATTGACAACACAAACAGTAGCTAAAACAGGACAGGCTCTTAGAAAAACATCTATAGGCAAAATGACATTCCCAACTAAAGCGCAAAGAGTTAATAATGTTATTGATGCTGGTATAAGTAAAGCTGTTCGACCTTCTACTTTAGGTAAAAGAAATTTTAGCCAAATTAAGTCATATAAAAATAAATCTCAAGACGCTGTTAAAACAATAGTAGAAAACAAATCAAAGCTTAATCTTGTTGATGATGCTGGTAATACTGTTAATAGACTTCCTCAAACATTAGATGAATTTTCTCAAGCCATTGAACAGACAAAAACAACAATGTTTAATACATATGACGATTTAACTAAACAAACAGGACAACAAGGTGGCTCTGTTGATTTAGGCAGAATGTCGGATAAACTTACTCCTATTATTAAAAATAGAGCTATATATGCAAAAGACCCTAGAGTTATTCAACATGCTGTAGAGATACAAAAAAGATTTAAAGAAATAGGTAAGGTTGGAGTTAAGGAAGCTGACGATTTAGTAAAGTTTTATAACAATAGCTTAACAGCTTATAATAAAAATCCTACTTATGATATGGCAAATATAGTTGATGTTGATGCTTTAATTGTGAATAATCTAAGAACTTCTTTAGATAAAACAATAAGTTCGGCTACTGGAAGAAATTTTCAAGCTATTAAAAATAAATATGGTTCATTAAAAGTAATAGAAAAAGATGTTGCCAGTAGAGCTACAGTATATGGACGACAAAACATAAAAGGATTAGCTGATTATACTGATATATTTTCAGCAGGTGATGCTATTAGAGGTATAATTAGCAGAAATCCTGCTTTAATAGCTAAGAGTATATTACAACATACAGCAAAACAGTCTATAAAGAAAATAAATGATGCGAATAATATTGTTAAAAATATGTTTAAACAAGTTGATAAGTTTCACGAACCTATTCCATTATCCATTACACCTGAAATATTAGGTGGTAAAACTATCCCTGTTGGTGGTAGACAAGGATTACCTTACCAACAAAGACTAGGACTACCATCACCAAGAGATGTTCCATATAGAGGAACAGGACAACGATCAACAGGTCAAAAACCAATTATATTACCGAGCCAACAAGGTCAAGGAGTTGTTTATGGACAAAGTCCTATTTTAAAACTACCTTCTCCGCAAACAGTTAGTCCAGATCCATGGATTCATGGCAAATGGTTTAAAATGAGGAGATAACATGTTAATCTATAAAATAGATGTATCAGAAACAGCGTCATCAGGAGCATGGAGTTTTAATACTCCTAAAATAGCTAACGGATTATTAAAACAAATTATTATAAAAGCAGCGACAGCGACGACGACTTTTGACGTTACTATTACAGACGATAAAGATAATATAGTTTATTTTACTGATACAAAAGCAACTGGAACATTAAGACATGAAGTTAATGTTCCGTTTAAAGGTATACATACGATAGATGTTAGTAATTCATCAGTTGACGAAGCGTTTACTGGTAAAATTTCAATACAAGAATTATAACAACCTAAATATTAGGAGAAATTATGTTTAATAATAAAAAAATAGCATCGTTAGAAAAAGAAGTATCTGGGTTAAGAAATGACTTAATTATGGATAGAAATTCTTTTATTGAAAAGCTAAAAGTTTTTGAATCTAAAATATGTAATATAGACACTAACACTAAAAAACTAGAAGAAAACAACATGAGGATTGGTTCTTATAAAAAATCAGAAATTGATTCTTATGAAAGATTACAAGAAGAAATATCAGAATTAAGAAATACATTTTCTATAAATAAAGATGATCTTATTGAAAAGTTAGAAGATAGCGAAAATCAAAATTGTGTTTTATCTAATAATATTAAAGATGTTGAAAAGAAGTTGGAAGAAAATAGAATAAAAATTGATTATTATAATAAAACTATTGCTGATATTTCTTTAGATTATAAAGAATTATTTAAAAATATTTGTATATCAAGTGCGAAAGAACAACAAAGACAGTCAGAGTTAGAGTTGAAGTGGGAGAGAGATAAACTTTTAAAAGGTAATATACTTATACAAAAAGGTGCTGATGTAATTGATAGACGTAAAGAAATATTCGACGCTATGTTAAATGCTGAAAAGAAAGAAAATTCTAAAGATTATATAAATCTAAAAGAACAACTTAAATCCTTTGACTGGATATTGGAGAAAATAAATGAAAAAAATTAGCTTAGTTGTTTTGTTTGTTTTTGTGAGTATAACTGTTTACGCTGCTGAGATTGTAAGAATTGCTCCGTTGACTATAAGTATTGCAAATAATACAACAACAATAACAACTTCAGCAACAGCAATTCCTGGAACAAGTTTAGTTGGGAGAGAAACTATTGCTATTTGTTTAAATGATACAACAGATACGGTATATATTGGAAATTCTAGTGTTTCAACAGCAAATGGACTACCACTAGATTCTTCTAGGCCTTGTCTTAATGTAGATGCTGATGATAGTATAATTTTTTATGGTATTGTATCAGCTGGTACGGCTGATGTTCGAAGTTTAGAAATAAAATAATTT
>Ga0307928_10001379_pt1 | contig 18332 bp, 17 predicted proteins | sample AceLakmetagen232_FD_201815 | JGI IMG/M metagenome (GOLD analysis project Ga0307928, IMG submission 201815) | Saline water microbial communities from Ace Lake, Antarctica - #232 | ecosystem: Environmental > Aquatic > Non-marine Saline and Alkaline > Saline | place: Antarctica: Ace Lake... | reverse complement strand
TATACCTATTGGCTCATATTCCCATGGACATTTAACAACTATTAAAACACTTGTTGCAGTTAATAAAATTAAAATAATTAATGTAATCATAATTTAATGCAATTTCCTATACATTGTGAGGTTTTTATTTTTGGTTAATTAATTCTTGTAACACTTGCTATTTCCTTTTTTGTTTAACATAATTCTAATAATATATTAATAATTTCCATAAAAAGTATTCCTGCAAGAAAGGAGTGTCCTAAAGCCAATTTGTAATCTTCAAATTTATACCTTCTATAACAAAGTAACAAAGCAATTAAGAATATACAAATGAAAAGTCCTAATGTTTCCATAATTTTTTATTTTTTAATTTGTTTAATTTAATATAAATAATAACCAAACATACTTACTTGTATATCGCAATGCATTGCTATTCCATAAGTCTTACACGTAGGATGCTTATAGTCATGGTTATTATTTATAGTTATTCAATTATAGAATCAATTGTTCTAATGTTATTAGAATTTCTGCTAATTCCCTCTTCTAGCATTCTGGCAACTCTATCAAATAAGTCAATTATATCTAATTGTCTAACATCGATACCATCTTTCGGGTCTTTTTCTATTGTAGTTTGTGGATGTTGTGGTCTTGGATTATGTAACTTAGCGACTACTGTATCACTATAATCTGCTAGTTCTATTAATTCAAAAGATATACTCTCTAAATTTTTTAAAGCATTTAATAAACTTTTTTTTTCACATGGTTCGTTTTGTCCATTGGGTTTGTTTGTCATTTCTATAATTTTATCTGTTTTAATTTTTACAAAGATAATACTTATTTTACTTTTAATAGGTTAAGGGAATGGGTGAGGGGGGTTTAGTTTTCTCAGACTGTTTTGATTCAATTACATATTTCCGACAATCGTTGCTTGTAAGAAATAAAACCTTTCCCTTTCTCCTATTAATATTTTATCATTTGTTAATTTTATAGTGCATAATATACTACTTTATATTGTTATTGCCAAATTTATTTTAAATTATTTAATAAAAAATTCTATTAAGTAAAATTTTGGAGCTACTAGTATAAATATTAATGTATATACGCAGTATGGAATAAGAAATAAGGTTGTAATTGAACCAATTATAAAAACAATCCAACTAACGAAAGCTATACCATCTTCATCTCCATATCTATTAAAAAAACGAATATCATCATCATATTTCTTTTCTTTATGTAACCATATATAAGGTAAATATCTAATAATTAAAAATATTATAATGCCAAATAAGATACCTAGTATATTTTTAGCAATATGCCATTTATAGAACTCTTGTAAAACGAGAGGTGCTTGTTCTATAACAAAGTCTCCTGTCTTCTCCATTGTAACCATTGCTTTTTTCACAAACTCAGATAATACTTCATTTGTTTTGCTTCCTTCTGCATTTGCTATATATGGAAATGCTAACATTAGTAATACGATTAATTTTTTCATAATTTATTTTATTTGTTTATATATTGCAAAGATAATACTTATTTTTAAATAAACAAGGTTTTTTTATTTTTTTTTAAGTCTTTCTTTATATATATTAGTATTAATCTTTATATTTATATTAGTATTAAATACAATAACCCTAGAAATGGGAAAAAACACCAAAACACCCCCCCCTACCCCCCCCATAAAGAGAAAATCTATTTTATGTTTACAATTATTTGTTTCCGCACAAACAAATTGCAAATGGGGTAAGAGAGGTTGTTTAGTATCTTTTTTTTGATCGGTTAATAACCCTGTCATGGAAAAAACTTAGCTCTGAACAACCCCCTTCTCAAACAGTTTGCTAAGCAAAACTATTGCAAAGATAATACTTATTTTTTAATTACCAAATTTTTTTACTTTTTTTTAAAATAATTTAAAATTATTTATCCGTTTAAGTTTTCTTAATCGGCTACGTGTAGTCATAACAATAAAAAACCCTCTAAAGAACTACAATTTTGGGGGGTTGTTTTTATAAAGAGGGAAAAATTAATAATTTTTTTTGTTTTTTACATGACTGCAAAGATACAATGTTTTTTTTAACTACCAAACTTTTTTTTAAAATAATTTAAAATTATTTATCCGTTTAAAAAACCTAATCGGCTACGTGTAGTCATAATAGGCAATTCGGAGGTTTAAAAATAAATTTGGAAATAAAATAAATAGGTTTTATATTTGCATAATTAAATTATTAATATAAAAAAAGGAGAAATTATGTCAGCAGAATTAATCACATTAGAAGTTGCATCGGTCAACAGCAAGAATATGGCAACAGTCATAGACCAGATGTTTAAACCTACAAGTATGTATGGAGTACGTGCGAACCAAAATCCAACAAACTCTATTACAATTACAGAAGCAGGGGACACACAATCTGTTTTATCAGCTTGGGCTTTAACCAAAGAAACAGGAATGGTAGTATATGAGGGCTTAGTATTGTATTGGGCTTTAACCTCATCATCAACAACAAGAACAATTAAATTGTACAGAGGCTCAAATAAGAGTTTATTGATAGCAAGTGGTTCAGCAGTAATCACAGATGGTTCATCAGGGACTATCTTTTTAACTGGGTCTAATGATAACACTTACACAGGCTCAGTATTACTAACCATTGGTGGTGGTGGCATCACAGATGATACAGACATCGCTAATATATTAACTTATTCAAATGTAACAGCAGCAAATGATTTACAAGTAGATGGCGAAACTGAATTTTTGTATATTGAGAACAGAGAAGTAAAGACAAAATATACTGTTAGCGATACAGTAGCAGAGATTCAAGCGATGATAGATGGAACTAGCTAATATTATTTAGATTATTATTGAGAAGGTGGGGGATAATACCCCCTTATTCTCTATCACATATAAACAGAATATAAACAGAGAAAAGAATACAGAAAAACAAAAACTATGCAATTTACTACATTCATTAATTTCAATGCAGATTTAAGTAGTGTTTATTATTTATGGCAGTGGCTGTTAGACCCTAAAAATAAAGGGACTAATATTTTGGTTCACTATTGTAACTTAGGGGATAAAAATAGATTAACTTCGGTAAATAATGTTTTAGGATATTTCAGAAACGAGGGCTTAACAAATTTTGAGTTAAGGCAAAGTAACATAAATAAACTTTCTTTGGGCGAGAAGATAAAAGACGTAGAGGTTATATACTTTATGTCAGGCGTTCTATTGCGAGAGCATAAGGACATACGTAATATATTAGTTCCCTTTAATAATGAGGACTTATCTAATAATGCAAAACTAACTTCACATTTCAAGAACAATAGTATTAATAATTTAAATAATTTCATGGAGCGGGATAATAATTTCTTTATTTCGATGGAGTTAGTTAGGGTAATAACAGGTAAGCGGTATAACTTTGATAGTATGTATCGTGGTTTATTGATAGAAGATATGGTAAAAGAATTACCATTATCATTATTTAACTTTGTATATTACTGTCAGTCTTCAAGGAATAATTTGAGTAGTTGTGGAACTTGTTACTATTGTCGTAAGATAGCATACGCTTTACGCAAGTATAAGAAAGAAGAAGAAGTAGTAGTAACTAAGGTAGTAAAAGAAGAAGTAAGGCAGGAGGTAAAATCAAATGCTCGTCCTATAAAGATAGGAGCGGTAACCCCTACTTGTAGTTCGGATAGGGTTGTATTCTTAGAGTTTTTAAAGAAATTCCAAATCCCAAAATGGACGAGGAAGCCAGACGTTCATATATTTGTTGACTATCCTAAGAAGATAAAAGGGATAGATTTGACTGAGCGTTACAAGCGAGGTATTTCACAATGTTTTGAGCAGGGTTGTGATTTAGTCTTCTTTATAGAAGATGATGACTATTACCCACCTGCATATATAGAAGATATGGCAAGAGAATGGGAAGCAAATGAGCGACCTGCTATTATAGGTCAATCTCCTTCATTATATTATCATATATTAAGTGGAGGGTATAAGATGTTTCCTAATATGAATAGTTCGTCAGCTCATTGCACCGCCATAAGTAGAGATTGTGAATATATGAACTATAAAGATGATAGTGTCTTTTATGATGTTAAGTTGTGGAAAAACAATAAAGATAGACGATTAATAAGTATAGATAACAAGGTAATCTCTATAAAGCACGGACAAGGGGAATGTATAGGAGCAGGACATAAAGATATATATAAACATTATGACGACAAGGGTTATAGTGTTTTAAATAAATGGATAAAGGATAAAGAAGCAGTTGATTTCTATTTAGGGTTAAAAGGCTTATTGCATAATAATAGACCATTAGTAAGTATAAGTCTAAAAGATATTATATATATTAAGAATAAGGTAGGTGCTATATATTCTACGTTTTACGACTTGGATATGATAGAGGATAGTATTTTATCAATAAGAAATGCAGTAGATTATATAGTGGTAGTTCATCAGAAAATAGGATTTAATGGTAGCAAAGAACCTAATTTTAATAAAGGAATATTAAAAAGATTATTAGACAATAAGTTAGTAGATGATATTATCTATTACGAGGGGACAGATGCTAAAAATGGAATGTTAGAGAAATTAAATATAGGACTTAAAAATATAAAAAAGAATAATTGTGATTATGTAATAGCAATGAGCCCAGATGAGAACTATAATGCTAAAGAGATAAATGAAGAGATAGATTATATGAGGACTAATAATATAGATACTTTATATATGCCTATTAAAGCATACTATTATGATAGGGAGCATTATTTTATAGATACTTATTTTTCTCAAACAATACATAAAATAGATGATAGAATTTACGAAAGGAGTAATACTTATTATTTATGCGACCCACAAAAGAAGATGAAAGAGGGGAATTTTAAATTAAGTAAATATCATTGTCATCATTATACTTTTATGAAAGAGAAGTATGGGAATAAACTAAAAAATTCAATAAGGACAACGGTTTTTAGACATAGGAGCGACATGCAACAGATATATGATAGGTTGCAGAGTTGGAAAGAGGGCGAGAAAGCATTAGTATTTTCTAATGATTTAAAAAACAAAGGCAAGGTAATATTAAAAGAGATAGAGTTGTTAAAAAAACCATTGAATAAAATAGCTTTGTGTATTCCTTTCTACAAAAGACATAATATAACAAGTTTTGTATTTGATTATTATAGCAAGTTAAAAGAAGAGTTAAAAGACGAAATAGAGTTAATTCTTATTGCTGTAGGTAGTGAAGGAAGTATATCAAAAGATATAGCAGAGAGTAATGACTTTGCCTATTCAGAATGTCCTAACAATCCAATATCGCAGAAACATAATGAAACATATAAACAAGCAAGAAGATTTAATCCAGATGCTTGTATTAAGGTAGATAGTGATACTGTTATTACTATTGAGATATTTAGATATTACAATATGCTTATTAATGAAGAATATGATTATTCTGGGTTGATAGATGTTTATTTCTTGTTTAAAAACAATTTAGCATATTGGGGTGGATATAAAGGGAGAAGAGAGGAGGAAACTGTTGGAGTAGGTAGATTTTTATCAAGTAACCTATTAAACAAGATTAATTGGAGTATCTTAGGAGATGCTAAGACAAACAATTTTTTTGATAGTGAGATGACAAGATTGATAAATAAGCAAAGAAATATAAAAACAATACATACAACGTGTAAAAAAGAAAATGGATATGTTATAGATATTAAGTCAGATTTTCAATTGACAAAACTGGAAGATTTTAAACATGATGAATTGTTTCCTGTAAAGGATTGCAAGATTGACTTTAAATCAATAAAGAAAGATATATTAGAGTTTAATAATCATTATAGTAAATGTAGTGTTATTATTCCTACAATGTGGAAGTCGGATTATCTATTTACAATGTTAGACGTGTATGAGATCAACGAACACGTCTCAGAGGTTATATTAATAGACAACGACATTTCTAAGACCCCAGACTTATCTAAATACACAAAAGTAAAAAGACATACAAAAGGAACTAATCTATTTGTTAATCCCTCTTGGAACTGGGGAGTTGAATTAGTAATGTCAGAATATATCGCAATAATTAATGACGATATTGTTATTGAAGAAAAGAACTTTAATAATATAATAGAACGCACATTGTTACTCAATGACAAAGAGATGATAGGAGTTAATGAGAAATGTTATCAAGATAATAATAAAAAACTACAATTTACATTAAGTAAAAAGATGAAGAAAGGATTTGGTTGTTTTATGTCAATGAGAAAAAGCAACTATAAACATATTCCAGAAGATTTAAAAATATGGTATGGAGATGATATTCAATATAAAAATAATAAAGTATTTGAAATAACAGGAATTAATATAAAAACGAAAATGTCAACTACGGTAAATGCTTTTAGAAAGACAATAGCAAAACAAGATGTAGATAATTGGGAAAATATAATAAAAACAATTAAATAACAAACAAATGGGAACAATAATTACAAAAAATTCTTACGAGAAACAAGTAAACAAGTACGGCAAAGACACTAAGCATAATTCAAGTCTTAGGAGTGCAAAAGGAGATACCAGTTCAGATAGCGATGATACATAAAGAATTTGTAGAGAATAATAATTTAGATATTAACAAGATTAAAGATACAGTTTTTAAAAACAAATAATATTATGAGCAGAAAAGAATTTGTTAAGCAACAGTTAGAAAAACACCCTGAAGAAAACAGAATAAATATTGAATTGCCTTCTTGGGTAAATGTAGGCTCTAATGTGCATATAGCAGATAGTGTTCATTTCAACCCACGAGGATTTGGTTACGAGAAGATGTCAAACAGAGATGAATACACTCATATTCCACATTCAGGGAAAGTAGTATTAGAGGACAACGTTGAAATACTAGAGGGAACAAATATTGTAAGAGCTACGGCAGATGATGGAGAGACAAGGATAAGGTATGGCTCTAAGATAGATTATAATGTTCATATAGCACATAATGTTAAAATAGGGAAGAATTGTTTAGTTATTGCAGGAACTATAATAGGTGGTTCAGTAGAGATTGGAGATAACTGTTATTTAGGAATAGGTTGTATGATTAAGAATAAAGTCAAGATAGGAAATAATGTAACAATAGGAATGGGGGCTGTAGTATTAAGAGATGTATCTGATAATTCTACTGTTATAGGAAACCCAGCGAAACAATTAAATATATTTAAATAATGAATGTAAAAAATAAAAATATCTTATTCTTATCTCCGCACCCAGACGATGTAGAGCTTCATTGTAGCGGATTAATCCAATTATTACAGCCTGCTAACAAGGTTTATATATTAACAATATCTAACTGCAAGGAATCAATACCAAAAGAATTAGATGAAAATATTATACTACAAGAATATTCTAACGTAATGAATTTTATTAATCCATTTTTCTATGAGATGTTAGATTTTCCTGTAAGGCGTTTTAATGAGAATAGACAGGTTATTTTAGAATATTTCGTAGCAATAAATAAAGCGACTCACTTTGACTACGTATTTTTCCCACCCGAGAATGATTTTCATCAAGACCACAAGACCATATATAACGAATCAATAAGAGCTTTTCAAAAAAGCAATTTGGTAACATACGATACTTTTAATACTCAAGAAAAAGAGTGGAATTACATTGTTAATATACCTGAGGATATAATGGAAAGGAAATTGGAGTTAATTAGTAAGTATAAGTCTCAATTTTCCAAAAAATATTTTGATTTAGATTTTATCAAAGCTAATATGATGGCAATTGGCAAATTGGCAAACTTCAAATATGCAGAAATATTTAAAATGAAAAAAATAATACAATGGTAAAGACAGTATCAGTAGTATGTAGTGCCGCCTATTTAAAAGGTAAAAAATTTGGAGTAGATATTGACAAAGCTGATATTGTTGTGCGAGTGAATAGTAATTCATTGATAATAGAAGAACACAAAGAAGATATAGGAGAACGCACAGATATTATTTACTTATGCAATAGGTTGTATAAAAAACGTAACACATTATCCTTTCCAGAGGGTGTTACTATCCTTAAGTCTAAGGTTGGAGTTATTCCACACACAAAAGATAGGTTAAGGCGTTACGAAGCAAATACAGGAGTTTTATGCACATTAGATTATGCAATGCAAGGATATAAGGTAAATGTATATGGAATGGATTTCTATTCAGGAACAAACAATGGAATAATACCTAATTCAAGACTAAGTTTAGACAAACCTTATGTAACAAAAGTAGCAGAAACATTTTTAAAAGGGTATCGTGGAAAAAATGAAAAAGAAACAACAAAATTAATACATGTAGGAGGTAAAAGAGATTTAGATGTTTTTTTATTCTATCAAGAGCAATATGATATTAATTTTGATTATCATACAAAAGAAGTAATAAAAAATAATTTATAAATTTAAATATAATAATAATGGAAAGAAAAATAATTCAAACAGTAATAGAAGATGGCGAATCAATAAACGCTGCGTGGACTAATAGAATAGCTATATCCTCATATCCTGTAAGTGGCAGAGCCTCAGCATGGTCTCCAACAATAACAAAGGTTGCTCCAGCGAGTGATTTGTCTAATGAGACATTAAACGTATATCCTACAGTAATATGTAATAGAGCGTGGGAAGTATATGTTGCAGATGTATTATCTATATTAGAGTTGTTCACAGAATTTACAGGAATGGCAGGGAAGTATAACTTTGAGGCGTGGCAGACAGCCCTTATTCCTCTACGTATCAATATCTACAAAGGTATTACACAGAAACATTTAGTATGGCAATATAATGACGGAACGGCTACACATCCAACAGATACAGAGATTATTAATGTAACACCAAATACAGCAATAGGGCATACTACATGGAATGAATTAAAAGGAGTTGTGAATTTCTCACACGATGTAGTATATAATTGTGCTAATTCAGAACAAATTATAGGAGGAAGTGAAACATTAACATTATTAGATGAGACTTTATTGCATAATGTAGATGGAAATGAAGTTAAGTATTTTATTAAAGAGTTAGGTTGTTATGTTGTAAATACAGGAGCAACAGTTTCAGTAAATGATGAAGAATTGGTCGCAGACAAATACATTAATAAATCAGATGTATTAAGTATGGCACATGTAATAGAGCCAATAACTCACTATGCAGGGCAAACAAAACCTCAACGTAGATTTGTGTCTATAAAACTAAGTGATGACCAAGAGACAGAGGTATTATTAGAAATGGGTAATGTATGGAATAAGCCAACGTGGGTAAATACAGATGCAGGGTTACAGATAGCATTTAGTGAAATAAGTGGTTGGTTATTTTAATAATTAGATAAATGGAACAAAAAAACTCATTACGCTCCTTAGAGGAGTTTATGCAAAAAAATAAAGAACGGGGTCTTCTTACCAACAAGGAGACTATCCGTACTTTGAAAGGTATTGGAGTAAATGTAGAGGATGATTTTGTTTCACAAGACAAGAAGAAAAAGAAAAAGTCTGGCAGATTGCAAGTAAGCAAGATGATGTTAACAGAGCAACGTAACAAAGGAGCATATAAATCTTCTGAATGGCTTCCTAATTCAATAATCTTACATACTGACGATTTTTGGAATTGGATAAACTCTATGACATACGGAGCAGTAAAAGACCAACTACATTATGCTCCTTATGAGAAATATAAAGCACAAGCACAGCATTGGATTAACAATAGTAAAAATCCACACGAAGCAAAAACGTTTGAGGAGAAGAAAGAACTTATCTTAGAAGAGTATAGCCGTATCAATAGTAGCACATTGTATTTCTCAATGCAGTATGCTATGTTTATAGATGGTACAAGGAAAGAGGGTAAGGCACGTTATGTTCCAAAAGAGCATAATGCTATTATCTTTTATCTATTGGATTGTGGTTATAGTTTTATCTTTGGGAAACCAAGACAGATATTTGCGACTACTACAATAAATATATATGCTTCTAAAAAATTGGTTACACAAGAGAACTTCTTTATGAAATATATCTCTATGGACGTTGAGTCTGGAATGGATATATTAAATGATAAGTTAAAACCAATAATAGGACTATTACCGAACTATCTAAGACCACAAACGGCAAGAGATTACAATAAAGGTATTCATTTAGGTCGCAAGGTCGCAAAAGGGACGTATGCACCTCCTAATTCAAGAATACAAATATCAGCACCTACAAAGACGGCTATCAATAGTGGAAGTCCATCTGTTGTATTTGTTGATGAGATAGGAGCTATAGATAATCTAATTCCTATGGTATTGGAGACAAGACCTACCATGTATATAGATGTCAATCAAGACGGCAATCTTATTATGGCGAGGCAACTTGTATTGTTTGGGACAGGAGTTTCTGACAACGCAGGAAAGGAAGCATTTAAGACATTATGGACAAGCACGTTAGCATTATGGGATAAAAAAGATTACAAGGCAGCATTATTTATTCCGTTGTTCTTCCATTGGACAGCACGTTGTGGAGAAGAAACATATAAAGATGAGCAAAAGATTTATTATAGTGGAGAAACAGATTTAACAAGTGGATTTTCATTAGAGGAACGTAAGCATATATTCCACATGCACTATCCAAGTGATTGGACGGATATGTTTGGTGTTACCTCAAATAAATTAGTTTCAAGAGATATAATAGAAAGCAATCGCTCAAGGATAAGGAATATGAATGCTATTGACAAACCTATTGATGGATATTTTGAACCTGTATATGATAGGACACAACCTTATGGAGATAATATGTATGTTCCATATAAGATTATAGATGCTAAATTTATAGCTTATGATGATGATGATTTTGATAGGAGTAAAATATCGGCACAGCTTTATGTTTTACCAAAGTCAAAGTGGAGGAATAGATTTTATAAAGGGACTGACCCTGTAATGACGGAAACAGGAACTTCTAACTTCGCAAGTGTAATATGGGACGCAGAAGATAATCTACCTGCGTGTATATTAGATTATAGAAAATCGTATGACCATAAGTCTGCCTTTTTACAAAGTCTATTAATGGGGATATATTACGACCCAAATAGGGGTAATAAAAAAGGAGTTCCTGAATTAGTAGAGAATAATATAGGTATAAACTATAAAGATTTTTGTGATTCGTTAGGATATGGCGATAATTTTATATGGAATAAAGAATTGCCAGGGAATTTAACAGGAGGAGGAACGCCATGGGGTGTTAATACCATAAGACAAAGAAAGGAAGTTATAGTAAGTAACCTATCAGATGTTGCTTTAAAGTATGGAGGTAATGTAGTTCATGATGTAGTTTTTAAACAATTAGATTCTTATGTTCCAATAAAAGGGTCGTGGCAACCTTCTGACAGACGAATGCATAAAGACGATGTGTTAGATGCTCTATCGTTTGCTTATATATGCAGGAATGTATATTTACACTTACGTCCAACAGATATAAGCAAGAATGACGATAGTATGAATACAGTAACTAGATGGGTTAATCATAGAGACGCTAATGGAAATTTAACAAGAATACCTAAAGCAATACCAGTAAGAATTTAAACAAATAATATGAGAACAGAAATAAAAACATTTAATCCAGTAAGAAGTAATAAAGGAATATTGCCAGAGGAATATTTATTAGTATATCCTGAATTGGGAAGACATGAGGAGACACGACATATTAGAGGTATAGACCTTATGTTTTGTTGGTATTATGGGAGCAAAGAAAGTGCATACTATAATTTAGAACATTCAGACAAATGTTACAAGATAGCAGAGTTGGTATATGAGACAATAAATAAGGGTAGGAGTTATGATGAGAAGAAGTTAAAACTTATATATACAGGTGTTATTCCAAGAGAATGGTATAGAGCAATAGAGTTCTTTACTTCAAGAGATACTTCTACAAGAGCAAGGGCTAAGAGTATAATAGAAAAGATGTTTGATGAATATGAAAAGATTATAGATTTAGGGGTAGAGGGATTTAAAGATGGAGATGGAATAATAGACTATAATAAATATTCAACAGTTATGGGTCGGATACAAGATGACTTAGACTCTTTGGTAAAAAAGAAAGAAGAGGGTTATGGCATATCAGAAAATCTTATAGGTTTAAATGAAAACGAAACAGAGGGCGATTATTGGAACAGATATTATCTTAAACAAAAATAAAAAATAAAATTATGTTAGATACATTAATTACTAATTTTGGGGTTAGACCAAATAGAACAGAACAAAATAAAGGCAAAGATTATCATATAGCGTATGGGCGATGGGGTGTAGGGAACTCAAATGATTATAAACATACTGCTATGCTTGAGAATATAGCAACTAATAAGAATTTTATTGTAGCCAACAAGCAATGGAATGGGAAAGAAGATTCTATTAGTTTTTTAATGAATGAGTCTGGAGAGACAAATACGCGTATAAGGGCAGAGTTTAACTATTTACAGATAATGCATAATCAGTATATAGGCAATGTTGAGCGTATGGGATTTAAGGTTAAGGTTCATTCTTTTAGTCCAATGGTAAAAGTAAGGAAAGAGGAATCCCTAAATGAAGCGTTATTATGGTATTCAGCAGCTTCTATATCTTCTCCTGAGGTAGCGAATACAATAAAGGCAAATAAACCTATTGGGAATAGCGAAATGGAGACAATGCAACAACACGACCTGTATTACACGGACAAGTATGTAAGAGATATGAACTCTTTAATGAGATATTCAGAAAATGTTAATAACATTGACTTATTAAAGATGGAGTTGTCTGAATGTTTATCGTATGCAGGGATATGTGTAACAAGACCAGAACCTATCAATGGAGAATTTGTGGTTAGATTGGTGCAACCAGAGAATTTCTTTTGGGATAGAGAAGCAAGGAAGTATGACTTATCAGATGCTGGGTATATGGGAGAATTTCACTATATGCTACCAACAGATATATATGAGATGAATCAGAATTTAGATAGGGAGGAGTTAAATAAGATAGAAAGATTTACTGATGGAATAAATTTACTTGCTTCTAAAAATGGTAGAGCAAAAGTATATAAGGTAATATGGCGTGATTTAGATATAAGCGAATGGGGTTATATAAAGAATGAATTTGAGGATATAGTTTTTGAAAGGGTAAACCACACTTACGAGAATGAGGAAAAACCAAAATATACAGATAGTGATCTAGTTCCATTATCTGAATTAACGGTATATCAAAAGAATGTATTGTCAAAGAAGAAACAAGTAAAAGGAAAATCTAAGACAATGATTTACACAAATCTTTGGAGGTATTGTGAGTTTATTCCAAGTGAATATATCACAACATCAAAAAAGAATAAAGAAGGGGCATATAATGACTTAGTTTTATCCTATGGAATATTACCATATCAAGAGAAAAATCTATACAGCCCATTTAATATGGATACTCCGTATAAGGTAGGAATGTATTTTTATATAGATGGAGAAGTATATAGTCCTATTGATATTGCTATAAATCCACAACGTATCGCAAACAGGATATTGTCGGTAGTAGAAAATATGATGAATAATGCAAGAGGTAGTGGTTCTATCCTTTCACAAGAGTCTGTGGATAAAAGTAATTATACAGAGATAGAAGTAGATGCAATGATGAAAGAGAATAAGACTTTAGTTTTGCCAGTCGCATTACACGGAGGGGCTCAAAATGCTGTTGCTAAATATGATGCTAGTTTCTCTAACGGAATGAAAGCACAATTAGAGGTAGCACAGGTATTTTTAGGGGCAATAGAGAAGATTACAGGAGTTAATGAAGCAATGAAAGGGCAAGCAGATAATCCTAATCAACTTGTAGGGACAACTCAATTAATGATACAAAAGGGAACAGTAGTAACAGAAAGATACTATTCAGCATTAAAGAATACTATCTTGCAAATATATCAATCGTTTGCATCTGTTGGAAAGAGGTATTATATAAATGAAAGACCTACATTGGTATCTATTGCAGGAGATGAAGGAGCGAGTGTTATAGAATTATCAAAGGATATGGCTAACGAGGATTTCAGAACTGCTTTAACTTTCACTATGGATAGTGATGCAGAAAGGCAATATGTAGATTCTACGATAACACAATATTATGCAGGTGGACTAATAGATAGGAGTAGTTTTGCAGATATTGTAGGTAGAGGAAGTTCTGATGATATGTATATGGCGTTAAGAAGATACACTAAAGAAGTTATTGAAGCAGAAAATGTAGCAGCACAGCAACAGCAGATGCAACAACAACAGATGCAACAACAACAACAACAGAATGTAGATGGAGCAATGGATATTCAAAATAAACAGATAGAAGCCGATTTAACAAAAGAATTAATTAAAAAAGAAGAAACCCCTATGGCACAGCAGTAAAATAAATTTGGAAACATCGTAAGTAGTATATATATTTGCAAATTAAAAAGAAGTAACAAAATAAAAATCAAATAATTAAAAATTAAATAAATAAAATTATGTCAGCAAGTTTTTTTAAACAAATGGAATCAGAAGTAGAAGAAAAAAGAAAAACAGAAGCACCTGTAGAGAAACCTATAGAAACACCTACGGAGAAACCTGTAGAAACACCTGTAGAGAAACCTGTAGAAACACCTATTGAGAAACCTGTAGAAACATCTGTGGAGAAACCTACAGAAACACTTACAGAAACTCTTAAAGAAGAACCTAAAGAGAAAAAGGTTATTAAGACTATTTTAGGAACAACTGAAATAAATGAAGAAGAAGAAGAAATCAAAACAAAATTTGAATCTGCTGAGCCAGATAAATTTATAGAAGCAGTAAATAAAGAATTAGGTAGCAAGGCAACTTCTCTAACAGATGTATTTGGATTATTAGAACAAACAAAAGAATTAGAAAGTGTTAGAAAAGATAAAGAGGAGTATGAAACAAAATCTAATAGTTATGAGAAATTGTTTGAGGCTATGCCTAAAGATGTTCTTAAAATTGTAGAAGATGCTTTACTTGGTAGAGATTATAAAACGACTATTAAGTCATTTGCAGGGAGTAATGTAGATTATACAAAATCTATTAATGCGTATGAGAAGAATGAATTAATAAGTTTATACAACGATGTAAGTGAAGATGACTATGAAGATATGTCAGAGAAGCAAGTAAATTTATTGTATAATAATGCTAAGTTAATATATGAAAAGGAACAGAAAGAATTTAATACTTCGTCAGATAGTTTTACCGAAAATCAAAAAAACACAGCCAAATCTTTTATAGTAAGTGTAGAAGAAAGCACAGATAATATGGCTAACGCATATCCTAGTATAGATAAGAAAGAATTATCTGCTGTTAGCAATATAATGAAAAAAGGAATTAACACTCTATTATTCACGGAAGAGGGTAAATATAAAAAAGATGCAGCTAAATTGATAATGTTAGGAACACATGGAGAAAATATAATTAAACAGATAACAGAGCAATATGAAAAAGAATTAAAGAGAAAGATAAAAAAAGCACAGTCCGAAAAAGCAGAAGAAATAATCAGTAATACTCAACCAGATGGTATTAAACCAACTCAAAATAATGCTACTTCTATTTCGATAGATGCAAGTGTAGAGAAGGGAATGCCATTTTTAAAAAAAATTAAATAAAAATTAAAAAACAAAAGGAGAAAAAATTATGAGTTCAAATTATTCTGCAACACCAAGTGCTAGCAATCCTTCGGCAACGTACGGATTATATCCATCTTGGCTATTAAACCCAATCGGTAGTGATTATGCTGCTGAATTTGGTTACACAGAGACAAATCAAATTTCACAAGTCATCAGACAAAAAATTGTGGATAGTATTCCAAAACAATGGGGTGCTTTAAAAATGTTTTTAGGAAAAGAACCTGAGTATAAAGGTAACAAAGAATACACTTGGGTAGAGAAATTATGGCAACGCCCTGTATTATATGCATCAGCAGGTGTAGCAGGCTCGTCTGCTCAATCTATTATTTTAACAGCAGGTGGCACAGGTCATGTTGTCCAGAATGATTTAGTTACTTATCCTAACAACACACAAGGGGTTGTTACTTCTGTAACAACTTCAACTAACACTATTAATTTAGCACCATTAAATGGAGCACCTGACCTTCCAACAGTAAGTACTAATGATAGATTTACAATTACTGCAGCTCCAATTAGTGATGGACAAAATTCATTTATGCATTATGACCGTTCTACAACAATTGAATATACTAATTGGATGTTCAGAGGTCAAAGAAATAAGAGATGGGATACAGTAACTGCTCAAGTTTGGAAAAATCAAGGAACAACTGATTATTTTGAAAGAGATGCAGCTGACTTAATGCAAGAATGTTATCGTGATATGTTTATCGTTTATATGAACGGAACAAAAGGCGAGATGGACATTACAGTTCAAGGAGATGCTGCCTTAACAGCAGGAACATTTAAAGCAAGAATGGGTGATGGCTTATATCCATTTATGCAAAAATATGGTGCAATGCACGCTACTTCAAGTCCAGCTACATTAGAAGCTGATTTTAAATCGTTAGCATTTGCAACTAACCACGAATCTGTAGGAGCAACACGCTTCATCTTAGGAACAGACAGAGCATTACACATGTTATCAACAATATGGAAAGACCCAGTACGTTACACAGCTAATGATACTATGTCTTCTTTAGACTTGACAGAGTACACCTTTGGAACAATGAAATTTGTCCCTATTGTAACTCCTCAATTTGAAACTGGAACAGGTATGTTCCCAGAAACATTTGCAAGTAAGTTGATTGTTCTTAATCCAGACAACATAAGCCCAACATGTATAACAGGATTCCAACCAATTACAGCAGGTAATACAGGTTCGCAATCTAAAGCAATGGGTGGATATAATGACTATATTGATTATTTCTGTGAGTATTGGGTAGGATTCCAAATGCATACAGTAGGTTCAAGTTTTTGGATTGATATGATTAATATATAATAACTATTAAACGTGGGGTAGGACTACAAAAGTCTTACTCCATTTTTTTAAATAAAATTAATAATAAAAAATAGATATGGCAGCAAAAAGACAACCAGTAAGAAAAAATCCTTTACTAATAGAAGAAGATGAATTAATAAAAGAAGTAGAAAAAGAAGTAGAAGTAGAAGAAAATGAGAAGGAGGAAGAAGTAGTAAAAGCAGATATTCCTGCTAAAGTTACGGAAGACAAGCTAGACAAATTAATAAATGAGAAAGTAAAAAAATTATTAAAAGAAAGATTAGCTGGTATTTCATTAAATACTAATTCTAAAGACGAAAAAGTTTTTGGCTCAGGCTCAAAGCAGAGCATTCCGTTAGATGATAAAATATTAGATAGCAATGGCAATCCAAAGCCCGAGACATTTGTAACTATAGGCAGGGGTTTTTTAATTTCTGTTTATGAAAAAGATGGCTCACAAATTCTTGCACCTTATAGATTTCCTTGTGAATTTAAATGGAAGACATTTGACAAAGGAAGAGACGGCAAGGCAGACAATGTAATTCATTTCAGCGTATTTGAGACGTGGAGTAAGAAAGAGGCAGAATTTATAAGGGAAAGTCCTTTTTATGGCAGTTCTGTTTTTGAAAGTTTCTCAAAGGCACGTTCCGTTGACCCTGTATTAATTTCAAAAATAGATGCATCTGTAGTATTTGTAAATAGCATGAGTGATTCACAATTATTCCATTATGCTTCCAATTATGGTTGGAGTAGAGATAGCAAGGATGAGATTAAGAAAAAGATTTCACAAATGAAGTTACAAGAGATGATAGAGCAAGATAAAGGTTATGCAACGGCAGCATTACAAAGACTTGCATCTCCGCAAAAGTTAGCAGAGAGTAGATAATATTCGCAAAAACTTTAACGTTTCCCTTTAAATAATTATTCTTGATAGTTGTTTAAGGGGTTTTTTGTTTATATAGCTATACGTATCCGTTTAAAAAACCTAATCGGATAAATAATAAATAAAAGTTCTTGTTTATTAAATTATTGTTATTACCTTTGTAAAAATTATAAACAAATAAAATAAATAGGATATGAAAGAATATGTAGTAAGAGTATATTATGACAGAAAAGAGTGGTATATTAATGGGAAGTTACATCGAGAAGATGGACCTTCAATAGAATATGCTGATGGGTCTAAAATTTGGTATTTAAATGGTAAATACCATCGAGAAGATGGTCCAGCAAAAGAATATGCTGATGGAGGTAAATGTTGGTATATAAAAGGAAAGTTACACCGAGAAGATGGTCCAGCACTAGAATTTGCTTCTGGGTCTAAAATTTGGTATCTAAATGGGAAGTTACACCGAGAAGATGGTCCAGCGGTTGAATGTGCTGATGGAAGTAAAGAGTGGA
>Ga0307928_10001378_pt1 | contig 18334 bp, 30 predicted proteins | sample AceLakmetagen232_FD_201815 | JGI IMG/M metagenome (GOLD analysis project Ga0307928, IMG submission 201815) | Saline water microbial communities from Ace Lake, Antarctica - #232 | ecosystem: Environmental > Aquatic > Non-marine Saline and Alkaline > Saline | place: Antarctica: Ace Lake... | reverse complement strand
GGGTTATCGGATTTGTATACGAGGACTCTCTGGCGGTTTTTACCACGCTTGCAAAGAGTGACTTCGTCTGTATTGATATTCGATAGAATATTAGGCGTAACTAGCTCCAGGTTAGGAGCCTGATTTGAGAAAGCCTGTTATTTATGGCACAGAATAGAATATGTTGTCAAGCAAAAATATAGATATAGATATATAGTGGTTTATATAGATAGATTTAAAAACGAAAGGGCCGCGCACGGCAGCCCTGTTTTAGGGGTCACACAATAGACTCCTTACTAGCAAGAATCAAAGAGCGATAAACTAGACTGTACTGATTTTATATTAGCAATGTCATTTCTTCAAACACAACAGAAATCGGTGCAGAGCAACTCATCACTCGCCCTTCTGGCCTAACAATTCTGAAATTGCCCAGACGATCTTTTGATTGAATTGCTCTGAATCGAAGTTATTTAGTAATAAATCTGATAGCCGTTGTATCGCTTGGTGCCAGCCGTTTTTGTAGGCATTAGACAAGGCCCTTTGATCTTCATATTCTTGATGAACCTCATCTTGAATCCATCGCTGTAATAATTTGCTGAGCATCATGCCCAAGCCTTGCCCCATTCTTGAATAAGGGGTATAGCTCAAGTCGAATGCTTCCACCCTAGCCCGGCCGCAATTTACGCAATAGAGAATCCAATAGCCAAGTTCTGTATCATCCGCCCGATCCATTGCCATCAGGTAAGGAGACGACCCGCAAAGGCATCTGGAAAGAGTTGCCGGCAGGTCCGGCCCGGCTGCTTGTTTTGTAAATAGATTTTTGAATGTTTCTATCTCGACATGGCCACCACTTTCCTTTGCTTTTCTCAACAACTCGATGGCCTTGCCCAGCAACTCTTTATCCTTGGGCATCATGACTGTACTCCTCTGATCTCTCGCTCGGTATAAAAACAAATTATTTCTTCAAAGCCGCCAATAGCTCTTCAATTATATTTACAGCCTCCCTGGCACTGACTTTATAGAAAAAGCCGGGGTCTCCATAGTCGCCCCGTTCTGCCTCTTTTTTCCACATGCTGATTCTTTTCTCAATTTCCTTGCGCCGTTTGTTAGTCATCTTATCCCCCTTCGGTCAATCAGCCTCATATTATTTTGCACGTCTTTTGACAATAAAACTAGGGCCGTTTGTGTTTACTTCTAGGTTTTCTATTGAGGTAATTATTTCTTTTGCTTTGTCGCTATAATAGCAGCCATATTCACTAAGGTCTTTTAGGCTTTCCTGGGTATCATCATAGCCGCGAATTATCCACAGCCAAGAATGGTCTTTCATGTCTTTATCTGGCGCGTGTCTATTATTGATAACGGCTTTGCAGTTACAACATTGTAGTATGTGCCAATCGGCTAATACCCGGTTCGTATCATTTTTCCCACCATGCCGACGTATCATTTCATCGTATTCTACAAGAGACGGCGTTCTTTCATGATCGACATATTCACCATCCCTTTCTTGTCTCCTGTTTTCCCTTGCACCTTCTAGCACCGCCATCGGCGCGCATCTTGGACACCATACAGACCAGCGATCAGCGGCATATAGCCATAATTTATCTTTCATTGGTGATTTCATTTCCTTTCCCCTTTCGCTTGTTTGCTTTGTCCGTTTTTCATGGTCTCAATATAGTTTACTGGATTTATAATGTCAAGCTTTATTTTCATTTATTTTATTCTTTTTATTCCCATGTGATGTCAATGAGTTACCCGACCATGCCTGCAAGTCGCCTTAGAATCCCTTGTAATAAACGACTGTTCCTAGATGTATCAGCTTATCAGTTTATGGATATCGGCCGTTAGAAACGATTCTAGCACTGTTTAGGGGTAGATTAGGCGTTACTCTGTGCCAAGCAGAAATGTAATCCAAGACGCGAATAGTCGCCAGAGCATTGTTAGGGGTATCAAAAGGTCGGGAGGTATTGTGTCAATCAATTGCTATTCTCCAATCTCAATCACCTCAGTAACAATCGCCATCGGATTGAAGCTATCAATTTTTTTCCTTATGCCAGATCCGCCGATTGAGAATGCCGCTATATCACCGGACGCCATTTCTTTTTTGAGCGCTTCGGATTTAGCTTGCACAGTCATGATCCAATCGCCGCTATGGATTGCTTGCTTGCCTCGTTTCAGCTTGAATATTTTATGCGGTTTCTGCGGATCGGATTTGGCTGCGTTTTCATCGTCAATAGTTGGGTATGGAAATTGGCTACATTCGATCAATACTGCTTCTGCTTTTTCTACATGTCTCTTGCCGATAGTCTGCGATTTCTCCATATATACATGGATAGCTTTCTCAATTTCCATCGGACTGGTCCAATCTTCGTCAACGTCAATTGTGTATGGTGACAGAACCACGGCCTGGAATATCCCTCGCTTTTTGTCCGCCTTGAACAGTTTCGCCTTGTCCATCTTTTCGAAATTAGCGGGCGGGGTAGCATTCGCTTTCTCAAAGTTCGGCTGTTGATCGGCCTCGTCTTGCCGCCCCGCCCGACTATAAATGCTTCTTAGAATAGAAATGTCAGTTTTGTTTTTGAGTAAATAGAATCCTTCGCTACCTTCGCTGTCTGTTACTTTCCATATCTCATTATCGTCCTTGCCCGATATCATTTCTTTTTCGAACATGGCATCGATGGGTTCATAGGTTGTAATTTCTTCAACCTCTTCAATTGAGGATGGATCTAGCACAATCGTATTATCAGTGCCACGAGTCCAATTGATTCGCCGTTTTCTTGTATCACCCTCCTGCCAATTATACGCAATAATATGATCATTATATATCGCCCTAACCCCAACGTCGAAAGGCCGTTCATCGGCAAACTCGCCTAGTAATCCAGCTTTTGCCACGACTCTAATAGCGTCTCTCATTTTATTATCTAAGTCGTTTATGGATTCACCTTCAGCTAAGTCTATCTTTGCCAATTCGACGGCCGCTATCCGTTTCTTGTGCCCCTGCAAATGCGCCTGCGCTTTATCTCTTTCGGCATCGGTCAATGAAGTGGTTTGCATAACTCTAGCCAGGGCATTGTTTAGGTGCGCCATGTCTACAGATTTATCATCATTTGGATTTTCGACGCTGGCATTATGGTGTGGCAAATGTCGCAGTGATCTAGGTTTAGTTAGTCCGTTTTCGTCCTTTTCGCCGTCGCTTTGAATGTAGGCAAATGCAGCATCAGGTAAATCGTTTATCCATGCCGTGGTCCATTCCGCTTTCTCTAATGATTCATCGTCATCATTCTGCGCCAAAAACGCTACGAAGGCTGCCGTCGCTTTCGCTTTGGTGTCGTATATACACGGACCGTTGCCGATTTTATAACCTTCAGAACCATCTGCCATTGTGCATTCTATAACTGGCATTGCTTTATCCTTTCATGCCACGTCTGATATTTCCTGCATAGTGGCTCTTAGATGCATCAATATTTTTCCTAGTTTATTTTCGCCGATTCCATCAACTACACCCCAGTATTTATCTCCCCATGTGTTGCCTTCGATTAGCTGCTTTTTCCCAGTATTCATCAAAGAAATGCATAGATCATTATTTCTAAGAAACTTATCTAAAATTATTTCATACATTATATAATCACGAATTGTTTTCCAGTCCGGCCTTAGCGCTAATTTTCGTCCTAATTTTTTTGCCATTGCCGGTGTGCATCCCAAACTTTGAAACTGTTTTCGGCTATGTCTGTTCAATGTTTTCGCGGCCTGAAATGCGTTTTCAACGCTGGGGTATTTCTCGCCTTCAAACATTATCCGACATAAAAAGAAATTGCTCAAAAAACTATAATTTCCGATAAACCTGTCAATCATTCTTTTCCTCAGTTTCTCCTAAAACCGCTAGCCAATCATCAGGCGGAGACGGGAGTATTATTTCATTTTGTTTCGCCGATCTTATAACCTTATCAGCCATATCCCATTCAGCCGGAAGCAACGTTCCCTCTTGACGGGCTGCTAATAATGCCAGATCTTTTCTATTGCTCAAGCACCTTCACCTTTCCTAATCTACTAGACAGTGTAACATATTCTTGCTGGCCTGTATGAGTGCTGCCGTATAATGGAGACAGTCCATCCCATAACACAACCTCGGACCGTCTAACATCTTGCGATACCAGCGCACCAAATTGACCCCGCGTTGCTAAGTCTCTACTAGTGGCACCTCTGGAAAACCGCCTAGCAATAGTTTGACTTGCCGTCCATGATTGAGCCGGGTTTTGTTCCAGCCTAATTATGCCCGATAGCTTTTTTATCGACCTTCCAGCTTGGCTATAAGCGGTCCGCAATCCTTGCGTGTATCGATATGACAACCCTCTGTACAGTCTAATCCCGCTCGGAATGCTAGCTTGCCTCATCGCGCTTTGATTGGTCCAATACGTCCAGTTCGGCAGTGCGTTTCTCATTCCTTCGGTTTGAGCCGTTGTAAGGCCAAATTGTTTTTTGATTCGATTTAGATATGAATTGCTGGTTTGCGATATAAGCCTTTCCCTTAGCACCCTATCAGCATCTATGTATTGCCGATGAAACACCGCTCCATTGCCGGTCATACGTTCGCCCCAATTTTTGAATAAAGCCCCCGCTCCCCTGCTAGACCCACTTTTCCAGTTTTTGTGAAAGTCTGACAATGAGTTATAAATTTGATTGCCGGTCATGTTCATTCGTTGATCGGCTGGCAGAGAATTGAAGTAGTTCGTTGTAAACTTTTTCCATTCAGCCGCATTATTTAGAGCGTTGGGGTTATTGGCTAGTTCGCGTTGAAATCCCGACACCCATTGCGGCCGTTCAATATTTGCCGTTACCGAGCTTTGCCCGGCTCTGATTTGGCTAACTGGAACCTTGACCGGCTTTTCAGACGGTAGTTTGGTTCTCGGCTTTTTCTTCGCAGGCGGTTTCGGCGGTTTTCGTTTCGGCTTTATCTCTCTCAATCGTTTTTGCGCTTCCCTGTATTCTCGTTTATTTTGTTCTAAATCGTTAGGACCACGAAGGGCTTTTCCTTTGGCTGACATTGTAATACTTGTTCGACACGAAGCGTGAAAAGGGGTTGTGTCCTGCGGTCCTTCTATGGTCTCAAACGGTTGATTTATCGGCACTGTTGAGCCGTCGATATTTCTACAAAGCAAAGACGTTCTATTGTCAATCGCCGCCATCGCCGATTTAGTTGCTTTCGTCGCGTCCACCACTCCTTCATTTATCGCTTGCTGCCATGCTTGCTGCCTGCCATCCCCTACCGCCGTCGCTGATTCTGTACGAGCAATGTTACCGGCTCTCCGTCGCAATAGTTGATTAGTTTTAGCTCTCGTTGTTCGCTCGATTTGTGCTGGAGTATTTCCGGCTGCAACCATTCGCGCTCGCAGACTTTGCACCGCTTGCGTGTCTCTGTCAGTCAACCCCACTAAACCCCTGATTTCCCTTGCTGCCGATCTTGACGACAATCCGTCTTGATTTGCTCTCAGTATCGCGCCTTGTATGGCCTGCCTTGTCTCGTTTGAAACGTCGCGTATTAGCGCCGCACCGTGTTGTTGTAAATATCGCTGTGCATTATCTTGCGAGATATCGAATAGAAAGGCTTGTCTGGTTTGGCTTCTGATTTCCCTCGCTGCCAATGCGCCGGTTTGCTGTAATGATTGAACCGATACCGGGGTAAATCCGATCAATTGTGTGGTGTAGGCTGCCAGTGGAATTGCGCTAAAAATAGCAGAATTGTCGCCTTCCCTCAATCCTCGTTCCATCGCCGCTGTGCTGGTATTGCTTCTTAGCTCTTCAGTTGCATCGACAAACACTTCAGCATATTCAGGCTCAAATTGAGTCATCAATCGTTGTGCTTCGGCGTCTTGTTCGCTAGCCGATGATTTAGCTAATCCGAGTCGATAAAAAAGGGTGTCGTATGCCGCTAATAGTTTTAGCAGTTTTACATATTTTCGGTTGTCGGTACGATAACTCACTAGCTCTTTCGGCCGCTACCACCACCCCTGCCACCGCCCTTGCCGCCACCTGGCCCACTGCCGGAACAGCCACCTGTGTTTTTACCGCCTCTACGTCCACCTGATACACCACTGCCACCACCACGTCCGCCTCTTGGACGGCCACTGCCGCTTGGCCTTTTAGCCATAACTAGTCTCCTTCTTCAAGTTCATCATCTAAATCTATGTCTCGATCTTCTTCGATTATACCGACAATCGCTTGTTTCGTATTTTCTAAAACCTTGATCAATTCTTTCGGCCACTGCTTAGCAACGTTCACCGGCAGGTCGGCGGCTTCACGCAAATGCTCTTCTAATGATTCATCGGGCACCGTGATAGCTCCCACTCTAACCAGATTACTCACGAATGAAGCTAATATATCAAGGTCCGGTGTTTCGATGTCACTGTGAGCAAACTTAGGCAATTCTTTTACGTTGAAATTATTGATTGCAAATAAACGAGGCACGGCAAACCGATTCAGTACGTCGCCGATACTATCAAGCCACGAACCGATAGCGGTAGAAAATAGTCTAGTCTTGGAAGATGAAAGAGCAAATGAACCAACTTTATTGTGTCCTAGCAAAACAAAGTCTGCTAATACTGACATAGCCATTCTTTGATCATAACGAGTAATTATTGCCCCTGTATCGATCTTGCGCGTGCCGGGAGATTTGAAAGAATCGAACGTTACAATTTCATTTCCATTTGCGTCTCTATCGTTTGGATACAGCACGTATCCTTGCTCATCTGCCCTAAAGTTTCTTCCCATATTTCGCAGTTGTGTAACAATGTTTTTTTGTTCAGCCGTTGCAGAGTTATCTAAATAAGCTGCCGGTACTCCGATTTTGGGATATCCGGTAAACTCTCGTTCGGTTCCGATAGCTTCCACCAGTTGAACCCGCTTTTTATACCACCAGTCCTTGAATGCAAAGCGCAGAATAGAAATCCCTTCCGGGTTGTTTTTACGTTCAGTGGTTCGAAATAAAAGAGACTTTTCAATGGGAATATTCACTGTGGTAAATGTAGATTCTATCTCTTGAATAAATCCCTTGACCCCGCCGTTATCGTCTAAATCCCATTCGCTGAGTGAATCTTGTGATCGGCCGGCAAACTTACGCCAGCCTATGCGGTTATCGTTGAATCTTGATCGAAACTTCGAATCCTTGCTGCCGCCCTTGCGCATCTTATACACGATTTCCGACCATTCGTATCCATATTCCAACATAGTCAAAGCATCGTCAATAAAGCTAGTCCATGTGTGACTCATATCGTCTTGGCAGCTTTTCAGAAATTCAGCCGCTTCCTGATCTACGTTGTCTTTCGATGCAGCTTCAACCGGCCAGCTAACCGATCTAATGAGCATTCGAATTGCAAACAGCACGGCGGCGATAGTTGAATCATTGAGCGACATTTCCTTATATGTGTTGATTCTCCTATCATAATCTTTGATCTTGGCGATGAACTCTTCTTCAATTGTGCCAGCGGAATATTTGAGGCCGGAATCGCCTAGTTCGATAAACCCTGTTTTTTTAGTGACCACGCCATCTACTTTTGAGACATTGGAAGGATCGGGCATAAGCAAGCCTCTCCTGTTATTCAATGCTCAATACCATATCCTGTGTAAGGCGTCAAGAAATTTGCTATTTAGAATATAAGGCGTTCTGCAGCTTAGACGGCAGTGAGGGTGCGGCGATTCATTCTGCCTCCCAAGCTTCCGAAAACGCTTCATCGCCAAAAAGGTCAGCAAGGCCAGAAATCTGTTTCAGCCTCAACACTTCATCCGGCTCCATGCCAAGCTCTTTCCCTATTTTTTTATCACTCCAGTTTCGGCGCACAAGCTCTTGCACGATTTCAGACATTGCCCCAACTTGGTGCCTACCACGTGCGCGATTATGCCGGATGGTAGAACTAATCCTATCCCCTCTATCAAGCCTGTCAGCATTTATTACAGTTATGGGCAAACAAGTCATGCCAATTTTCATGCCGACAAGATGTCGATGAAATCCATCCACAACTTCATATTCACCATCTTCGGTTTGCCAGACAACAATAGGCTGTGTGAATCCATCGCTCAAAATCGAAAGCTCTAATAACTTCATTTCCGGCGAAGCAACCGCATTTGGATTATAATCATTTCCATGAATCTTTTCAGTTTTCGCCCAAATAATCTGCGATACCGGGTGAGCGCTTCTGTCATTTACATCAACAATCCCCATTCCCTTCTCCTTTTTTTGATCCGTTTTATGTATTTCTCGTATGCGCCGGACCGATGCTGAGAAAACGAAAGACCCTTACACCAATAATCATTTCGCAGAAGCGCTTTACAAATTCGCTTCCAGCTTGGCTGGCTTTTATCTAGCGGGCCATCATCGGGAACTCCGCATTGATATCCTCTTATTTCATACCATTTGAGAAACACGGCTATTTTATTTTTGTAATGCTCGCTTGTTTTCGATGGCATCGTTTCAAGAATGAGCATAGCAAATGACTGCCAAGTATGATTAGGTGGCTTTGTGATTTTCATATTGCCCAAAATGTTGCCGGACTCTTGCGCATATAAAGCGCCCTGATTTGCGCCGTTTACCCTTGCTAGCACGCGCCCCCAGGTTTCAGGCTCAATCACATGATATAACCACAGCCCCCTCCGCTGGTCGTCTCCGTATGGCTGGCAAATGCGCTGTTGATGAATGCTCAAACCAGCTTGGTGCATCCGATCATATAATTTGTTATACGGCTTTTTTGTGCGCTCATTATATATCCAAATATCTCTTGTCTGCCAATCATAGATAGGGTAAATATTATAAAGCGACCCTCGCAGCCATGTAGTCCACTTTCTGCCCTCCATACATTGTTTTGTTTTTGAGGCAATCGTTCTCCAGCGGTTCAATGATTCATCGGAGCGGATGCCAACGAAGCAAGCTGTCAATTTTTCATTGCTGTACCAGTGCCCAAAATCGAGAACGAAATCCTCAAACTCCATTCCCGGCTTGAAAAACGGAAAGTGATTTACATCCGTGATTGCAATTTTTGGCGGCTTTCTTACCCACGCATCCGGCTGTGATTCATCCCAGCACCGCCATTGTCCCTGAAATTGAGATACAGAGTTGCGCAAAGAAAGCGGGAGTGAAATCCAAAGCGGTTCGGTGTGATCTTTATATAATTCATAGCAACTCTCTACATGCTCAATCGTCAATTTATATTGAGCCTCAAGATCGACAAAAAATAAACCTATCTTGCGGCCACGTTTTATCGCTTCGTCCATCACCATATGAAGCATTACAGTCGAATCCTTGCCGCCGCTATAGCTCACATAAATACGAGGGAAGCTGTCAAACACATACGCGATGCGCTCTTGGGCAGCGGTGAAAACATCAATTCCTAGAGGCCTTTTCGGCATCGCTCAAAAACCTCCTTGCTTCATCTTCACTGATTTTCAAAACATCCCCAACTGAGTTTACTGTGCAAAAATAGCGTTTTTCTTTCTTCCTGGAAACAGGAGAACAAACATCATATATTCTATCACTTTCAATAATAAAATACTCATATACTCCCCGGCTGTTCTTTGAATTTGCGTGCCTATAGTCTTTATTCCCTTTCAGAAACTTGCGCTTGAACTTTCCGGATGTATATATTCCTATTATTTCCGCCACCCAGCCACTAGGCACTCGGGCCAACCCGCGTGGCACCCATGCTAGGCGAGGAGGATAGGTTTTAGCGGCTAGGTTGCTTGCTATCTTTTCAATAGAGATTGTTGCTTTCATTTTTGCCTTTTCCTGGCCCCGGTGGCCTACCCAGCGACTGGAATGACAAATAGAATTTGGCGCAATGACGAGCTTTCGCCGTCGCACGATAACATAATTCCATCTTCCCAGTCGCTGTCATGGCTGGCAGGCATGCGCCACTCCAGATAGCCCAAGCACGATGGCTCTTTTGTTTCTTTGGGCCATCTTCCGGCCAACAAAATCTGAGCATGAATGTTCGAGCCGGACATCGCCACGCCCCAGGATTGGCTCATCCGCATTTTGTCTCTTGGGCCACATCTGTACCCGGCTGGCACTCCGCTTTCTTGCGATTGTTTTACCATTTCTGCGAATTGTGTAGGGTCAATGTCTTTTGCTTTTAGGGCGATTGCCACTTCGTAGCCCTCAAATTGATAAATCATAACCATTTCCCCTTTCACTTGTTTGTCTTGTTTGTCATCATGGTTAGTAATATAGTCGATCCTATTTACATTGTCAAGCTAAATATTCACTTTTTATTTATTCGTGATATCAGTGAGTTACAAATAATCCGCTAGCTTTCTCTAGTTATATACATAAAAAGTGGGCTGCCGTGAGGGGGTGGCAGCCCGAATATGGGATTGATGGAAGGGATTTACATATTAGGATATATGGCTGTGATTGTCAATCCTTTTTCTCCAGTATCTTCTTTTTCAGATCTTCTTTTATAACATTGTCGATAGACTCCAATAGAGAATGCTCTTTCCCTGGAAATCCGGTAGCTAATTTTATATTGCTATCAGACGCCATATCGGCCAATCCTTTTTCGCCATAGGCCCTTAGCATAACAGACGAGGTAGCCAGCACACCCATAACCTCTAGCACCAACCGTGAGGCTATAACGCATTGTTTTCTTCCCAGTTCTCGCATCATGTCGTCATCGGATAGTTTTTCAGGTTTGGCCATTGCGTGCCATCCTTACTTTCAAGCTTTCAACTGATCTTTGATGTATAGTGGCAAAACTTTCATTTATCTGCTTTTCAATAAGTTCGGCAGCTTTTGGGTTTATCTTTTTCAACTCTAAATAAATATCCATATGAACACTTTTTGCTCCAAGTTCGGCTTCAAAAAGCAGCGCCTCTAAGTATATCTGTGACATGATTTTGACTACCAAACGAGAGGGAATGTAAGCTTCTATTTCTAGGTTACTCATAACTTCACCGCCCTTTCCAGAACTTGAATCCAGATGCGCCGGTCAACTTTTCTTTTGCCAAACATGACTTCGTTTTGTGTAAACGTTTTCCAATTATCTAACGCCATTGCTATATCTATTGTCGTGTAATCTCGTTTATGATTCGCCTTTTCGCAGGCAATCGTTACTACATCGCCTTCCCGGCTTAGATCAAAATCGTCTAGCGTTAGTGGTTTTTGGTCGGTCATTGTTTATACCCTCCCTTATCATATAATTCTACAAACCTTCTCAGGGCCTCTGCAATGAGCAACATTTTCCTTGACCAATCGCGGGCGTCATGGAAATCGCAATCGTCGCTGAATTTATAATATGCATCATCCCATCGGGTTCCCTGCGTATCATCTTCGTCATCCCATCCGCCGATTGTCCAATGGTCGTATATTTTCTCGGCAAGATCTCGCTCGCTTTCTTCATCGGACAATGACAATTCAACTAAATGTTTCCATGCCAAGTCCTTATTGAACTTTTGTTCATATCGCCTGTGTGTTGTCGATAGCTTTTCAAATAAATATTCTTCCGAATTTACTGCATTTCTCAACCACGCTACCGATGCTCGACTGCCGTAACACTGAGTAAACAACGCGCTTCCAATGTCGCCCCAAATGGCAATAACTCCCGGCATAAAGCCCACGTAAAACCCAAATATCCACGTTCCCGGCTATTGCACTTTCGCTATAAAATATTCCGTACCAAGCCCGATAAATTTGATTTCTGTGATCATATGGTTGCCAAATTCTCTTGTAGCGCTTGCAGCTATGTTGTCTCTAATCGTTTTTCCTACTTGGCTCATTGTTTATCCTTTCAATCTTTTCTTTTCTTCGATGGATCGGCTCGGCTGCTTTTTTCGTAACCAAATATGTCAGCCTCATTCATTAGCCAGCGCGCCACATCTTCTAGGCTAGTCCATTTATTGATCCACTCTCCATCAGGCGAATTCAGATTGATTGCTAGTTCGTCATCTTCGGCCCAAATTATATAACCACAAAATAAAGCTGTCTGAATCGCCGTTAGATATGTGGCATAGCTGACTTCTTTTTTTGTTTTATCACTCATTTTCGGATTCCTCTTTCCTTCCAGAACCCCAATATAAATCCCCAACATCAATCAGAGTAAAGATTGCGATAGCTACTATCATGGCAATTGAGGACCACATACAGGCAGCTTGAACATTTCCGCTTATGCCATAGCCTAATAGACTGCTGGCAAAGCCTAGAATTATAACCTTGGCAATACTAAGTACCTCTTGTACTTCTTCTAAAAAGTTCATTGTTTATCTCCCTCGTTCGGGTCAACTATTTTTTTGAACCATGATAGATCGTATTCGTATAAGTCAATTGGAAATTGTACTTTCATCCCTGAGCATGTTATTCTCCATCCCGAGGTGAAGTCTGGACGTTTTTCAATAGAGTCTATCTTTACTACAACGCCTGTTTCAATCGACGATTCTTTATTCAAGCCTACCCATAAAGCATACTCCCCTACCTCGAACGGCGCTTTCTCTGATTCGGCTTTTTCCTTTGTGACGTTAGGTAGGTGGATAGCAGCATCGGCGGCGTGCTGTTCTACTTTCAATCGTATCACGTCAAGGCTGTCTGCGTTCATGCCTACTCGCTCGTTTATTCTTGCTACATCATATTTTTCCTCAGCATCTTCCAACTCCCTAACCATTCTCGTGATTTCCCTCAAAGCAAGGCAGATGTTTTTTCGCCATATATCGTCCGTATTTGTATGTAGTGTGTCAATTGTCCATTCTAAGTCTTTCGTTTTATTGCTATTGTCTTTTGGAATGCTGTGTTTTTTGTAAGGGGCTATGATTTTTTCTATTGCATCGCTAGTTTTACATCCTTCCTGATAAGCGTAAGTGATCATGTTATTCAAAACCCAGGCAGCGCGACCATTGCTTATATTTCTTCTTCGTATTCCATTTACAATCTTCAGTAAGCCCAATGACTCAGAAGCTTTGCCGCCTTCAACAAAGGATTCAGCCGAAAAATATGCAGAACTAATTGCGCTAAAGGATTCAAAATATTGTTCTACATCTTCTCGCGTCCACCCCCTCAGCTTCCATCCCATGATTTGATCGACGGTTACTTCGAATAGATACCCTGGCGTTTTCAGCTTAGTCATTATCTTTCTCCATCATTGCCTTCAACCGCTTAGCAAAATCCTTGCGGGCGGCTTTGATGAATGGGCGGCGATAACGCTCGTATTTACCACCTTCGTCTACTTGCCGGAATTTAATTTTCCATCGTGGCGGAGAATAGTCAAAGCAATCGCCAGGAGCCATAGCATCGCCATTAGAATACATTGGACAGATATAACATTTCTTCCATCCGCTAAAGTCGTCATCAACGAATCCCTTCGCATAAAGACATAACGGGCAAGTGTCATCATCGCCAAAAGTCCATGTTTTTCCACCCGACTTGATATACCGATTCATCTTTTTTATCAACGCCCCTACCGCCTCAATCTCAGTTCTTGGAGTTTTCATCTTTCCACCTTTCCCATATATTATAGTTTATTAGTTTTATATTGTCAACGGTTGTTTTTCAGTGCCTTCAAAAAGTTTCCGTGGTCTTTTTCCCAACTTTCAGGATTGCCTCTCCAGAACGGGCATCCTTTGTAGGGAGACATTGTGCTGCCTTCCATCCCAAAATCTGCGCATGGCTATTGTCTTTAGTTATTAGACTACATCGCCACCCATAAACAGGATTTTTTCTAACGTGCTTTGCGAGCCAAGTTTCAGTGCTTTTATTTGCTGGCCGATTGCCGTTTGGAAACATTACCTTGCCGGTTCTTTTATACTGTCTTCTTATCTCTTTCATTTCATCATAGGAAACCGGCAAATGAAATCGCTTGCAACATTGTCCGCATTTTTTACATTCTCGTTTCATCATCCATCCAAATCATAGTAGCTTGGCCTGCTATCAATCAGCGCTCCCTTGGCGATTTTTATATCAGTCACCTCCGGCATGTCCATCAATTCGGTTATCGCGTATACGACTGAATCTACTCTATCGTCTAATTCGTTGGCAATTGGAAAATCACACATTTGCTCTTCTGACTCTTCAAAAATGCCTATATGGTGAACCCGCCCTTGTTCGTATAGCGTTGCTACCGGCTCGGCTCTAACGGCTTTACCCCTTGATGCATGGATGGTTTTTACCGGCGCGTCTTTTCTGTTTTTACCTTTCCAGCAAGTTCTTATATTTGACTCTACCATTTCGCCGCCGTTGTTTCTTTCCCCTATAATCTTGTCGCATTGGTATTGGTCGAAAAAGTCAATTGCCTTATTGCCCCAACCTAATGGCGATAAGTGATACCCGTTTATTTCGAAAACATAATAGTCTCCATCTTCACCCAAGCCAGCAACCGACATTCCGGTTTCATCGTTTTTGGCGGCAGACATTCCAGCGGGGTCGATGGCAATTACTATTCTTTGCATTTTACTTATGTAGCTCTGTAAAAGAGATTCACCATCTTTATCAACTCTTGGCACTCTATTATTGGCTATCCAATCGAAATGCCACATAGCGCCTTCAGCGTCGTCAATATATTCGCCTGCTAATTCCTGTCTGCCTAAACGAGTGCCGCCATATTTTTTTACCAAAAACTTTTTTCTTGTTTCATCTAAATGTGGGTTGTCTTTGGTATGCGCTGGCTTTCTGTCTATCGTTCCCGATTCTTTGGCCAGGTCTCTGAGAAACTTTCTTCTTTTTGGAGTAGTAGTTGCAATTATATGTGGATGCTTCGGATAGTCGGTGGGCGTGTCTTGAGGGATTGGAATTCTTACGCAAAATTGCAGTTGATCCCATGCGTCCTCAGATATCAAGGCCAACTCATCAACCCATGCTAGATTACACTCAGGGCCGTTTAGTCGCTGTGGTTTTTCTGCACCAAAACATTGAACCCTGCCACCGTCTCGATGCCTTAGAATCAGATCCGATCTATTGTAATATGCAAACTCGTTTTTATATAATGTGTATAGCCCGCTCAATGGATGTTCCAAACAAATCTTTTTAGTGTTGCCGATTGTAGGCCCAACGATAATTACGTGGGCATCTTTTCTGTATCTGCGTAAAAACTGAATGACATAATAGCTGCCGATAAAAGTTTTCCCGATTCCACGGCCACCGCGAAATATCCATAAATCCCATTCACCCTTTGGCGGCTCTTGGTATGGAAGTAAAACTACGTTGTCTATCCGCTTCAATCCTTGTGTTTTCTCTTCTATTATTTTTTTGCTAACCCCCAAAACAAACTGTTCATCTTTTGCGGAAATATCGTCTTTAGCGGCCATGTTGCCAGTGTATCATGGTTTGTTGAACATCTCTTTGATATATAAAGATAGCGATTTTGGCAAATCCTTTGGTTCTGAATTCCATCGTTTGTCATAGTCTTTTATATGTTCGATAAGTTTGTTTAGATTGTCTGAAATGTGGTTGAACATTATATACATCAATTCTACTTCTATATTTTCAGGGGCGAAAACAAAAACAGGCTTGCCGCTTCCGACAAAAACGCCCGCTTCCAGGTGCGCCGATAGTCCACAAGGTAAGACTAATACTAAATATCGTGATCTTTCCAATGCTTCATAATCAGATTCAAATGCTCGCTGTGCTAAGTCATGATCCAAGGCTTTGTTTATTTCTGACACATTCCAATCTTTCCAATTAGAATCTATTTCCGACCAATGAAACACCGTTTTTTCTTCTGGATTTTTGAAGTCATAAACACTAAAGCCAGATTCCCTTAGTTTTTTGACAACATTTTCCTGGTATTTGTTTCGCCATGAAGAGGCAGCGTATATGTCATATTGTTTTAATTCAGCCATAGCATGCATCCTTTCATTTATCTACTGTCATATCTCTTTCCATCGCTCTGCCTTCTCGAAATGCTCGTATTAGCAAATAATGTATGTACCATTCGGCATCGCTAACGCTTATCTTGCCTCGTTCCACCTGTGCCATAACATCGCTTAGGACCATTGCGAGTCGCGCCTTTCCTCTATATTCGCCGGTTTCTCTGTCCATGAATCGAAAGTGTTGTTCCGCCCTGCCGGGACCGCAAAAACCAGCTTTCAACACTTCGCCTTTGGTAATATACGATACATCGAATTTAACATAATCGCCACCGCATTTAGGGCAATGATCAGAGCGGGCTGAATTGAAATGATGCCTACACTTTTTGCAAATACAGCGATATATCTTTTTAGTCAATGCACTTACTCATTCTCATCTCCGAGCGCGGTTAGGCGTTTTTGCCGGTAGTTTCCTTGTAAATATAATCGTCAAGAAACTTTTGTATGCCCTTTGAGGTAACGTCATCTGTCCCTAAATTGATCATTGCCGCATAGGCCAACTCGGCTAATTTTTCTAACTGGTAGTGGGTAGAGCGCAGGTCGGAAGCAATCACCGCAATGTGGTCAAGTAGCTTCATCGCATCATCCGAAACCCCGAAGCTCTCCGCGCCTTCTTTGATCATCTCCAGATCTTCCTCTGTCAGTCGTTTAGGGTCGCTCATGGTCACCCGCCTTTCCGCTTTCTTTCATGCTCTTTTGCCTCAGCGCTACGCGCCTGTGCCAGCTAGCGCCAATGTTCCAGGCCGCGCCGGTATCACTCGCCAACCCGCACACCTGGCAGCGTAGGCGAAAATCAACAACATACCCGTCATAGACCTCCCGCGATTGCCAAATTGGATGCTGGCCACAGCATTGCTTGAAACGGCTACGCTTACCGTCCGTCCATAGTCCGGGGTTGCCGTTGCAAAGGGGGCTCATGTCGGATACTCGTTATGTTCTACGCCATCCAGTAGGCGACCGGCGCGTTTTTTGCCGACACGCCATGCACAGTTTCCGCCGTTCCATTCTTTGCACTTTAGCTCGCCAAAAGGCTTTTTATCCTCTGGCCTTGTGGGATACCATTCGCCATGCTGCTTGAAGAAAAACGGCACGCCCGCCGCCGCGCAATCGTCCCTTACCCGCCGCGCCCAGTAGGGATGCATCGGGCGTGCGCCTGGTCCGGTTTCGCCGCCGGTGATTACCCAGCTTGGAATGGGATCACATATAGAGATATCTAGCGGACCAAGCAAAGGCTCACCACTAATAAAATAAACAGCGGCCGGGGCTTTTACCAAACAATTCCATCGCTCAAGTAGATGTTTCCGGTTTTCAATAGTGACGCCAAGCCAGAGATTTTTAGGTGGCCACCCATCCCACTCTTCTTTTCTGTTTGCCAGCCCTCCGATAATCGTTTGGGCCATCAACTGTAGGGATATACCATCAACGGTTCGCTGGGCAATAGTTGCACATAATCCCGCAAATCTTACCGTGTCCGGCATTCCCTTTTTCGCCGCCTTATCCAGCCACTCAAAAAACTCGACTGCTCGCCACGGCCTTTTAGTAAGCAGCATAAATGTATGATCGGGGCAAGCTAATGCAGTACCATAGATAGCGGCGATTTGAGTAAGGTCATTATCAGGATGAAACGTATCTCCCATATCGTTGACGAAGATTTGTTGCGGCTTGTTCCAATGAGCTACTTTGGCAAGTTCGCTAGGTATCCAATTCGTTTTACCAGTCCAATTTATTATGCCTTTTTTCTTTTCTACCAAGCCTTCGTATCGGTCCTTTGTTTTTGGGTTGTGTGCGTGTCGCCAGGCAAAATTTAGCGCATAACAATTTTGACAAGCATCAGACACTTTTGAGCAACCCGGATTAGGATTGATTGATTTAGTCCACCATAGGGCGTTGTTAGTCGGCATCGTTCCTCCTCTTTCGCCAAAGGCTTATCGCCTGTAAAAAAGTAAGCTCCCCATCTTGCCTTTGCGCCCGTCGGCTTCCCATAGGTGATAGATTTTGACAATTCGCATAGCGTCGGGGTCGCAGCTTTGAAAGTCGGCGTTTATTTTTTCTTTGTATTTAGCCAAAGCGGTTTCAACCTTAGTCGGCCTCGGTGGTGGGCCAGTTCATTGGCGGCTCCGGCGACTTCCGGCGGCAAAAGCAGCCGCGTCAACGGTCGGATCGGGCTGTAGCGGCGTAAATTGGCTCACGCTTTTTTCTGATTTGTTATCTGTCATCACTTCCCCCCTTCAGGCAGTAGTTTTTTAACGCTTTCGACAAACTCGCCATCTTGATAATCTATATTTTCATGGCTCAAAAGCCATTTGATTAATACTGACAGTTCAATTTTCATTCCCGATACAAAAATACCAATGCACATTTTTCTCAGACCCGCGTCTCTCAGGTCCGCGTCTCCCAGGTCCGCGCCTGTCAGGTCCGCGCCTGTCAGGTCCGCGTCTCTCAGGACCGCGCCTGTCAGGTCCGCGTCTCTCAGGACCGCGCCTCTCAGGTCCGCGCCTGTCAGGTCCGCGCCTCTCAGGTCCGCGTCTCT
>Ga0307928_10001377_pt1 | contig 18339 bp, 23 predicted proteins | sample AceLakmetagen232_FD_201815 | JGI IMG/M metagenome (GOLD analysis project Ga0307928, IMG submission 201815) | Saline water microbial communities from Ace Lake, Antarctica - #232 | ecosystem: Environmental > Aquatic > Non-marine Saline and Alkaline > Saline | place: Antarctica: Ace Lake... | reverse complement strand
CTAACTGTATTTATGCCACCTCTTGTGATAGTTGCTATACTCGCGAATACTTCCTCTAGTGAGAAGTTCAGCTGTGACGCTATTGGTAAAACGGCCCCCATTGACTCGGCCAGTTGCGGAAACTTAGTCTTACCTTTCTCGATTGTCTTGAATATAATATCGGAAACACGACCAGTATCTTCAAGCTCAAGTTTATACGCATTCAGTACGCTCGTGAGCAGGTCTGCCGCAGTTTTCGTATCAGTAATTCCGGCTACTGCCGCTTTTCCTGCCTCTCTCAGGAAAGCAATGGCTTTTGCGGCACCAACCGACGCGGACAGTGTTTCGTATAGACCTTGCGCAAGTCGTGTTGGGTCTTTCCCGAGTTCAATCGCTAGATTCTTGATATCCTCTGTCATTTCCTTCATATCAACTTTGGAGGTATCTACAATCGTAGATACCTCCGCCGTCGCTTTTTCGAACTTAAGAGACTCTCTTGTCGCTAATGCTAGACCTGTTGCAATCGCGGTCAATCCAAACATGCCAATTCGCGCCATGTCATTAGCCGCGCTACGCGCTCTTCCAGCAACGCGATTAAACCCGGCGACGTGTTTGTTTAACCTTTTTAGTGTTCTCGAAAACCGCCTTGCCGAGAGTCTTGCCTTTCTATAAGACCGGCGTAAAGACTTAACTGCTTTTTTTAAGTTCTTTGTGCTGGTGGCGGACTTCCACGCCACTTTTCCGTATAGGCGAATCGTTTTGTTGAGTGTGCTCGCTCGCATGTTAAGACTAAATACAGATTTCCGTGCTGATGACAGAGCGCCTTTAAATTGAGAGCCAACCTTGGCTCCTAGCTCGATCATCAGTTTTTTAGTGGCCATTTTACCCGCCGATCTTTCCTTCGATTTCGTTTAGACGGTCAATGCGCTCTAACTCTTTCTCTTCTTCGTGCATCCACAGAAACCATACTACGAAGTCAGAGTCAATCGCGCCGCCCTGCATCTTCCATAGCCGATACTCGCCGTATATGCGCTTGCTGTCTTCGCTCCATTCCTCGACATAGTTGCGGCACCTCTCGCAGTTAGGCGGTGAAGGGCGAGGCGTTGGAACGCCAGGAAAGCTCTCTACTATTTCGCCCTTCGGCGTTATAAGCCACTTCTTGCAAACCTCGCAGCGTTCCAGGTAGCCGGGGTTACGCCACCTATGGCGCAACCCCTCTATCAGTTTTTTCCTGCGGTCATAGATTCGGCGATTTTCGTGAACATGGTCAAGAGGATTTCCGTATCCTCCATCCGGTCGATAGCGTCTACCGTATAGTCCTCGGAGAGCGACCAGCCGATAAGACAGGCTTTGAGAACGTCAAGGACCGATTGCCCGATCATCGCCTTGTCTTCTGAACCGAATACCATTGACATTTGAATTTTAGTGGCAGTCGATGGTCGTTTGAACTCAATTTCAAACGAATCGAAGTCCTCTGCCTCAATCGTCGCCTTGAGTGTTTCCGCTACCGCGTCAGCGCTACGGAACTGAATCTGCTTCTTAGATTTAGCCTTAGCCATTTCATTCCCTCCGATAACAATTTACGAATCCGTAACCGTGACAGTAAGGAACGCCCCCGCCGTCGTGGTGAACGCTTCACCGATAAGCGTTGCCATGATATCGCCATTGCCGGGAATGTCTGGGATGCCGTCGCCCTGGAACCGTATCCCGCCGAAGTTGAACGCAATGCTTCCGTCTGTCTGCGTAAGCGTGATCGTCATTTGATTCTCGGCATTCGTCAAGCACTGCTCGATAAAGGTTGCGTTATCCGCGTTCCACGGCAAGGACAGTTCGACCGTCGCCTTGTACACCATCGCGTCAAGGTGCGTGCGCGTGAGGCTCTGCCGGAACTTTCCGTCCCCAACGCCTTGATCGAAAGTCAACTTTGTGGATGCAGGGTGTACAGTGCTTGTACCGTCAATAATAGTAACCGTCAAATCGCTATGCAGGTACGGCGTCGCGCACATAGGCGCGCCAACAGAACCGGCAGCAGTGCGCGTACCACCGCCTAATGCAGTGAGGTTGAACGCAATCGGCGCTTCATCTTCGCCGCTAATCTCAAGTACGGGAATCCAACAGTCAGCATAGGTAAACGTTCCCTGCCCGTCGTTAACGATAATGTCAACCGTGTTGTCGGTCCCGTTTACGTCGGTCGGGAGCGTGTAGGCACTCCCGGAGAAATGCGTTGCCAAAAGAATCTTAGCCGTCGCGTGAGTAGCCGCGGTAATCTCAAGCGGCCCGGCATTGTCGATCTTGAGCGGGAAGCGCGTGCATCCACTAGGGTAGCGTGTACTCCCGAGGTATTGATCCCATTCGTTGTACGTGACAGTCGGTTTCAACCCTACATTCGTAGCGAATTGAATCGGAGTTGTGCCGATTTTCAATCCGGCGGAATGCCCTTGCAGCGCAACCTTAGAAAAATCCGCCATGATATCCCCTTATCGGCAAGTGTAGTGGACTACCTGCATTCTCACAGGCGCGACGCATAGATACCCGGTACCCGGTGATTTCCAGATAATAGGCTCCATGCGGATATTTTGAATGTACGACGTGCTAAGCCCTGACACGCGCCGCGTATTGAACCCTTCAATAACACCTTGCGCCAGCTTGACGAGAGCCTTTTGTTTCGCCTCCGTCTCCGCCGTTTGCACAAGGTCAACCTTGAGAGAAATCGTATGCTGGCTTGAGCTTGTAGGTGTCGCCTCTATGTCGTCAAGGTCCGGGTATACCCACGCCTCCGCCGACGCGAACTCTTTATCGTATGGATAGAGAGCCGTTGACACGCTTAGGGCCGTACCGCTATCCTTTAGCCCTAGATTTGTCACGTCATCCGCGATAGCTTCCGCCACCAGCCAGGCGATCGGGTCTTCTCCGTCTGTGATGCGTTCAAATACAATGCTGCCTACGGTTTTACCTCCACTATCTGTGGCCTCTAACTTGAACCAGTACGCGCCGGAAGACGCAACAGAATATGTTCCGCTACCGTCGCCGGTTTGCATACCGCTAGTTGTCCACGTATCCCCCGTTCCTGTCTGGTACGATATGGTATTCACGGAGGATGAATCGCCTCCAGTGATCTCGTATACGAAATCAGTTCCGTTCTCAAGGTCGGAAATTGTCATCGTTCCTTGCGCCGGAGGATTAGAACCCGTGCCAGCCGTAAACGCTGTCCATGCGGATGCGTTAGCGGATTCGTCAACGCTACGCGCGTAATACATAATCGTGGTTCCGGATACATCTTCATTGATCCAGTTGCTGGCAGGATGATCGTAATCCGTTCCGTCGTCGCGGAATGTCCAATAACTAGACGTTCCGCTATCCCATACAGGAAGACCGCCTGATTCCTGCAAATAATTCTCCACTGAATCAATTGTACGCCTCAATTCGCAATGGTCATAATCCGCGTCTGTAGGCTCTTGCCAAATCATCGCGTAGTTGTTCGTATTGAACAGCGAAAACTCGTTAGATGTCGGTACTCCTGGAGGCGTTACATCTGTCGAATATGTTGTCATTGAAAAATCAGTAAACGCAGATTCCGCAAGCACTCCTGTGACCTGTACTTTTTGATATCTGTATCGCAACCCTGTGTCAGCCAGCGCCCTATATTCAGTCGGCGTTAGCCATGTACCATTCCAGTCGGCGTTCGCAATCGCGTCCGCCGCGTTAGAAAACCCTTGCGGAGAGGCTGCATCTGCAATCTGGTATTTGATCGTACCCGAACCGATATCCGTATCGTCAGCAGTTGAATTGTCCCATGCAAAACCATAGGCAGCGTCGAGATATAACTGCGCGGAATCATGCGTCAGGAAAACCACTTCTGGCGTGTTATAAACTACGGCACCGGTATTGAACGGCAGAGTCAGGCCAGACCACGCGACCACGTTGTCGTAGTCTGTCACCACCCCGCCAGACGTGAAATAATCTGCGACAACACACATATTCCCAGTTGTGCCGAACGCCTGCGACAGGGTATCTATAGTTGTCCACGCGTCTGTCTCTGCCTCACGAACATATGCAACAAAGTCATTAGTTGTTCGCTCTAGCCGTAGCTGGCATGGACCACTATTCACTGCCTCAGTAATGACGCCTAGATTCCTTGTCCCGGCAACCCATTTACCGACTTGCGTCTTCCATACTCCAGTCTGGTAATAATGGTATATAAGAATATAGTTAGTATCGTCCACGCGGTAACACAGCCCGGTAAATGCCAAATCAGCTGTTGCATAGGCCGCAATATCAATCTGGACATCAAAGTTCCCGTCAGTTGCGGCATCAAGCAGAACACGCGGGCACGTCGCTAGGCTGCCGGGACTGTCGGTAATACCTCTACTGCTCGTAGGGGTCGTAAGCCGCGCCACTCCGCCCGTGATTGCCGCCGCTCCGGAGGCAAGCCCCTGCTGCAAAGTTATACCGGTCGCGGCAGAGAAATCATGAAACTGCAATGATTCAACGGTGCAGTTCGTTCCGGCTGTAAAATTAGCGGTGTCGGTGAAATCAGCCATTATCGCTTTTCTCCGCCACGGTCCATGCGGTCATTCTCGTCTTTCTTCATCACTTTCTCGCAGTGTTCGCAAATTAGGCGCGGCTTTCCTTTGATCCAGATGGCGTGTACCGGCCTGTCATGCGTACAGAACTCGCATTGCCGTCTACGTGTTGCCATCATGTCGCATCTTCCCCAATAGCCATAGACCTATCGCCATGATAATCAACTCCGTAATCACTATTTCCTGGATAGATATTGTCAAGCATCTCTCCTCCCAGATAGGAGTTTGTCGATTTTGTCTTCTATTCGGTAGCGCCATTTCTCGGTTCGCGCGTCGGATGCTTTCATGCTGTTTTCTAACGCGTCAACCCGATCCGTAGAGGCGTAGCTAGTGGAGAGGAACGCCAGGATGCTTATGATCGCCATAAGAAGGGCAACGGCTACCTTCCACGGCATACTGCCGTTAGTCTGTTGAGTCATCGTATTCTCCCGGATCTGGGAGAGCGTACCAGCCCTCGGGAATGTCGAGCTTGCCTTCGATCCATTTACCGCTTGCATCTCGCGCCCAGATAGGACAATTCTTGATTGCCTTGCGGATACGGACAGGCGCGCCGTCAGGGACGTATACTGTCCTTGTGAAGCACCCCCCGCAAGCGAGACTCAAGAGCATGATCCCGGCTAGAATCTTCCGCCGTGTCATCTGCTTTCTCCAGTATGGCCGGTATGATCGCGCCTAAGATCAACTCGATAACCGGCCAGATAGCCGCCAAAAGTCCTGTCATTTCGCCTTCACCTTACCCCGAGAGGCGGTATAGCCGAGTTGAGCAAGCACGGCCGCAACGCCGCCGATGATCTGCGTAGCAACGCCACTTTCAGGAAGCGCGCCACTGGCAAGCACAGCGCCTACAATCATCGCAGCCGTCGCCATCCAGAACTCGGTAGTCTTGTAGCCGGGTTTCAGTTCAACCACAACTTCGGGTTTCTTCGCAGTAGCCATGTTATTTCCCCCTCAAAAGTCTCTTTTCCACACCTTTGTCCATCACGCTTACGATAAACGCGATATCTGTATTTGTCAGTCCGAGCATAGGACGACTCGGAACTTTCTTTCCTCGATAAGTGCCGCCGCCTTGCAGAGTATGTAGCGTAGAGAACCGGTCTGGAATGCCGTACCACATCCCTGTTTTCCACATAGCAACCTGTTTGCCGCGCTTCGCGCCCGTGATAGGGGCGGTTAGGAAACCGTAGAACTTAGTAGTCCGTCTCGCAGGTCCAACATCACCGCCACCGGTTCGGTAAATTGCCTTGATCTTCCTGGCGACGTTGCGCTTGCTTTTACGCAAAAACCGCTTTACCTTTCGCTTCTGCTTTACCGTAGTTATTTTAATTCTAACATCCTTGCCGCCGCGCTTCTCGATTGGTCCTACATCGCCGACCTTCGGCAACGGCCTTTGCCAGCGCGGTGCCCACGGTACGCCGTCAGGAGAGCGATGCCCTCTAAAGTTCTTGCCCGTCTGCCTCCGGATATACGCCGCGCTTTTCCGCCACTCCGGCAGCCATCCCCACTTGGAATCATCGGCTAACTCTTTTATCCACCGATTAAACTGAGGGAGTGTCATTTCTGCCATAACCGCTCCAGTGACATGGCGAGAGCGAGACGGGCCGGAGGAATCCCGCCCCGCCCCCGCATGTCGAAGGTTACGCGGGCTTCACAATGCCGTTCGCCCGAAGAATCGCCTTGATTGCGTTGACTTCGGTAGCCAGTTCAGAAAAGTTGTTGTTGATAACCACATCGGTATCGCCGGAAGCCGTACCAGCAATAGCCGAAAGAGTTCCGGATGCAGTACCAGCCGTAGAGTCAAGCGTATCCGCATCCGCGTCGCCAGCGCCGTAGCGGTTCAGGTCAACAAGCGCGGGAGTAACATTCGTTCCGCCAGCCTCAACGAATCGACCTACGGCATTGTCTGCACTGCCGACAGTAGCGGTAATCGCTCCGCCGCCAGCCGTCCCATTATACGGCGTACCGTCAATGTTGAGGTACGCGGTATCGCCAGCCGAATGCGCCGTGTGGTCGCGGGGGAAGTTGAAATACCCGAGCGTAGACATCGATCCCTTGATGCCAGCAGCGATATCGGCAATGGCAACGCCGATAGTATCGCCTTGACGCACGATCTGCCCGGCATTTACCGCCGTCCCAGCGGTGTAGTCTTCAACGTCGATGCCTTTCTTGTAGCGCCAACCAGTAAGAGCCATTAGTTTCTCCTCTCCCATGTCTGGGATTCGTGAAGTTAAAGTTACGCACCAGCCGAGAACACGCCCGTCCGGTCCATCGCCTTGACACCGACATCGTGGTGGACTCGATAGGTAATCCCGAGAGTATCCGGATCAGTCGTGAAGCTCTGGACCTGCGGAGCCTCTTGCCCGCTAAGGTGCACGACGCGCATGATTTCAGCTTCTGCGGGAGACGGGAGAAGGTACCAGCCAGTCGAACTGTATCCGGTGTAGTTGCTGTTCGACAGGCGCGGCTCGACAACAACCTCGGCAAAACCGTTGAACTGGTTCTTGGTACCAACCCGCTCATTCTTTCCGGAGACAACCTTTGCGGAGTTAACAAGGTCGTTAGCCCAAACCTTGATAGCCGGAGGAACGAGAAGAATCGACGGCTGAATGTCAAGCTCTACGCCCGTCTTGTCCTTGAAGTTCATAAAGAGCGTATCGGCCTGTGCCATCGCAGCCCAAGAAACCGTCCCGTCAAGCGCGGACGTTCCGCCAGAGTTGTAGTTGCCATAGGTCGCGTTGAACAGCGCATTCCCGTCAGTCAGCGTACCGTTCGCAAGGAGCGCGGTATAGACAAGCTCACTCTCGTTACGGCGCGCGTTCCGGCCAAGTCTCGCGGGGATCTTAGTAAACGCATCGGTGTCATCGTTTATCATCTGCTTGCGCGTGAGAGTGATAAGCTCTCCATACGTGGAGATTTTGTACTCCTCGTATTCCTCGGCCTGCGTCCCGTGCGGGAACTCTCCGCCGTCGCCGATCTCTGCGAAGCTCGAACCGACAAGCGAACGGATCGCGGTATGGGTATGGAAATCCTTGACGGTTGAAGTAGTACACCACTTCGACCACGTCTGCGGCTGCTCCAGATAGGAGCGCATCACAACCTTGCGCGCGATGTTGCCCAGAGTCTTTTTGAGCGTGGTGGTAGAGAACGCCTCGCGAATCATGCTCTCCGGGCCAGTAGGAACGCGCTTGCCTTCGCTCTGGAGCGCCATACGGCAGAGAACCTGCGGAGACATCGAGCGAAGGTCGCCGTTCTTCTCGACCTTGTCCATGACCTCTTCGCCGTAGATGCTCAGTGCGGTCTTGGTCATCCCAGAAGCGCGAATCATCGACGCCTCAAGCATGTCGCCGGTCTTCTCACCGCTGGACACGTGGATCGCGGGGAAGCCGATATCGCGCTTGCGGGTATCGCGGTAGCTCTGGAGGAAGCGCTTCTGAGCCTCTTCGACGGTGTCGCCAGCGCGTACAGCATCATTCACCACGTCTTCCGGCATCTCGTTCTCTTCGCCGAGAGTCCGGATGGAGGCGTGAAGCTCTTTACGTTCCAGCTTCAGCGTCTCTTCGGCAGCGCGCGCGGCGTCAAGCGCGTTATTCGCGAAGTCAACCGTGACAACGTCCTTATCCTCGATCTTGTCTTCGCGCTTCACCTCTTCTTTCGTCTCGCTCTTGCGGGAAGCGTCGTACATGACCTGCCAATCCGCTACCTGCTTCTCGTCCAGCGCGTCCACATTTTCAACGCCCCGGCCCAGGATGAACTCCTTCAAGCCCTTGTCCATGTCTTTCTCCTTACTCCTAAACTCAACAAAACTATCCGAATCCTCCCGAGCTTCTGCGTTAGGATCGGCACCAACCGCAACTGCACTAAGTTCTTTCAAATCCCACTTCTTGCGGATGCGTAGATCAAGTTTTCCGGCCTTGTATTCTGTCCCGCGAACCTTGGCTGTCTCGCCAGCCTTTACAGAAACCGTGTCGTCCTGCGACGGATGGTATCCGACGCTGAAATCGGTAAGGTGTCCGTCGGAGTAAAGCGCAAACGCGCGCTGGCTGTCTGGGTCGCTTGCGAAGAACGCTTTTCCGACCAGCAACCCGCCTTCCGGCTTGATATTGCGCACGCTGCCGAAGACGTTGCGGGTGGTTCCCCTGTCGTGAGAGTCTACAAGCGGAATCTGCGGCTTGTGACGCGCGCCAGATGGGATAAGGACTTCGTCAACCTCGCTCCCGCTCCACCATTCATACATTCGCACGGGCATGTCCGAGGAGAGGATAACCTCCATCGAACTCTCTTCTGCGTTGATCGTGTCCGCGCGGCACGTCATCTGCACGGAATACATGCGCGTTTGCTCTTGCGCGCGCTCCATAAACCGCTTGCGCCTGGAGCGCCTAGTCTTCGTCTTCGTCTTTTTCGTCATCGTCTTCTTCCTCTGCTTCCGGAGGGTTGGGAGGGAGAGCCTGCGAATCAGTTAAGGCCATTTCGCCAATCATTTTGCGTTCGGTTGCCCACTGCGCAAGCTCTTCCTTCCAATCCAATCCGAGTTCAGCGTAAATCCGTTGATGCGTCTTGCTGCCATTCTCCAGTTGCGTCTTGTTTGCGTTCGCTTCTTTCGCCGGGTCTACGTGTACGTAGCCCTGCCATAACGCCCGCCATTGAGTCAATGCCATTTCATATAATTCAATCGGGTACTTGCCCATCGTCATCATCTTGAACTCTGCGGTGAAATCGGCAACCGCAGGACCGATAAACGACCGCTCCCGGCTCTTCTGCGTGATCCCGATTGACCTGTGATACGCCTGCCAGTCTTGTCGCGTCGATGCGTAGTTGTAGCCCTTGCTATTCATGCTGACGACGTTGTACGGCATGTTTACCGACGCGCCGATCTCGACAAGCATCTCTCGCGAGAACATTTCGAATGTTGTCGCGGGTTGCTCTGGTTTGATTTGCGCAATCCTGTACCCGTCAGGCAAAGACGTGATTGTGGCGGGTTCAATGTCGACTATAACCGCACCGTCACTGCTGTTTGTGACTTCTGTCGCCGGGTTTGATGTTTCCAGGTACGCAGAAAATAGCGCAGCCTGTTCCGCAGCGAGGATTGTCGCGTTTCGATAACGCCTGAAATCGCAGAACCGATTGAGCGCCGCGCATATCTTCGGCTCTCCGCGCGTCTGGCCGGGGCGGGTAGTATTGAGTACGTGCTTGACCGCAGAAGCCGGGTATCTGGTAAACTCGGTTGACGTATCGAAACCGATACTGAAATTACTTCCAGGATGCTTTTTGCTTGCCCAGTAGGCTGTAGGCTTACCGTTCGCGTTTATCTCGATACCGGCCTGTACATTTTCTGTCGAACTTCCAACCATATCGAACGGAGTATCAATCCGGTCAGGTTCGATCATCATATAGCGGAGTGCTGGGATGCCCGGTATGCTGTCGTCGGACGTTGTAATCGCGAAATACTCTCCGGCGGGCATAATCTGTTGCTCTCCGAGGTGAAGCAGCTCTGTAAAGCTACACCGACCGCCAGCATCTGCGTTTGGTGCCCACGTGTTCCACATCTTCTCCCATGCGTCGTCGAACTCATCGTTTCCTGTACGCATTTGAATACGGAGGGACTTTCCGATGGTGTAGTTCGCGTTCGTCAACATGATCCCGCGCGCGTATGGATTGTTTCGAATTTCATGCCGCGCCCGGTTACGCATTGTCGCGAGTTCCGGGATAAGATCGGCGTCTGCATCGCCTGGTCCAGCGTCTTCCCATGTCTTTTCGCGGATTCTGTTCGTTGCCGCTCCGTCATAGGCCGCGCGCAACGCGCTAAGCGCCTTCGGGTTGCCCGGCTTCTTCTTGCGGAAGATACTGGCTATTCTAGACAATACGCTCATTGAGGGCTTCCCGGACGCACGTGGAACATTCGGATGCCAAGACTCTCGGTTACCGGGTTCGCCTGTGCCTGCATTTTCGCGATGTTATCCGCGTCAACGTCGTATTTGACTTCCAGATCCGGCGTCTTGATTTCCGCTACGCCGTCACGGTCGAAATAACTTTGTGCAACACTTTCAGCATCAGCCATATCATTTCCTCTGTATGCAGGTAATCGCCCACGCGGCATTGCCCTGGACCTCTTCGCCTTGCTCTACGGCTTCCCAGTTGCTCGTTCCGTCGTAGAACAGGCCACTCTTCTCCGGGCGGTCGGGCAGGTCGGACTTCTGTATCGTCCAACCCCTGTCGCCCGCAGCCATGAGCATCCCGTCAATCTCTCGCGTCATCTGGTCTTCGGACATAGGAATGGCTTTGCAGGTAGTGATCGTTCCGTCTGTATCTGTATAAGTTCCGGAAATGACGCCCCACCCCGACAGGCAATCCAGCCCGTACAGCGCCGTAAGTGCATTTGTCGCGATGTTTGTCAAGTCCGTTCTCCGAAATCGGCGAGAAGAGGAAACGAAAAAGAGACGGCGCGGGATGCGGCCCGCATAGCCGTCTCTTTCGACTCCATCCCGCGAAAATGGCCGTTCTCACAGGACTCGCCAACTGAAATGTATTACTCTATATGTATACGCGAGAAAACCAGCCTGTCAAGAGGCTGATTTTAAAATGTGGCTATATGTGGCTGTTTATTTTACATTCACCCGAAGATGCTGCTGAATGGGTTGTGCTTGAGGTTGCCAACCGAGTCAAACTGAGCTTTCATGTCATTTGCGAGGCGCTTCTTGTTGCAGTCTGCGCAAAGCGTCACCGCGCCCTTCCGCCATTCCGTTCCGAGCTTCAAGCGCGCGACAAGTTTGTTGCAGATGATGCACCGCAATTCGTCCTGCATCGCTTCCTCCTAATAAATGGCTCCGGTAGGAGGATTCGCCTCTTTCATAGAGTTCTCGAAGACAATCACCGCATATGCATCCGTAATACTCTGAATAGTGGTCACACATGATGTTTTTGCACCCTGCCCGGTTACATGCCATGACACCCATTATCGCCTCCCTTTCTTCCGCTTCTTCCGCTTCTTCCTCTTCTTCGGCTTTGATTTCGCTGTTTTCGGGTATTCTGTCTTCGCAAACCCGTGTTTTTCGGCGAAATACGTGGCGTCAGCCGCCATTTGTTCTCGCAGCCAGCGCTTCGCCTTGCCTGTAGACGTGCCCATTTCGTGAAGCACAAGACTCGCGTGGCTGTGGATAACATGCCATCCTGCCGCCTTAGCGCGCAAGCACCAGTCCGCATCGCTGCAAATATGGCGCAATTTCGGGTCTAACAGCCCGATTTCCTTCAATGCGTGGCCGTTTAGGAAGACAGAAGAGAACGTCGCCCACGGCTCCTCTGTGGTTGCCTGGAGGTCGCCTTTACTCGCCATTCCTTGTTTATGCACACCGTGAGGCCAGCATTGACCGGATCCCCCCCAACAGATACGGTCAGGATGCGCCGTAAGGCGGTTCTGAGAGCCTACGCACGCGCAAGGGGGGCAAGTGACCATCACGTGCAGAGCCTCTTGTACGCAGTTCCAGAGCGGTATACAGTCGTTGTTGAGTATCCACGCGACCGCATTTTCTTCGACGTTCGCCAGCGCCTTGTTTACGGAGGCCGTGAATAGCTCTTGCGACTCGTTATCGTCAACGATATGGAGCTTCATGTACTCGTGCGGATAGTTGCAATCCGCGACGCCGTCAAGGCATTTGTTCAACAACGCCTCTCCGCCGAAATGCGGGATGATAACGTGGACTAGGGTTTTCATGCTTCCGCCTCATCAAATGAAAGGTCCTCTAATCCCTTCTTGGCTTCGCTGTTCTGCCAGTCGGCCTCAAGCTCGGCGTTGATCCAGTCAGCGGGTGCGATAGCTGCGTCATCAATCAGCATGGCGGCCTCGAGGTACGCGGCCTTCACCGCCTTAGCGCGGGCTACTCGCTCGTGCCGAACTAGCCCCTGGAGGTCGTTGATAACGCAAACGGCCTTCTTTCCGCACAGGGAGCAATGGAAGCCGTCACCGGTATTGCCTGGAGCCGGGTGCATGTGCCTGTCCATGTGGTCGCACTTGGTATCGGTCATCTCTTCCCCCTATTCCGCTTCCGCCTCATACGCATTGATCGCATCAAACAACACATCTACCGACTCCAGACGCTTCGCCCTATGCGAAGCAAAGAACGCCTTATCCGCAGCCTTCCACGGCTCCTGGATCTTGTACGTGTCGTCGTTCTCGGACTTCCCGCGCGTAAAGTGCATATGCTCAGCCATGACATCGCCAAGATAAACCCGCCGCCCTTCCGGGAGCATCTTCGCGATATCGTCAAGCCAGCAGTCAATGAAGTTGTGGATCAGCCCCTTCGGCGCAAACCAACCTAACGCGTCCCGCCATTTTCGGTGAATGAAAATGTTTGTTGCGAGGCTTCCTTCCCAGTAGGCGTCGTTGATGCAGACGAGTCCGAGCCTGTCGCCCCACGCCTCGAACGCTTCTCGGACGCGGTTGTCCCATCCTTTCGTCCGGAAATGAATATCATCTCCGCAGAACATAAGGATATCGCCAGACGCGGCCATTCCGCAGTCCTGCCATTTCGGGACGCCATACTTCCTCTCCTGTGTCAGCAGCGTTACCTTGCAGCCGCGCAGCCCGGATACCACCTCCACACTCTCCATGTCGTCGTCATCGCAAGCGTAGACAATCTCCAGGTTCTCCGGTTGGTCGCAAGTTGCGACCGCAAGTTCGTGAAAAAGCGGGAGCTTCGCCGCGCGCCCGCGCGTCGGACATGTGATGCTGATAGTTTCGAGATCGGTCATTTGCCACCCTCTATTCTGACCTTTGCCGTTACGGTATACTTTCGTCCACTCTCGGTGAGCCTTATCCCGAACGTGTCGCTGTGTAGCCGGACGCCCTGCGCTTCGGCTAATGCAGCTAACCCTATTCCGTATTCCGTTAGCGCCACTTTTAGGTGTTTACTGTAAAGCTCAAGGTTTTTATCGTCAAAATCGTCAAACCCATCCATCTCTACTCCTCCTCTTCGGTACGGTCTGCGAGTAAATACAATTAGTTCTCATTGAACTTGAATCGCACGCCACGGTATATAACAGCGCTAGGCAGCTTGGTTGGTTGGTTTTCAGCAGCCTCTAGCTCGCGTATCCCTTGCATTGCTGTCTGTTCTTTCGAGAACGCGTCCAACTGTTTCTCGAAATCGATTCCTGCCTGTTTACTTTTAGCGACTTGAGTATCCAATGCGGGCATTCTTTTATTGAACTCCGACGCGCCGGACCAACTTAGTTTTATGCAATCAGAAAGCGTGCAGATAACCACGCCGAGAAATACACATACGATGACACCGATTAGGACGTACATCTCTACTCCTCATTTTCCGGGTTGGTTGGGTTCGGCCATTCAAGCATCGTCGGTGCTGGCACTTCATAGGCGCGACGCCGTGGAGTGCCTTCGGTGCACAGCGGAGACTCTGGCTCTGAATACATACCTTCACACGACAATGTATAGCCTCCTAAACCTCCACAAATGGCTTGACCTGCTCGTATTGATAGCCATGCACGAAATCACTTTCGCCTTGCGGACGGGAAAACTCTTGCTCCACGAGCGCCTTCCACGGCTTATCGCCCTTATGCCCCCAAGATCGTACCTTATTCAACATTTCCTCCTTAGACCGAACCCATGAATAATGATGGAACAGCGGCGCGCCCTTTATGTCGTGTACGTTATGAGTGAATCCAGGCACTCCCGAGAAAGCAATTCGCTCGCGCGGATTGAAAATCACCTCTTTGGACACAGCCTCTCTCCGTACAAGCAATCCGCAGCATTCTTTCGTTGTCGCCCGGTTCTTCGGCGTTCGGAAATACCAGTAACACGCAAACCACAGCGAGTTATAGATAGGTAACCCCGCGAAAAACGGTGCGGACTTTGCAAACCGCTTCCCGTCCGGGATTTCGTCAGCGTCCAGGAACAGCACCCACGGCGCGCTCGTCTGCTGAAAGCCCGCCCATCTCGCGAGATTGTGGTGATAATGCGCTGGTTTCTCCGCGTCGAAATCGAACGTCTCTAATTGTATGCCCTCCGAGGACAGGATTGCTTCTTTCTCTGCGAGGATTGCCGCTTGATCTTCCTCTGACTCTCCATTATACCGGTGGGTGCAGCGCGCTGCAATGATTTTATCAGAAAAATATCGAGATTGCAGCGCGCACGGTACGACGAACTGCGCATCCGTGCTAGACCATGAAATGACAACGTCAATTTCGTTGTTATCCACGCTTATCGCTCCTCTCCGTAGTAGACCATCTCGTTCCGCAATGCCCGCACACGCGCTCGCGCGAAATGCGCCCCCAGAAACGCCGCGTCTTGAATACACTCGACATGCAAGAGCCGCAGTCGGGACATTCAAGGCCGGAAGGCGGTTTCTCTACGTCAGGCATAGATTCCCCTCTGTGCCTCGTCAAGCAACTTCACAATCGCGCGCGTGCTGATCTTCTTCCACGGCCTGCACCAGTCAAGGTCGCTCTCGTACATAGCGGGGCGCTCCCCGATATGCGTTTGATTCCAGTATTTACCCTCGCGGAACGCCTTCGGGCAATACGCGCGGATGGTATTATATTCCCGGACGCGCAAGTCCGGGTCAATGTTATACATTACTGCAACCGTAGGCGTATCAAGCGCGCCTGCAACGTGCATCGGGCCTGTATCCGTCGTAACCACGCCGTCAACCGCATTCAAGAATCCGCACAGCCGGTCAAATCCAGGGCCACACCACTCCGTCGCGTCGTAAAGATGGTCGTGAAGCCCCTCCTCTCGGAGAATCTGCATCATTGCCTTGTGTCGCGTCGCTTCTAACGGGCCTGAAATCACGCCTACACTCCACCCGCTTCCGATGAGTTCGTGGATCAAGGGCTTCCACAGGGGCATAGGGAGGCGTCTAGGGCCGGATGCGTGAGGGTTGAGCGCCACTACCCGCCGTCCGTCGCCTCGTTTCCACAGTTCCTTGACGATATCGCGCCCGGATTCCTCCGCCTCCTTGCTGAAATACACGCGCGGCTTTACGTCTTCCGGAAGCCCTACGCCGAACCGGGAGCAATAATACCCGACAAGGGTGTTGCTCGTGAAGACAGGGTCTGCCACCATCAACTCGGAGGTCGCAACGAAGTTCATCGAGAAGAACGTTTCGGACACAAGCCCGATAGGGCACACCCGCGCTACGTGTGGATCGAACTTGAATAACTCGCGATAGAGAGGCGCGCGGTCTGCCTTGCATACCAGCGTGATGTCCGGTTCGTACCCGTCGCGCTTGATGCGGTCGTAGATTGCGCGGATGCCTACCGAACCGCAGACTAAATCCCCTAGGCCCGTCCCTACGCCGTTGTAGATCGCCACCTTGCACAGTCCGCCCTTCGTCAATAGCGGAGTAATGGCGTTCCATTTGTGTTCGAAGTCCTGATTGACGCTGCCTAAATCCTCCGCGTACCTGTTTTCCGCGTTGCCCATGAAGCGTTGATGGAGAGCATTGCGTACCGCACCGTCCGCCCGGCGTGGATCGATCTGGATAACGTCGCCGCACCATTTTTCGAACCGCTTGCGGCTCTCGTCTCGCCAGCTTCCCTCGTCAACTATCCACTCGCCGGATAGGTCGGTCCCGTCGATGTTGACGCCGAAGGCAGGGTTGAACTTGGTTATTCGCATTGGTTTTCCTCAACTATCTCCGCCCACGCCTCGCCTTATCGAACCAGCTTGCCAGGCTAACGCCCGCCCGCTTTTCGGCAATGCCAGGACCGACAACGCAGCCCTGGAAGTTTGCGACAACGCAGCAGCCTACGAAGCAATCCCATAAATGGTTGTCGCTTCTCGCTGGCTTAGTCTGCCACCGCTCTTTCTCGGAACCGTCAAGCGCGGTGTCCATGTAGCAATACTCGGACGTAAGCTGAGAGACGAGATAGGAATGCTTGCGGGGGTTGTCGCCGAAGAGCGTTACCGCGCCGACGCTGCCGACATCCGCAAGGAGGCGCTTCGCCGCGAAGGTCTTATACCAGTTCGCATCGAACCGGCACAGCCTAACAGCCCGACGCCCGCTTCGGATTGGTTCAAGAACAGCCTCTCCCTGAGTCGGGTAGATAGCTCCCGTGCGTTTCCTCTCGATCAAGCTACGCCCCGGACGCATGTACTCGCCCTTGGACGGATAGGTGATACTGGCGAACTTGTTCTCTCTGCACCATTGATAGATCGTACTCGCGATACCGCCGCCGCTGTCAACGTGACACCGCGAAACGCGAAGATGCCCGCCGCCGTCAACCTCGTACTCCTTCCCCATGGTCTTCGCCGCGATAGAATCAAGCGCCGCGTAGGTAGCGCCCTCTCTTGCGCCAGACCCGGTCTTCTCGATTCCGTAGTCGATGATAGCGCCTGACATATTCCCGGCCCACGCGCACACCATCCAATGCAACTGATCTTCGCCCCAGTCGATGAACTGCGCCAGATGCGCGCACTGGACAGGCACAACCCCGCGCGGAAGACGGTTTACTCGCTTCGCCAGTTCCGCCGGTTCCAACTTGTTGATGCTATCGCCAACCGGGTCGGCGGGAGTGTTCTGGCATTCGCTGTTGAATACGCGTTCGCCACCGATCAAAAAGATGTTCATTGCATGCTGAACGGCGGAAAGTTCACAGTCCTTATTATAGCATCCTTCCCAACTGACCGATGCCCCCTTGTGCATCTCATCCCAATTATCCTTGAGATACTTGTTTGCATGGACAAGCGATTTCTTTCGCCCGTCCGGGTCGCTATCGTCATACTCTTGGATCAGTGACGCGTACGCGCCTTCCCAGATGCTCATGTTCTCAGGCCATGACCTCAGCATCGGGATTTTCTTGCGTGTCCACCCGTGATGCGGATACCGCGCGCCCGCCGTCGGGTGCATCATCCTATCAACTAGGTCGCCCTTGTAGATGATGGTGCATGGCATGACCAACGCGATAGACGTGTCGTGGCCAGCCAGCCGCTGAATGGCGTTTGCGATCTTGTCTTCGCGCTTGTCGCATTCGGAAGCACTTTTCGCGCTTTCCTGCGTCTGCGGGTCGTCAATAATAACGAAGTCAGGCCGGAGTGGTCTACCGTCGCGCCGCTTGTGTTTCATTCCGCGAATCTTCGCCGTAATGCCCCTGCATCTAAGCAGGCTACCGGATGAGATAGAGCCAGGAATGGACGGGAAGACGATTGTGTCGCCCTTCCATTTCAGATATGTTCTCTCCCCGTTATACAGTTGCCCCGGTGCGCGCTGTGCTACGCCCTCTAACGCACGGACAGGAAAACAAACCTCGGGGAAATCCTCTCCAATCAATTCATTCTCTTCGATCTCTGCACGAATAGAATCTAGCTGATCCACCGCATGGCCAAGGTCTGGTCCGACAATACAAACAAACTTGCGATGCCCGTACAGCGTAGCCCAAAGCGCGCCAGCCTCTGCAATGGAGCTTTTCCCGAATCCACGATAGATAGCCTCGATAAACATGCCGCCGTCAATAGCACAGGCTTGGATTTGCCGGAGGATGTCGATGTGGTCTTCGGATAGTTCGTTATAGAATGTCTCTGGTAGGTAGGTAATGCAAAACTCGACAAGACCAAACTCGCAACGCGCGCGGCGTTCCGGATCGACTACGGGTGGGATTTCGCCGATGTCGCGGACGGATTCGTTCTCCGCCCGCTTGCGTTGTGCGTCTTCTTTCCGCGTTCGTGCCACCGACCCTCCAATCGAGACACTGACAATATACGTCACATGACGTAATTTGTCAAGCTATTTCTTTGCCATTCTGTAAGAAAAGGGAGTCAGTTACCCCCCGGTAT
>Ga0307928_10001376_pt1 | contig 18339 bp, 26 predicted proteins | sample AceLakmetagen232_FD_201815 | JGI IMG/M metagenome (GOLD analysis project Ga0307928, IMG submission 201815) | Saline water microbial communities from Ace Lake, Antarctica - #232 | ecosystem: Environmental > Aquatic > Non-marine Saline and Alkaline > Saline | place: Antarctica: Ace Lake... | reverse complement strand
CAAAGAGCTGAAGCATTAGAGTTGTCTAAGGCTGGGTTGATTGACCCAATGACATTATTTGAAGCCCTGGACCATCCTAACCCTAAAGAAGAAGCAAGAAGAATGGTTTTATACAATACTGATCCAGTGGCTTATTTGAAAGAAATTCTTGGTGTTGAGGATGGAGGCGGAGATGTAATGAGGGTAATTGAGAGAATCAATAGTGGGGAATATTCTGAACCACCAGCAGAAGTTACTGAAGAATATCTAGCCGAATATACTAAGTTTGTTCAATCGCCTGACTTTGATAATCTTGAACCAGAGATTCAAGTATTACACACTAGACATTTAGCGGCAGCAAATGAAAAGGCTAAGGCGGCCATGGGTGAGGAGGTTGAATAATGCCAGTAAATGTAGTTAAAACAGAACAGGAAGAACGGTATTGGAGTGAATGCAAGGAGTCTGTTCGCAAATCTAATCCAGGGGCAAAAGGGGATCGCTTCTATAAGATAGTACAAGGTTGTTTTCAGAAAAGAAAAGGTAATGTTAAGTCAGCAATGCAAAAGAGGGCAAAATGATCGACAAGAAAGAGGCAATGAGAAAGCGATTGAAAGATTACCGTGATGGTAATTGGGATGATGTTAATAGTGTGATCGCAGAATATAGTTCATTATTTGACGAAAAAGAAATAGACTTTCAAACTGCAATTAAAGAGATTATCAAAAGATTGGGAAAGTTTGCTTCTTGACAACCTTTCCAGAAGTTGTTAAATTATTAATCAGAGGTTGAAACACCCGCAGCGATGCGGGGTTTTTTATTGGGTAAAACAAAAAATAAATGGAATTTGGAGTAAGAGTAAGTTCTTTAACGCAAGATAAACTACTTCCAAAAGTAGTTGACAATATTTTAAATGGCAATATTCTTGCCCTTCGTTTGTTAGGTAACGCAAAGAAATGGTCAGGCGTTAATCTAAAGAAACCAGTTAAATACCAAAAATCTACCACAGGTGGATCATTCGCTGGTCTTGATCCTTTTGATACTTCAACCAGTGATACTAGAAAAATTCCTTCCTTTGATTTAAGAGCAGAATATCAATCAGTTACTATTCCAGGAATTGAGAAAGCAGTTAACGCTACCGACTCAAGAGTAATGGATTTAGTAAAAGTTGAAATTGAATCAGCTCAAGAGGATATGTTGGACAATCTTGGAGACAGATTTTATGGAGATGGTACAGGAAATGCAAATAAAGACTTTTTAGGATTAGGAGCAATTGTTGACGACAGTACAGATGTTGATGTTTTCGGTGGAATTACCAGAAGTGTTGATACTTGGTGGAAGGCAATAAGAACCGCTTCAGGCGGAACTTTGAGTTTAACCAAGATGGCAACATTAACTTCTGATTGTGCTGGTGGTTCTTCTTTAAGACAAAGACCAACTATGTTTGTTTGTGATGAAACAGTTTGGGATTTATATGAAAGTTTGTTATCGGCAACTGTTAGAGCTAATTATGAAGCTTATGGTTATCCAGTAGTTACTAGAACCTCAAGAGGGGCAATGCGACAAAGCCAAGCCTTAAAAGGCACAGCAGGATTCGCAGCTTTAACCTTCAGGGGTATTCCAGTAGTCGCTGACGAAAAAGCAGACGTTGAAACCTTATTCGCTTTAAACGAAAACTATCTTGATTGGTACGGGTGTAAATCACCAGATTTAACCTCAATTAGCCTAGGAGCTGGTCAAATTGACGGTATCTACGCTGATGTACCTTCCAAGAATCATGGGTTTGGATGGACAGGGTTCAAAGTTCCAACAAATCAATTCGGTGAAGTAGGACAAATTATATTATTAGGTAATTTGCTAACTTTCCAGCCAAGAAGGCATGGTAAGTTAACAGGAATAACAGGAGTTTAGGCTCTTTTACAATTCAATAATCCTGTAAAACTATGGTATACTAAGGTATGCCAAAGGGATACAAACATACTTGGAAAACTAAGCAATTGCTAAGAAAATTAAAGCTTGGCAAGAAACTTTTGCCTGAGCACAGAGCTAAAGTAATTAAAACTTTAAGTTCTTATGGCAATCAGTTGGGAGACAAAAATCCAAATTGGAAAGGTGGTAGGATTACAGTTTACTCTGATAAAAGGAAAAAGAAGGATAGAGTAAAGGCAACAAAGGGATATATCTGGTTGAGATTACCTAATCATCCGAAAGCTTATAAGGGAGGTTACTACCCAGAGCATAGATATATTTTAGAACAGAAGATGGGAAGGACGCTTAAAAGATATGAGCATGTCCATCACATAAATGGGGTAAAAGACGATAATCGACCAGAAAATTTAGAACTTATAAATGCACAAACGCACAACTTAGTTTCGAGACTTGAAAGTAGGATTAAAGAATTAGAAAAAGAAAACAAACAATTAAAGTTATTAAAGTTAAAATTAAAAATAGGAGAATAAAATGCTAACAGGAAACGTACAACTACACGAAGGCGACATTTACACGCCGCACCGCTACCAAATGCACCCACTAGGAGCAGTTGGACAAGCAGAGAATGGCGATCTTTACAGATATATTTATGCTGGAGCTACCAGTGGAACTGATGTTGTAGCCGGTAATCTATATGTTGGTATTGCTCAAACTGATAATCATAGAGATATGACAGTGGCAGTTGCCAATGTGATTGGTGATACAGTTGTTACTTTAGATTTAGGAGCAACAGCAACTACCGCTAATGAATATGATGAAGGATTCCTTTACTTTAATGATAATTCACCAGAGGGTGAATGGTATCAGATAAAGAGCCATGAAGTATCGGCTCTTTCAACAGAGTGCAAATTTACTTTAACAAGACCTTTATTGACAGCCACAGTGGTTGATAGTTCACAGGCTACTATTACCAGAAATCCTTATAGGCTTCCAGCTATTAGTCAGTTAATTACTGAAAAAGCGGTTGGAGTAGCAGTAAGAGATTGGGATGTATCAGCTTATGAACAATACGGTTGGCTAAAGACTAGAGGCCGAGCTTGTTGCTTAATTGACGGCTCAGCTACTACAGTAGGTTACACAGTATGTATTTCTAACGAAACCAACGGAGCAGTTGGAGCAACAGCAGGAGATCAGACAGAAAAAGTAATAGGACAGATGTTAGACACTGGAACAGCGGGAGAATTTTGCCCACTGGAACTGTGTATTGACTAAGGGCGCATTGACGAGCTAATTCAGGATGCGTAAGGAGAATTGACCCTCTTTACGAGGGTTTTTTTAATAAAAATGGCAAAGAAAAAGAAAGAAAAACTAGGAGTCTATTATAAAAGTTACGATATTAAGTGGCTTAGAGAAGTGCCAGAGCATCCAGATTATAAGCTGGTTGCAGAATATGACGCTTTGATGGCAAAGAAAAAGGCAGCTAAAAAGAAAGGTAAAAAGAAAGGTAAGAAATAATGGGAAAAGCAAGAGATTATATACCAGCATTAAAGTTCGGACACAAGATTTATCCCGAAGATTTGGCAGGAATGATAGGGCTGCCTTCTGTAGGAGACATTTGGTATGTTGATCCTGGCAAGACCAGTGGAGTATCAGGTTCAGGAAGAACTAAGGAAGACGCCTTTCTTACAGTAGCAGAGGGATTAGCGGCCACAACCGCAGACCAAGATGATGTAGTTTTAATTACCCCATCTAGCTCAACTGGTAGAACATCAGAAGCGGTAGCTATTAACTGGAATAAGAGAAGAACCCATTTAATCGGTTCAACGGGCCCAACAGCTTTCAATCCAAGAGCAGGTCTTGAGTTTACCTCAGCAGTGGTTTCGCCTTGTTTCACAGTTTCGACTAGAAGCTGTATTTTCAAGAATTTCACTATTTCCAATATGCAAGATATAAATGTTACGGTTGAAATGACTAGCGACTACAATTACTACGAGGGTGTTCACTTTGCAGGTATGGGAAATGCAACCGCAGGTGATGACACTTCAGCCAGAGTTGTTAGGTTAAATGGTTCAGGAGAAAATACCTTTAATGGTTGTACTTTTGGACTTGATACTGTTTTAAGAACAGCAGCTAATGCAACAATAGAGTTTGTAACTGGAAAGAACAATGCAAACAATGTATTTAACGGTTGTATCTTCACAATGGCTGGAGATGCAGATGCACCTAGACATTTGTTCGTTGAGGACTCTGGTTGTAACAGGTTTGCTCTATTTAACAACTGTATGTTCTTTGATAACTCAGATACTACTGGTATATCAGCACAGACTGATGTAATTAAGGGTGGAGTAGGAGCAGACCAAGGTGGAGTTGTGATATTCAAAAACTGTATGGCAGTAGGTACTGCAGGTTGGTCAAATGAAGTTACAGGAGTTAAAATACTTGGTTCAGACAACAACGCCACGACATTAACGAATTACTGTTTAGGCGTAAATCCAACAGCATAATAGAGTGTCCTACACTCACGACTTCGAGCTAATCTCAAAGACTTGACAATAGTTTAACCCCATGATATCTTCTATTTAGAAGCTAATACAGCTCACGCCTTTTTAGGGTGTGGGTTTTTTTGTTTTAATAGAATGTCAAACACATCAAAGCTAAAAACAAATCCTCAAGATGTAATTGTCTTTTGTAACATAGATAAAGAAGACTTCACTTTTAAATTCGATGGCAACCCTTATACTGTTAAAGCTGGTGAAACCCGCTTTTTTCCCCGCTTCCTTGCTATCCATGGAGCTAAACATCTAGTAGATAAAATGCTTAACGCACAAGAAAAAAAGACAAGTCTTAATAATCTAAGGGAAGAATTGGGGAATCAGATTATTCTTGGATTAGCTGACAAGTATAAACCAGAGGCTGTTAAAACCTTAAAACAAAAAGTGGAAGACCTTAATCCTGAAGAGAAGTTTGAAGGACTAGAGGAAGAAAAGGTTGAGTTTCCTCCAACCAAAAAGGAGTTATTAGCCCAAGCAGAGGCTAAAGGGTTAGTAGTAGATAGCAAGATGAAAAAGATGAAGAACCAAGATTTAGTTGATATGTTAAAAGATTTATAATGGCAAAACCAGACGATCTAAAACCAGAAGATAATCAAGAAAAGGATGAGGAGTTAGACTCTAAAATCCAAGACCAAATAGATAAGGGCGTTAGTGATAGTATTGAGAAAGCCAAAGAGGATTTAAAGCCAGAACCAGAGGCTGAATCAGAACCAGATTTAGAAAGCTTTGTTGACTCTGGTTGGCAACCTAAAAGCTGGAATGATGTTTTTAAAAGAGCCAAGGAGATTAGCGGTGATACTGCTAAAGATGTTTATGAACAATCAGCTAAGGAAAAAGAAGAAGAGCTTAAAAAGATTAACACCCAGTTTGATAGTCAATTTGAAGCACTAAGAAAAGATGGAGAAAAGATTGACAAGGCTACCGAGAAAGAAGTATTTAAACTAGGAATTAAACTAGGTAGTAGCAATATTAAAGAGTTATATGGTGTCTTTAAAGGAATGAAGGCAATCAAAAAAGAAGAAGAGGTAGATAAAACTCTAGACTTAGCCGACAAAGCAAGTATGGTTGGTTCTAGGGGTTCTCCAGAGAAAGGTAAATCTACAAAGTTATATTCTGATATTGCTGGTAAGAGTATGGACGATTTGGTTGATGATGAATTTGATGAATAAAATGGCTAAACAAAAGAAACCAACTTTAACTAGTAAACCAACTTTTAAACAAAGACAAGGCGAATTTGTTAAAAAGGTTAACAAGATTGGCGAAGAACTAGGGGTTGCTATTACTGCACAACTTGATATTAATGGTGATGGTGTTATTCCAAAACTGTTTTTGGTTGATACATTTAAAAAGAAAAAGTGAATGAGTTTTTTGATGCAGAGAAATTATTCCATAATAGCTCTGGTAAGATAAATGAGGCTTTAGATAAACTTCCCAAACTTATTATTGAACTTCGCAAGAAATATGCTTTACTTTTACCAAAACTAAAAGACCTAAGAGAAAAGGTAAAAGAACTAGAACAAAGGCAAGAGACACTATCAGAAGATTGTAAAAAGGCCAACATTGAGGTTCAGGCACTTAAACAAGCAGAAATTGCCTTAAAAAACAACCTCGCTAATGCAAAAGATAGGCATGATGAGATCATTAGAGCTTCTAAGAAGGCTTTTAAAAAGGAAAGTGCTGTTACTAGGCATGGACTAGATAAACAAGCAACAGAATTAGAAGAAAAGGTGAAAGAATTAGCAATAAGCAAGGAAGAGATATCTAAAAGATTGTTAACAGCTAAAGGAATTCAAGAGACTGCCAGAGAAAAAGAAAAAGAAGCAGAGAAACGACTAGGTGAACTCCAGAAGGATAAAATCCTTTTATCAGAGAAGAAAATGAAGTTTGAAAAGACTCGACTAGAATTTGAACAAAAGAAACTAGGAGAAAGCGACGCCATTGATAAGGCAGTAATTAAGGCTCTTGCTAAAAAAGAAGTGGCTTTACAACAAAGAGAGGCTATAACCTCTTTTAAGGAGAAAGCCATTAATAAGAAAAAGAAAGCCTTAGATGAAAGAGAGAGTGTTTTAAATATTGAAGAACTTAGACTTAAAGACAGAATCAAGACCGCAGAAATAAATTAGTGTATAATAAATAAGAGGTTAATCGCCCGCTAGTAAAGCGGGTTTTTTTTATTGTTATGGCACCAGAAACAGGAAGCAGGGATCAAAATAGAACCGTAGTTGCATTAGGTGCAACCGATAATGCGGCATTAGAAACAAAGATGCTGAGGGTTGACCCGATTACTTTAAGGTTAAAGACAACTACTACTATATCTTCGGCTGTAATGGAAACAGGATTTGACACTTCTAAAAGCACTACCGTTAATTTAGCGACGGCTAATACTCAATACTTGTTGCCAACTACGGAACAGGCAGATAGAGTTACCCTCGTTCTATATAATAAATCTGATACCGATCAGTTTATCGGGGATGACGCTGTAACAATAGCCACAGGTATTTTATTGACTGCTGGTGAATTACTAAGAGCAAGTATGAGAAAAAACGAAAAGAGTATCGGGCAGAACAAAGAAAAATCAATAACAAAATTGCCAAACTACATTTTGCTGACGAGGAATACTATTTAACCTCAGAATACTTACTAAAACTGGCTTCTAGGGCTAGTGAATTATTTGAAAGTTCTGAACTGCACGAAAAACGACTACTTTTGAAGATGACACTTCAGAACCTTGAGCTAGATGGTAAAAATGTCCGATTTAACTGGATAAAACCCTTTGACACGATAGCAAATTACGCCTCTCGTCAACTATGGCTCCCCCTAGTTGACTTGTTCCGCAACCAAAAGATAGAGTTTGAATTAAGCCTAAGCGATATGAAAATCCTGTTTGAAAACTTAGAGTTAAACCAACCTAGGCGAGCTTTTGCAAATTAGAGGAGCTTCAACAAAGGAATAAACTTGCTGTTGTCTGCCACCTACCCTCTGTCGTAACATCTTCAATTTTAGCCTTGGGTAAAAAGGGGGCAATATCACGCATCGTCCTCTCATAATCAGGTTTTGCCTGCTTTAACTTTTTGCTAGTTTGGGTTTTTACTGTCATTTTAGGTGATTTCACCTTGATGTTTTTCATGATTAAGGTTTTTTACTAAGGTTGGCAACATATGAGTGTTGCCTACTTTCTATACATTTTGCAACCTGACTTGATACGAAAGTATTTAACCTTATATACAGCTCATACGCTGGGTCCCACATCTTATTGTCTATGTTAACCTTTTCAATAGTTAATCCGCAAGACTCAGCATCATCCCTGTCAATTAGTCTTCCGTGTGCTTTTGTTTGTTCTGGTGACAAGAATTTAACTATTTTTTTTCTGATTTCAGCTACTCCGACAGAAGACATCATTCCTGTTTTTAATGCTTTTATAGCAATATCTTCTGACAAAGAGATAGCGTCTTCAAATTCTTTGATTTCTCTTGCGTCATATCTTGATAATTGCTGTAAATAGGGTTGAAGGTTGCCTTTTTCTTTCGTGGCACGGTCAAATAACATCCTGTAGCTTGCAACGATATTAAATACAGAAAATCGTTTTTTTCTACTATCTTCAATAATTGTGATTGAGGCTATTGGTCTATTTTTAACAATGTTTAGTCTATTTTTAAGGATGTGAATCATGACTTATATTAAAGAAGACGGAACAATTTACAAAGTGGTATAATAGGTTATGGCAAAAAAAGAAAAATTGAAAAAGCAGCCAAGAGAGGGCATCCCTGCCCTATCTGGAGAGGTTTTAACAGTCCAAGAGTTAAAACTCCTGGTAAATATCATTTCTAAGGCTACAACCACAGTCGAGCAGGCCAATATCTTTATCGTGTTGGCTAACAAATGTTCTCGCATGGCACAAGTCTTAGAACTACCAAAGCCAAAAACTAAATAATTGACTTTATTTAAAAGTTAAAGTATCATTAGTTAGAGGTTTATTAACCCGCCGAAGTTGGCGGGTTTTTTAGTATTAAAATGACAAAATTTTCAGCTACACAAGACCGAGACGGAAATAGAGAAATTATCTCCAGTAATGAGGCTTTTAAGCTATCAAGTGAGTGGACTTTTGTTAATCCAGGCACAGGAGCAACTGGTAGCCATACTTTATTCACAGTTACAGGCGATATTCTGGTAAATGTTTGGGGTTATTGTAGTGTCAATATGGCTGGTTCGGGAGCAGACTTTGAGGTTGGGGTGACAGGTAATACCGCAGGATTGATCGCTCAAATTGCTGATGTTGAGGATTTAGATGCAGGCGAAGTTTACCAAAGCAACACGCCAACTGTCGGGGTGGGTGTGGCTCTTGCCAACGCCATCCCTCTACATGGCGGTTTAGATATTTTATTGAAAATTACCAATGCTAATATTACAGCAGGAGTAGTTGATTTTTATTGTACTTGGAGGCCGCTTAGTGAAAACGGCCTAGTGGAGGTAACCACCCCAGCATAATGGCACAAGAAAGAGCAGTAGTAGCAGAAAATAGGGAGAAGGTTCTTTTAGGATATGACAGGGATAACTCTGAGACTAGGATGGTCAATGTTGACTCCACTGGTAGATTAAAACTAGCAGCAGTTGATATTCAAATTGGTAGTGTTGAAATTAAAAACGCTGCCAGTGATGTTAGGGCTTTGGTTGTTGTTGCTACTTCTGATACGACTCCCAATTTAGATGCAACCAATCTGTTAGGAACTCACGCCTTACTTTCGGCAAGAAGTGCAGCCGCTACCACAGTTGGTTTAACAGCAGAAGATTCTACTCATAACGCCCTCCATGTAGCAATATCAGACGGAGAACAAGTCGCTAATGTTAATGCTTCTAATGCTTTAGAAGTAGCTTTAACGGCTGGATCGGCTGTTGTAGGTGAGGTAACAATCGGTGCGGCTACTGGTGCGGCAGGAGATTTGGCTAAAATAGAAGATACCCAACACTCAACTGCTGATGTAGGAGTAATGGCTTTAGCAGTAGAGAACGAAGATCAAGCCGATTTAAGCACTGGAGATAAGGACTATACCCCTATTGCTGTTACTAAAGAAGGTAATGTAATAGTTAAACAAGAAGGAACAATAGGAGTAACCGAGAGTAGCCCAATAACAGGGTTTTCTCTTGAAACAAGTTTAGTCAAACTAACAATTGCTCAAGGTGCGGCTATAGGAACGAATACTCTTGCTATGGTGGGCGGTCATGTTACTACCTCTGCTCCAACTTACACGACAGCACAAATTAGTCCTTTGTCATTAGCAACAACTGGCTCTTTGAGAGTGGTTGATGCAACGAGACTGGCCGATGGTCATAATGTTACTGTTGATAACGCCGCTGGTTCGGCAGTTTATGTTCAACCTGGCACTTCGGCTACTTTCACAGTAGATTTAGGTACAAATAACGATGTTACTAACAAAGAAACACCAGATGCTACGGCAATTTATGCAGCCTCTTTTGATGATAGTGCTGCTTATGAAGCAAGTTCAGTTAGCAAAGCATCAGCTGGAGTGCTATTTGGATTTTCTGGTTATAATTCTAAAGTATCGGGGCAATTTATTCAGATACATAATGCCTCATCTTTACCAGCTGACACAGCAGTTCCTGATGTAATTATCTATGTTCCAGCTTCTTCTAATTTTAGCTGGGACTGTGGGAAACACGGCAAGTATATGGACACAGGGATAGTAATCAGCAACTCGTCAACTGGCCCAACAAAGACAATAGGTGCGGCAGATTGTTGGTTTTCAGTTTCATTTAAATAAATGAAAATTGATATTACTCCGTCAGCACCATTGAATGTCAAATATATTGTTCAACAGGCAGATTCAACTTTGCCTAATGAACAGGCAATAGGAGTTTTATCTACAGGAGTAATGGTAGTAACTACTATAACCGGAGCAATTACCAGTGTTGCCGCTCCGACAGGGGCAATTGTTGGTACTTCCGACACCCAAGAATTAACTAATAAAACCTTGACTTCCCCTGTGGTAAATGCTTTTACTGGAAGCTATGGAGCTTTAACTGTAGCCGATAATTCCGGCGACCACATAGTTGCTGCTTTTACCCAAAACGATGTAACTAATAATCCAAATGCGGCGGTAATAACCAATGAAGGAACAGGCCAGGGTTTGCTTATTGACCAAAATGGAAGCGGAATAGCCCTAGGCATTGATAGTGAAACGGCCAATGACGGAGTAGTTGCTGATGTATCAGTAGCTGGGACATCTCCACTCCCTTGGCGGCTTTACAGGAATGATGATGTTAATGGAAATATTGTGATGAGATTTTGCTCAAGTTATATGTGGGTAGATGCCTCTAATAAGTTAAGAATACATACTGGTTTTCCAACAGCGGACGGGGATGGGGCTGTTGTAGGAGATCAAACAGCCTAATAAGGAGATAACCAATGACAAATTTTACAGCGGGTAATATTTCAGGAAGCCAAGTGCTTGTTGATGCAACCACTAGCACTTCTGACAGTCTTTACGCAGACTATTTTAATGAATTAAGACAATCTAGGGCTTGTTCTGCTTATGTTGGCCGGACAGAACAATCAGAATATTATTGCGATGGAACTGCTGATGATGTTCAAATTCAAGCGGCCATTGATGCCATTGCGACTGCTGGGGGAGGATCAGTTCATCTGGGGCCAGGGACATTTACAACTACTTCCAGAATAGTGTTGAAAAACCAGGTTAATTTAATTGGTTCTGGTTGGGACACTGTTTTAACCATCCCAGACAACTTAATAACAATTCATTCAGTTGTAGAATGTGATAATAGTGCAGACGGAATGACAATTGCTCATTTGCAGATTAATGGAAATGACCAAAACAACACCAGTGGGGCCACCGATGATGGTCATGGTATTGATGCTACAAAGAGTAACTCTACACCGCTTTCCACCAATGTCAAAATATTTGATTGCTGGATTCATAATACACGCAACTCTTGTGTTGTTTTAAGGGATAGAACCCAAGTTTTACTTTGTAGAATAGGCAATGCCTATTCGGATCATTGGGCTTATTATTCAAACTCAAACAATTCTAAAATAATGGGTTGTGATTTTTATGGCTATTTTAATAATGAAGGTATTGTGTTTTCTACCAGCGATGCAGATGCTAAAAGTTTACACGATGTTTTCACTAATAACACAGTTAATAATTTGGCCCATCACCCAACCGCAGGAGGGGCTAACGAAATTGATGATATGGAGTATGTTCTTCAGCTCAGAGATGGCGCCCATCACTGCATAGTTGCTAATAACTCTTTTACCATTGGTTCAGACATTATTGGCTACAATATTGTTAGAAATGTTGGTACAGAAAATATGATTTCTGGGAACACAATGGAAGGCGACCCGATTGAGTCGTCAGAATTTGGTGCAGCAATAAGCATTCCTAATGATGGAGCTGTTAAAAACTCTATTATTGGTAATACAATTATGGACTTTGGCGGTCGAGGAATACAGGTTAGGGAAGGGGAGGTAAATATAGTTGGTAATACTATAATCGGAACATCTACTAAAAGAGCAATAACTGTTTGGGCAAGAGAGAGAAGTATAGAAAAGGTCAACATTAGCAATAATTATATTGATGTTGATGATGACGGCATTTGGTTAAGGACAACTGATGACTACACCTTTTCTACAACTAAAGTTACTGACAACCATATTACTGCTAGTGGGGATGCTATTATAAATGCAGAAAACGCAACTATACTAAAAAATAACTTAGGTTTTATTACTGAAAACTCCGGTACTGGCTCAATAACAGCTGCAGTAACATCAGACATTATTACCCACGGATTAGACTACACCCCAGCGGCAACAGATATAACGATTACCTTAACAGAAAACCCAACCAATACCCCTGGGGCTATCTGGGTTGATACTATTGGAGCGACTTACTTTACTGTTAATTGCGAAAATGTGCCTGGAGCTACTAATTTAGATTTTTCATGGGCAGTTAGGAAAGTATAATGGCAACAGCATGGTCAGCAGTATCAGAAACAGCAACTAAGTGGGGACAGGTAATTTGTAGATGGCTTCTTGGAGAACAGCCAAGCCACTATCCAAAACACGCTGGAGAAAGACTGTTATTTTTTGACCACAACAAACTTGGGGGATGGTGTGATGGGGCTATTCATACTGACTTTTCAGCAGTATCAAAACCAACTACAAGCTGGTCTTAGTATGATACAATAGGATTAGAGGTTAATTCACCCCACTGTTGGTGGGGTTTTTTTATTTGAAATGCTAACTTTTAATGAGCAATATACGAGGGCCTTGGATATTTGTAAAGATTCATCTACGGCTAATACCACAAGAATAAAAGAGTTTATAAATTCTTTGGAATCGAATATTATTGGCGATAAAGATTGGTATTTTCTTGAAAAAGAAAGAGAAGCTGATACAGTAGCCAGCCAGCAAGATTACCGCCTACCCCCTGATTATGGCCGATTTAAGAATCTAAAGATTACTGTTAGTAGCGTAGTTTATAATCCTACCGAGGTTCTTAGTTTTGAAGAATGGAATTATCTTAATCAAACAACAACTACTTCTGATATACCTAGCAAATTCTTTATTTCTGATGATTATTTAAAGATTTACCCAACACCTGCTTCTGACAGCAACACAATAGGTTTGACTTATACCTTAACCCATAAAGATATGAGCCAAGCAGATTATGTTACTGGCACGATTGATAATACAGCCGGATCAAGAACAGTGACTGGAGCAGGAACTACTTTTACTGATGCAATGGAGGGACGGTGGATTAAGATATCTGGCAGATGGTTTGAGATAGAAACTTATGTAGGAGCAACCAGCTTGACACTAGCCAAAGCCACTATTACTGGCTGCAATGATGATGACACCCAACTTGGAGAAATGTCTATTTTGCCTGGATCATTCCACGATATGCTCTGGAAAGGGGCATGCGCCCTTTACTTCCTATTTAAAGGCAATAATACTGAATACCAATTCTGGCAGGCACAATTTGACAAGAAACTAAAAAGGTTACATCAGCGTTTTGGAGAAAAAACAGATATGCAAGTGCTTCCAAGAAGGGTTAGGGATGTTGGTAAATTTTGGGGACTCTTAAGGCTACCTGAGGCTGGGAGTTTAAGCTAATGGCAACTTTAATCGTAGATTCTTGGTCTGGTGGATTATCAGATGGAAGCAGGAAGGGTGTTGAGGGGTCATTCATATTCGGCCAGGGAATGAATTATAAAGATGATTTGGATGTCTTTACCGCAAATCTTGCTTTAGCCAAAAACAGTGGAGCTACCGTTGACCAACTGGTTAAGTGGATAGAACACGATGGGGCGCAAGGGGATACTTACTTTTATGGTGCTACAGGTGATTTATATAAAAGAACTTCAGCTGGAGTTTGGTCGGTAGCAAGAGCAGTAGCCAATTCTAAAGGACAAGGTTTAGCTGTTTATGCTGACTATTTGTATTATCGGCAAAACACCCAAATAGGCAGATACGGGCTTTTATCAGGGGTGCCAGGTTTTACTGACAACTGGAAAGCGGCAGGAGATAATGTTCAGACCGTTGACGCTTTCGGGACAATTAAGACTTTTATGAATTTGGTTTGTTTCGCTAACGCTAGATATTTAGCTACTTGGGATGGGGCAACTTTTGACTATGACCACCTTACATTCCCTCCTGGCTGGTATGTGCGAGATATTGGTGTAATGGGTGATTATCTTGCTATTGCAGTAAACAACGCAGAGGACATTGCTAATGCTACCAGAGGGGTTCTTTTCTTCTGGGATGGCACTTCCAGCACTTATAATTTCTTTTCTGAGGTTACAGAACCTATTAGCTCAATCCAGGCCAATCAAGATAGTGTTTACATTTTTGCTGGTGGAGCAGGGAATATTTACCTTTACAATGGCAAAGTTACTAAAATTAAGAATATTCCTTTTATGGGACAAGGGAAACTAGCCTATGTTTATCCTGGTGCAGATACAAATTATCGGGGTCAATTACATTTTGGTTTAGCTGGAGGGGATTCGGCGACTGTTTACCGAGAAGTTTATTCTTATGGTAAACCTAATAAAAATTATCCCGATACTTTAAACATTGAGTACCCCATTTCTACAGGCACAGTCAAAACTACAGATGTTAATATTGGAGCAGTTAAGGCAGTAGGTAACGCTTTGTATGTAGGTTGGAGCGATGACACTGATGAGGGGGTTGATAAACTAGGAACTGCTTTGCAAACAACAGTTACTTATGAGTCAAGGATATTCAGTTTAGACAGGGAAGGGGCTTTTAAGAAGTTCAGACTATTTTGTAAACCCCTTGCTAGTGGGGAAACTATTACCTTAAACTATAAAGCGGATCAAATAAGTGCCTGGACTGCGATTGGAACTGCCAGTTATACTAGTGACGGAGTGGTTAGTTATAAGAAATTTGACCGATTTAACAATGAAATTAGGGCAACAGATATTCAGTTTCAGATTATTTTAACAGGAAGTGCGACAATGCCAACAGTTACCAAATTAACAGCAGATTATGACGATCCAACAATGGGGGTAGTAAGTGGCAATAATGTTTATAACTTTGACTTAAACGCTACTTCAACTGGAAAAACAACTGCTAATTATGAAAGTGAATTGTTATCTTTGCCTAAGCAGACAGCATTTACTAGGTTTAAATTGTTCTTTGAGACCCTAGTCAGTGGCGATGTAGTAACCCTTTATTATGATCCAGAAAGGACTGGCTCTTGGACTTCCATTGGAACGGCTACCTATGCTTCAGATGAGGGGGTAACCTTTAAACTGTTAAATGAAGAGTTTAGGGCAAACGACATTCAATTTAAAGTTACTGCTGTTGGTACATCTGTACCGCCAGTAGTTAATAGACTTATTGTAGAATCTAAACCAGAAGGGTTATTATGATGGAAGTCATCAGGATGCCCACAATTCCTAATGTGGAAATTCCATATCCAGATTTGGGAATGAAAGACCAGTTTGCTAAACAGCCAGGGATGAGATATGGCAGTTTATCTATTGAAAATGATAGGATTAGGGTCGATGATGGTACTTCTACCACGGTTCAGATAGATTCTGCTGGTTTTCATGGCTACAATCACGCCAGTCAAGAGCTTGTAAGAGTCAACTATTTAGGCTTTCATGGTTATACAACTGCTGGAGTAGAATTGGTTACAGTAGATGGTAGTGGTTTTACGGGGTCTGATGCTTCTGGCAATGCGATTGTTGAAGTTAACGCTACTGGTTTTCATGCTTCAACAACAGCAGGGGTAGAAATAATTAAGGTGGATGCTACAGGATTTCATGCCTATAATTCAACCCCAAAAGAATTAGTCAGGCTAGATGCTAGTGGGCTTCATGGCTACGATACTTCTGCCAATGAAATAATTACATTAGATTTGGATGGACTACAGATAGCCGATACTAGCGGAAATGTATTAGTGGTGCTTGATGCTAGTGGATTTAAAATACAAGATTCTTCTGGTAATAAATTACTTCAAAGTGATGCTACTGGGTTTGAAACATATCGTCACGAGGGGGCAGCTGATGTTTCGGTAGCCAAAATGGAGGATGACGGTGTTATTTTGAGAAATACCAGGGGAGTGTTCTTTGAAGAAACAACTACCGCCCAATACGGCGATATTGTAGTTAATGCCTCTGACCAAATGATAGTCGGACTTCCTTCTACTAACCAATTTTTTGTGGTAAATTATGCTGGTGATACTAACTTGTTTACTGTTTCGGATAAAAGAAGCTATTGTGAACGTCTTAAATTAAAACAACTAACAAGTGATCCAGGGAATAACGAGGTTGGGGATATTGTCTATGCTGATGGTAGCAACTGGGACCCAGGGAACGGCGTTGGCATATATGTCTATATAAATACAGGAGCAGGGGCTAAGTGGCACAGCTTTGATGTTACTACTACATAATTACCTAACAATCATTTTCCAATGCCAGGGTTCATTGGGGTATCCTGTTAAGTCTTGATTTTCTTCTGTGTAACTCTGTTCAAATCCATAACTATCAGCGTTTTCTACTAACCATTGGTATTCTGGTAATTCTTTAAAGTCATTCCTTAACTCTAGTCTTTCTGCTGTATCATCTCTTTTGCCATTGTTCATAGGACAACCTTCAAAATCTACAGCTAGTCCAGTGTGGTGTTCGCTTCTGCCTACTGGCGCAAGCTTATCTAAAATATCAGTCTTTGATTCTAATAGCTTTTTCTGGTCATCATAGGAGCGATAACTACCTCTAATTGTTAAACACATTCCATCTTTTTCAGCATCGTCTATCAATTTTTCCATTGCTAGTTTTGCTCGAATATCAAGATATTGGTAGGTGTTTAAATAGCTGGCACGCCTTGAGAGTTCAGTTAAAACCTGGGGTTCGTAATCATCTGGTAGGCACTGGTTTTTATGAATATGTTTTTTATCGTTGACTATCTCACAAGCTGGTTCTGGTAATCTTCGGTGTCGGAAATAAAGAATAGAGAGGACAATAGCTGAAATGCACACGGGGATCTGTATGAGCTTCTTTATCATCTAATTATATCACTTTTTTAATAGTTCATAATTAATAAATTAACGACATTATTAGGCATTTTTCGACTCCTTGTTTTGAGGTAACACAGCCGCTTCTTTTATCTTAGGCCGATTTTCAAGCCAATCCAGTAAACTTTTACCAATCCAAAAATATTTATTACCAAGCTTTGAATATGGCAGCTGTCCATTTTTAATCATAGTACGAATCGACAAATCACTAACCCGAAAAAGGTGAGCGACATCTCGAATATCATAGGTTTGATTAGGATTAATAACCGCACCTGATTGTGGTGTTTTTCTATTCATGGCTAATTTTAACAAATAGCATTGCCCTTGTCAAGCTAGTAAGAATAAATCTCTATTGCCTCTCTTTACCCATTCCCATTGACAGAGATAATGCTAAATGGTTGCAGACCAGAAAAGAAAGGCAAAAATCTGGAAGCATTGGGGGAAAAGCTAGAGCTAAGAACCTTATAGCAAATCAAGCAAATGCTACTTTTGCTAAGCAAATCAGTATTGGTCAGTTTCAGAAGAAACTTGGTTTAAGTCGTCCCCAGGTAGTAAAGATATTGAGGCAACTAGTTAACTCCAGTTTACTAGTTAAGAAGGCAGGCAAAGGTAGAACCCCCAACCAATGGCAAATTAATGAGGCAAAGTTTAACGACCTACTAGTTAACTCCAGTTTACTAGTTAACTCCAGTTTACTAGTTAACTCCAGTTTACTAGTTAACTCCAGTTTACTAGTTAACTCCAGTTTACTAGTTAAGAAGGCAGGCAAAGGTAGAACCCCCAAGAGTATCTGGTAATCGTTTATTTTATTGTTGCTTGATGCTACCAATAAGGAACAATTAATTCCCATCAACACAGGACGAGGGAACACCTTTGTAACAATTCAAAAAGGACAAGTTATCTATGGTCGATTTAAATATCAAGAAAACTTCCTTCTTCAGGTAGGACAGACAGGCATAATTGATAGAATTCTAAAAAGATTGGAAAAAGTACACAAGCTAGTAGACAGGCAAACATATTCTCATTATACCGTTGTTACCATTAAAAACTATGATGTTTTAACTAAAATGGACAGGCTAATAGACAGGCAATGCACAGGCAATAGACAAGCAATAGACACATACAAGAGTGTTAAGAGTGTTAAGACTGACAAGACAGTTGGTTTGCCAAATCAAAAGACAACACCATTGATGGAGATAACTTATCCAAGCATTTATGCCATTTGCCAGGAAACTAATATTTTTCCTGATACCGCTAGAGCCTTCCTTGCTTCGCTGATTAAACAAGTACTTGCTGATGGGGTCAAG
>Ga0307928_10001375_pt1 | contig 18341 bp, 19 predicted proteins | sample AceLakmetagen232_FD_201815 | JGI IMG/M metagenome (GOLD analysis project Ga0307928, IMG submission 201815) | Saline water microbial communities from Ace Lake, Antarctica - #232 | ecosystem: Environmental > Aquatic > Non-marine Saline and Alkaline > Saline | place: Antarctica: Ace Lake... | reverse complement strand
AGAGTCAATATTGTTTGGAATTACTGGATTGGTACCGACTTCATAGTTGTCATTTGATAGTTCTGCATCTTTTGCATAAACAACTGCCATATGAGCGACAGGAATTGCTTCAGTTAAGGCGCCTTTTAGTATAAATCCATTGAGTATGAGTAGGCAAAAGAGAGAAAAAAGGGAAAGCGTTATTTTTTTCATTAAATTACTCCGATAGGTTTTTTATGTTTACTTTATAATTAGTGGAGATAGTTTTGTAAGAGTTTTGTTGGGTTACAATATGATGCCAGGCCTGCTGGTGTATTGTGAGGCTTTGCGAGTAAAAAAGCTCACACCTTATAAAGGGTTTTCGTTTTGAGCTTTTTTACTTATGTGAAATAATGCTTTATGATTTTTTTTTGCCCATAATTTTACCTGGTAAATCCGTAAGCATAACTCCATAAATAATTATGGTAATGGCTGCTACTAATATGACATAGTGAACAGTTGTGCTTAGCAAGTTCATAGCGTCTAATAAAATTAATACGCCAATAACGATAGAAACGACGCCTTTTTGTTGAGGTGAAAGTTTTTTGAACATATTCATACACATTTCCTTTATGGTTACTTTCTAGCTAACTATGTTTTTATAATTTTTACAATATGTAAAACTGTGTGTTTAAAATCCTTCGAGTGGCCAGCTTTGTGAAAAATCAAGGTGAGCATCGCTTAACGGTTGATTGTTTGCTAGAAAGCGAATTTTCGGCATTCTAATGTCATTTTTGCGTAAAGTCTTAAGAACACTTTCAGTAATCATTAATTTTTGATGGATTGACATGTTTTTAGAAAATGGGGATCGGTCAAGAATTAAAAAGAGTTCTTGATTTGTTTGGTCGGTAAAAGCACCTTCAACGTGGATTTTTTTCTTAATACATTGTTCTTCATGAAGTACGTTAAGTAGTGCACGTGTCAAATGTTTTGCATTTTCTGCGTCATCTAAAGACCAAATGATTTCATTATGCTCTGTAAGCCATTTATCGTGCCAGAGGTGGAGTGTGACATTTTTTTTTGAGTAATTTTTTTGCAGAGTAATTTTGGATGCAAATGATGGGTGTCGAAAGATGATCCATTCTTGTTGCCAAGCGTAATATAAGAGTCCTGTTCCAAATAGAGCTGCAATTAATACATAAAAATATTTGTTATTTATCGATAACATGTGCAATTCCTTTGGAGATTGGCTTGATATAAAACAGTAGGTCGCCAGTTTTTTTTATGTGTAATTCGATGGTAAATGTGGGCGCAATTACACCCACAAGATTTTTTAGTGGAATTCCGATTGGTTCCTTAACTATATATTTTGTTTTATATTCTGATGCGACCAATCCTTTTTCTGCGATTGCGGCTGTTTTTTTATGGCTAATGAAGCATGCTTGATGTGTGGGATACAGTGCAAGCTGATCGCTTACTATTGGAGTGAAAAGATCAGATTTGTAGTAGTATGTATCAATGCCTAAGTGATCACTAGGGGATGCGTGAATTGAAATATACAGATCAATGTTTAGGCGATTAGCAAAATTAGCTTTTTGTTTTTGCGAGATTGTTTCACCCGCATTGTGTGTTAGTATAATGCGCGCATTAGTATGTTTTTCGAGTGATTTTTTTAATTTTTCTGCAAATTGACGTGTGACGCCGCGTTCAAAGCCATCTGAGAGTGTGCGACCGGCATCATGTGCATCGCCTGCAGGATTAAGCATGATCGTAAAGCGTTTTGGTTTGGAATAAGCATGGGTGCATAAAAATAACAGAAAAAAAGGGATCCTTCGACTCCCGCTCAGGATGAAGTGGGGGGTGAAAGTTGTGTTATAGACTTTCGATTTAAGAAGTATGTTTACATAGGCAAGTAAAAATTTTAGATGTAAAAAGAAAGACGAAAAAAGTCCGCTCACCCTGAGCGGGAGTCGAAGGGTTAAAGTGAGAGGTATACAATTTTCTTTTTTTATCGACATTGGACTTCGGTTGTTAAAAATTCAGTTAAAAAAGTTTGCCTATTTATACTTTTATTGTTTTTTATTGCGATTGCGAGTGCACGTGTTTGTCCGATAAAGATACATAATTTTTTTGCTCGGGTGATTGCCGTATAAATTAAGTTGCGTGCTAAGAGTGTAAAATGTTGTGTAAAGAGGGGAATAATGACAGCATCATATTCTGAACCCTGACTTTTGTGTATTGTGATTGCATATGACAAAACGAGTTCGTCTAGATCGTTTGATTTATATATAAGTGAACGTTTGCCAAACTGCACGACAATGTTTTTTTCTGTAGTTTCTATATTTTCAATAAAGCCAATATCACCGTTAAAGACTAGTTTTTCGTAATTGTTTCGTATCTGCATGACACGATCACCTTCTTTGAATTCTGTCACGCCATACGTAATTTTTTTTGTTTGGATAGGATTAATAATTTCTTGTAATTCATGATTGAGTTTATGGGTGCCAACAATCCCTTTATTCATAGGGACAAGGACCATTGTTTTGGATGGCATAACTCCGTATTGTGCAAGTCGTTTAGTAAAGAATGAATAAAGGTGTTCCCGTAGTTTTTCTGGTTGTTCTTCTTTAATCCAAATGAAATCTTTTTTAGCAGTAGAGAGTTTTGTTGTTGGAAAGTTTCCACTGTTTATGCGGTGTGCATTTACAACGATTAAACTATTTTGTGCTTGACGGAAAATTTCAGTTAATCGAATGCAATCGATCTGGTTGCTTTTAATCATATCTCTCAGAAAGTTTCCTGCGCCAACAGGAGGGAGTTGATCAATGTCACCAATAAAGACAACGTGTGTTGCCAGTGGAATGGCTTTTAGCAATGCATGTGCCAAAAATATATCTATCATTGATGCTTCATCGATAATTAGGATATTTGTTTGCAGAGTGTTTTGTTCGTTATGTTTGAAGCCCATAGTTGAAGGATCAAATTCTAAGAGTCGATGAATAGTTGCGGCTTGCCGTCCCGTACTTTCTTGCATGCGTTTTGCTGCGCGGCCAGTTGGTGCAGCAAGTTTGTATTTGATATATTTTTCATCAAGAATTTCGAGAAGCTGTTTAATCAAGGTTGTTTTACCAGTACCAGGACCACCAGTAATTATTGTGATTTTACTTTGCAGGGTAGTTAAAATGCCGCGTTGTTGATCATCATTAAGGATGATTGAACCTTTTTGTGCACGTAGTTTTTGATAAATTTGGTCAATGTCGAGCATTAAGGCTGAAGGGTATGCGAGCAAATTTTTAAGTTTTTTAGCAACGCCAAATTCGCTATGATACAGTTGTGATGTGGTAACATAATGTTGTTCTTGGTGTGTTAAGACTTTGATTTTTTCTATTTCGTGAAGCTTGTGTAGTGCTATCTTGATTAATGGCTTTGAATCTGGTTCAAGCTCAAGTAATGTTTGTGTTGTGTTTTTCAGTTTTTCAACTTCAACATATAGATGTCCATTGCGTACTGCTTCACTAATTGCAAAAAGAATGCCAGCCTTAATTCGTGCCGGGTCATTATCTTCAAAGCCTAGATTGTGCGCTATTTGGTCGGCAGTTTTGAAACCGATTCCCCATATTTCTTCTGCTAAACGATAGGGGTTTTCTTTTAATATTGCCACGGATTCATGTCCATATCGTTTGTAAATTTTCGCGGCATACGCAGGAGTGATATCTTTTTCTTGCAGAAAAATCATGATGTGGGCAACTTCTTTTTGTTCTTTCCAGCCTGAAATAATTTGTTTAATGCGTTTAGGACCAATGCCTGGAACAGACTTTAATTTTTCTGGTTTATTGTCGATAACTTCAAGAACTTTTATTCCGAATGCGTCAATTAATTTTTGCGCATAAGTTGGGCCGATTCCTTTGATGATGCCGGATGAGAGATATTTTTTTATTCCAATGAGGTTGGTTGGTAATGAAACTGCGCATCGTTGAGCATCAAACTGCTTGCCGAATTTTGGATGAGTTATCCACTTTCCAGTGACAACAACTTCTTGTCCGGCTTTGATTGACGGAACGGTTCCCTTAACGGTAATCGATTGTTGTTTATGTGTGAGTGTGAAAATGTAAAAACCATTTTCTATATTTTCGTATATAATTCGGTCGATTGTACCGTTAAGGTGAATAAGCTCTTCCATAAATCCTAGTGTTTCATTTTTGTTAAGAGGTCTCTGTATTGTGTTACGCCTTTTGGACAACTTCCAATGATGTCGCTGAAGAAGTTAACAAGCTCATTGAAGAATTTATTAATTTCTGAGATTGAAGGCATTTTTGCTTTAAATGATTCTTCTTCTTGCCCAGCTTGTGTGTTTGTCCAGCGTAGCATGAAACTGTGAGGAACGTTTCGTTTTTGGCATGATTCTTGCATTATTTGAATAATTAGTGGCTTGAATCGTTGAATTTGACTGATAAATTTTCTGTTCATCTCGCAGAATTCTTCTTTTGCATTATCAAGAATTTTCTTTAATTCACTTTGCGCTTGTTTGTTGTTTGCATATTGTTTTTCAATGTCAGCGAGTGCCGCTAAACCATATTTTTTGCCACGGAAGGTGTACTTACCAACCCGTTCTTTTGTTTTAGGATTTTTTATTTCACCAAGGCACATGTTGCGATACTTTTTTCCCATCTGGATCATTTCATAAATTGATTGTCCGTCAAATGCTGGCCATACCCCATCAAGTCGTCTGAGTACTGTTGATTCTAATTTAATTGATGAATGTGCTGTAGATGTTATTAATACTAGGGTCAGGATAAGTGCTACATTTCTCATAATTCTCCTTTGAATTACGTATTAAAAATCCCACTCAAAATTAACGAATCCTGTATATGTGTCAGAAGTTCCATTGCTAATAAGAGGAAAGTCTGCGCCAAAACTAAAGGTGAAACTGTGTGATTCTTTAAGTTTTATATAGTGCAGTTTTAAGAATAATTTATGTTGCGATACTGTTGGTGCTAAGGCGCGAGATAGTTTGATGCATGACAAATTAACGGGGTTGCATTTGTGGTATACGCTCGAGACGCATTCTTTTTCTTTCCTCCAGTAATCATATCCCAAAAGAGAAGACCAGTTGTCGGTGAACTGGAACAAGGCGCCCGCGGTAAATTGACTTTCAAGCTGGCCTTTCATTTTTACACGATAGTCACATGGGAAGAGCCAATTTTGCCATCTTCGGCTTAAGAAAGACAATGTTTGTCGGCAGTGCTCTTCTTTTCCTTCTTCAGGAAAATCATCTGGATTAAAGTTGCTGTCAATAAAGTCGTCAGAGTTTTGTTGTTCAAGAATATATCGCGTTACTTGTTTTGGAATTTGCCAATTGATGTTGAGTGATGCTAGGAGCGAAACTTGCTTGTCGATACGCACTTCTGGTTGAATGCAAAAGGCAGTTTGAAAGCGTTTGTCCTCGCCTAAATCAGTTGTGAGAACGAGCGCACCAAGTTGATTTATTGATTGTAAGCCTATGGCAGTACCTTCTTGTGCAGCTGATTCGTCACCATCATCCAATCTTTGGACAAAAGATTCTACGTCGGTGTAACATCTGCATAACGCTTTTTTAAAGTCTGCGCCAATAAAACCACTTGTTAATGTTGCTGCTGTTGGGAAAATAATTTTAGGGCCAAGAACAAGGCGAAAGCGATCAGTGTCTACCGCGTTCCATCCGATGGTTAAACGTGTGTCGCCTATGCCAAATCGTGTTTCAAGAGCATATTTACGGTATGCTTCTTCCTGGTCTTGATCTGCGTTAGCGTTGCATCCAAATCCAAGATTAGCGGTAGCTTCAGCAATGTTTTCTTTTATTGCTTGTTGATCCTCTGGAGGCAAATTGAAGTTTCGTTCTACAAGGTAAAGAGGTATTTCTAGGCCAAAACAAAACGATTTGATGTATTTCCAGAAACCGAAATAAAAACCAACGCGCCGTTGTTCTGCCCATGCATTTTTAAAAAGGCCAAGAAGTTTTGGTATGTCAAGACCATTATCTTCCGCAATTTCAAGGTCTATCTCTCGTAAAAATGTTGGATCAAGGAGATTTATATAACCCTCAATTCCATTGCAACATGAGAAGAGGTTAGTTGCTTGTTCATAAAAAATACTAAAATTAAATTGTGATGTTTTTGGTACAAAATTTTGAAGAACCGGATTTTTTAAAATATTGCGTGATACTAATGGGCGTGTATAGGTATAAAGATCATTTTCTAAAACTTTGTATGCTTTAAAGTCATATAGTGTATTCAAGATTTCGCATGGATTTGCAGCTTGACGTGTTATTGTTGTATCTGGAACTTCGTCAAATTCGTCAAGATCAAAATCTCGAGTAGATGATTCTTCTGCCGTTGGATCATCTGTGTCATCTAAATTATCGAACGAATAAATTTGTGAAGTGATGCTTAAAGTAAAAAATATTATTAAGTAATAGCTTATTCTCATGGTAAAAAAATCCTATAGCAATCTACTTGATTTTAAGATCAGTTCATTTTACCCTTTTTTAGTTATTTTTTCAAAAAAGAAAACAGGATTATCATGAAAGGGATCGATTTTTTTTGATAATGAGTAAGATATCAGATAATATCTTGTATGATAATGTAGTAAAATAAAAAAGCCAAAAAGGGCCGATTGTATGAAAAAATCTCCGTTAAAACAGATACTAGTCATTGAGGGTAATATAGGAGTAGGGAAGTCTACATTTTTGCGTTTATTAAATCAGCGTTTGATGATTGATCCTGTTTTTGAACCACACGATAAATGGCAAAACGTTGGTAATGGCGAAAACTTACTTGAAAAGTTTTATACAGACATTCGTCGTTGGGCATACACATTTCAAACATATGCTTTTGTTACACGTGTTCTTGAGCAAGAAAAGCAATTAAAAAAATGTTTGACTGGCGTACAAGTTATGGAGCGCTCTGTGTATTCAGATCGCTATTGTTTTGCAAAAAACTGTTATGAAATGGGTGTGATGCAACCACTTGAGTGGCAGTTATATCGTGATTGGTTTACGTGGTTAGTTGATGGGTATACAGTAAAACCTACGGGGTTTATTTATTTACAAACAGAGCCAAGTATTTGCTATGATCGTTTGCGTATGCGAAATCGTCATGAAGAGTCGGCTGTGCCTCTTGATTATTTAAAGCGTTTGCATGAAAAACATGAAGGTTGGTTGCTGAATAAAGAAGGTGTGACAGATTCTTTGAAAGATATTCCTGTTTTAGTATTGCCATGTAACCAAGATTTTGAACATAATGAAGAAGAATTGAATAAACATTTTGCATCAATTGTTGAAGTTTTTGGTTTGAATTATCGTTCTACGCAGACTAAACCAGAGCAAGCGATTTCCTTGTAAAAATGTGTTAGAAAGGATTTTTATGGACAATATTTTTATTGCTAAAGCTGCAGCGTTTATTGGTGCAGGGTTGTGTATGGGAATTGGCAGCATAGGTCCCGCTCTTGGTCAAGGACTTATTGGTTCAAAGGCATGTGAAACATTAGGAAAGTATCCTGAGAGTGCCAATAAAGTTCGTTTGTCTATGTTACTAGCAATGGGCTTTGTAGAATCATCAGCAGTTTATTGTTTAATTATTGCTATATTGCTTATTTTCTTCAGTAGCTAAAAAGAATAAGACGCACGCGGTTCTTGTGTATGAGTGAGTCCTTGGTACTATAATAAATGAAAGGACGCTTGATGGTAGAGTTAAATGTTACACTTTTTTTGCAAATAATACATTTTTTAGGTGCATATGTTTTATTGCGCAGGTTTTTATGGCGACCGGTTGTTGTGTGCATTGAGCTGCAAGATAATGAAAAGTTGCTTTTAGATAAAGAACTTGAGCGGCAGCAGCAGTTTGTTGAGCAAAAAGAATTTGAAATTGAGAGACTTTGGCGCGAAGCGCGCCGATCTTTTTTGGTACATACACCGAATCTTATGAAAACTCCTACCATTGAACATAAAGTTGCGCGTGAGTATGAACATGTTGAGTTGGACGTTTCAGTGCAGATGATAGATGAATTAACCAAAGAAATTGTTGAAAAGGTTCAAGAATGATTTCTGCATGGCTGGTGCAGATTATTTTTAGATTAGTTAATTTTGTTCTTATATCTTGTCTATTTACCCATGTTTTTATTAAATATTTTTACCCAACGTTAAAGGAACAGCTTAAGCTATATCTGAATGCGTTACGTTCGTGCCGGAGTGCCATTAAAAAGGTTATGCAGAAGGGTCGTTCCCTGGATAAAGATATTGAAAAGCAAAGAAAAGATGCCGAATGTTTGTTAGAAAATGTTAAGAAATGGCATCTTTACATTGACAAGGAAAAAGAGAAGCATCATTACGAATTTAACATAAGGCTGCAGAGCATTAAAAATATCTACAAGACGCAAGAAGAAAATTATAGAAAAACATTGTTGTACAAGAAAGTGGTGCCACAGGTTTTTAGGAGGGCAACCATTGTGTTGCAAGATGAATATCAGAATGATAAGGAAAAAGCCAAACATATGATAGAAACTATTTTAAAAACAGTGGCGCAAGATAATGAATGAAGCGTATGCACCTATATATCGTCGTTATGCAGTAGCTTTTTTGAATATTTTTTATGATAAGATAGATCAGGCTGTATGTAAAAATGTTCAAGAAGCTAGCGATACCTTGCGAGCGCACCGAGATTGGTTGTATTTTTTTGAGCTTCCAGATATTACAAGTGAGCAACAGAGTAAGATGATACGCTTGTTGCTTGATAAACTTAATATGCCACATTTTTTTGATCGTTTATTATATTTGATGATTGATCATAAACGTGTATGGCTTTTACCAGAGACATTAGATGTTTTGGTAAGGATTTTTTTTAGTCGTCATAATCTTATGCATTTTTCTTTGCATTCGTATCCGATGCTTGATGAAAAACAAATTGATCAATTTAAGACGTTTTTGTCAAAAACGTCAGGAAAAAGGATTACTATGCAAATAGAGGTTGATGCATCTCTAATATGTGGAATACGTGCACGAAGTTTAACGCGGTTATGGGAACATTCGATAAAGAAAAAATTGCGCGAGGCTCAACACGTTATGTATGAGCAAGGGTAAACTATGAAAATAAAAAGTACCGATTTGGTGAGCTTATTTGAAGATGCTCTAGAGCAAAAACCAGGACGCTCTTTTGATGAAATTGGTATCGTGCTCCAAGTTGGCGATAACATTTGTACAGTAAGCGGTTTGGAAAATGCAGTTTATGGTGAAGTAATAGAATTTGAAGGTGGAAATAAAGGAATTGTTTTTAATTTAGACGAAGATTTTGTTTCCATTTTTTTATTGTATAATCAGCTGCCTGTTGCTGAGCGTGAAGTTGCAAAGCGAACTGGTGCTGTATTTAAAACGCCAGTTGGTATGGGGCTTGTTGGCCGTGTAATTGATGCGACGGGTAGGCCATTAGATGCGCTGGGGCCGATTGATGCTTCTGATCATTGGCCAGTTGAAGAGCCTGCGCCAGGCGTAATTGCACGTACTCCGATTAATGAGCCGCTACAAACAGGGCAGCTTGTTATTGATGCACTAGTTCCAGTTGGTCGCGGACAGCGTGAATTAATTATTGGTAATCGTAATACTGGAAAAACTTCTGTTGCTGTTGATACGATTTTGAATCAGAAAGGCAAAGAAGTTTTTTGTGTTTATGTTTCGATAGGGCAACGTCAGGCGAGTGTTGCGCGATTAATTCAGCGTCTTAAGCAAAATGGCGGTATGGAATATTCAGTTATTGTTAACGCACAGGCGAGTGATCCTGTATTGAATCATTATTTGGCGCCGTATGTTGGTTGTACGATTGCAGAATATTTTCGTGCGCAAGGATATGATGCGCTTATTGTGTATGATGATTTAACGAATCATGCGATTGCGTATCGTGAAATGTCGCTCTTGTTACGTCGTTCACCAGGTAGAGAAGCTTTTCCTGGAGACGTTTTTTATTTGCACTCTCGTTTGCTTGAGCGTGCTGGATCATTATTGAAAGGTGGTTCGGTAACGGCACTTCCAATTGTGCAAATACAAAACGATGACATTACTGCGTACATTCCAACTAACTTGATATCTATTACTGATGGGCAGATATTTTTAGATACGAAGCTGTTTAATCGCGGTATTCGTCCGGCTGTGAATGTTGAATTGTCGGTTTCGCGTGTTGGTGGCGCAGCGCAAACGGCAGCAGTTAAAAGAATGGCCAAATCGCTTCGATTAGAGCTTGCTCAATATCACGAGTTATTAGATTTTGCTCAATTTGGAACGGAACTTGATGAGATATCGCAAAGACGATTGGCGCGTGGTGAGCGGGCCATTGAGTTGCTAAAGCAAGAACAGCACCATCCATATACATTTGTTGATGAAACCTTGATGCTTTTTTTGTTGCGAGAAGACTTTTTAGATGTTTTGCCCGTTTTTCAAGTGCGACAGTTTGCTCAGCAGTTTGTGAGTTATGTTACTGCGCTATATAGTGACCTATACAATAAAATAGAAAAATCGCAGGATATATCTGATGAGGATATCAAGTCGTTGAGAAAGATGGCGACAGAATTTTCTAAGGTCTTTGTTTCAGATACCAAGATTTAAAATAGAGAAGTTTGAACTTTGTTATTTTTCATGTTGTGTATTATAATTATACATATAAGCGCCTGTAGCTCAGTTGGATAGAGCGACAGATTTCTAATCTGTAGGTCGCAGGTTCGATTCCTGCCAGGCGCACCACCAGCATCCTGCTGGACCGGGTGATAAGTCGCTGGCAAGGATGAGAAGTTTATCCTGAGCGAAGTCGAAGGGATTCCTGCCAGGCGCACCAGCTTTCGCTAAAGCTTCAGCTGGCGGGGCCACTTTTTTCAAGGAATTGATATTCATAATTAAGAAGATATTGTTAGCACAAAGCGAAAGCTGTCCGCCGAAGCCTTGGCGCAGGCTGGACGGATCATAAAGTTTTGAGAGATTCTTTCGCTAAAGCTTCAGCTGGCGGGGCCACTTTTTTCAAGGAATTGATATTCATAGCTAAAAAGATATTGTTAGCACAAAGCGAAAGCTGTCCGCCGAAGCCTTGGCGTAGGCTGGACGAATCATAAAAATGTATTACGTATATATCATTCGTTCTATCAATTATTCTGATCGTATATATGTGGGATGTACAACAAATTTAAAAAAACGTTTATCTGATCATAATTGTGGAACAACGTTTCATACTAAAAAATATAAGCCATGGGAATTGGTAGTTTTGCTGGGTTTTAAAGATGAAATGAAGGCTGTTGAATTTGAAGGGTATTTAAAGTCGGGATCAGGAAGAGCCTTCAGAGATAGGCGATTTCTTTAGGGCCTGCTGGACCGGGTGATAAGTCGTTGGCAAGGATGAGAAGTTTATCCTGAGCGAAGTCGAAGGGATTCCTGCCAGGCGCACCACCACCAACGTCCCGTTGGATCGGGTTTTGACATTACTGGTACTAAAAGTGATTTTGTTAGAAAAGCCGCTCGTCCTGAGCGAAGTCGAAGGGCCTGCTGGACCGGGTTTTAACATTATTGGTTCTATCTAGAGTTTTGATAGTAATATTGCCTACCCTGGGTGATTTTGTGTTAGCGAAATTGTGCCGAAGGGATTCCTGATTTAATTATAGTTTGTTTACGCATGCAAGAAAAAAAACTGTTTATACTGATATTTTGGCCAATTATATGCTAAAATAAATTATATGTTTTTATTTTATTTAGGACATTTATGTTTACAAGTGAATCAACAAGAATCTCTCTTTTTCACGGCAAACAAATACGAAGAATTTTTTTTGAAAATGAATGGTGGTTTTCTGTTATTGATGTTATTGCCTTTCTTACTGACAGTAAAAACTCTCGTGATTATTGGCATAAGATGAAAATAAGAGAAAAAAGTACTTCTGCTATTGAACTGTCGACAATTTGTCGACAGTTCAAACTGACAGCTAATGATGGAAAGCAGCGAGAAACGGACTGTGCCAATACCGAAGGTTTATTTCGTATTATTCAATCCATTCCATCACCTAAAGTAGAACCGTTTAAAGTTTGGTTGGCAAAAGTCGGGAAAGAACGTATAGATGAAATTGAAAATCCTGAGCTTGGCATTGATAGAGTTAAAGGCATTTATGAAAAAAAAGGTTACAATAGAGACTGGATTGATAAAAGAATGCGTGGCATATCTGTTCGTCAAAGTTTAACTGATGAATGGGTAGAAAGAGGCGTTAAAAGATCAATTGACTACGCAATTTTAACTAATGATATTATGCAAGGAGCTTTTGATTTAAAGGTCAGGGAATATAAAAAAATCAAAGGTCTTGAACGGGAAAATTTGCGAGACCATATGACTGACTTAGAGCTTATTATAACCATGCTTGGAGAGGCAACAACAACTCAAATTACGCAGCAAAAAAGTTCTAAAGGGATAGAAAGCTTGAGATGTGATGCAAAATTGGGAGGAGTTGTTGTTGGAAGAACACGAAAAGATATAGAGCAGCAAGTTGGTAATAAAGTAATTTCAGAAGAAAATTTTCTACCAAGTAAAAACAGGAAGATTAAAAATTTAACTGATTTAGACAAATAACAATTGTTTGATAGAGGTTATATTAATATTTTCAAATGAAAGAGTTTTAAAATGGTCCGATAGGGCATGCAGCCAGTTTTTGTTTATCCGTGCATGTTTGGTAAAAGGTGACGGCCGGGCCACTTTTTTCCGTTATTTTCTTGGCTTTTGTTCTTAATAGCCGTTGTTGTATTTAGATGTTTCTGGTATTTTTAGTGCATATTACATACAGTTTTATGAAAGGTTTTTGTGAAAAAATTATTTTTGATATTTAACCTTATAATATGTGCTACGTCTGCGATGGATACAAAGGATAAAGTTGATAAAACATCTGTAGATGAAGAGCTAAAGCTGAAAAATGAACAATTGGAGGATCAGATAAGAGCTTTAAAGGTTGTAACAGCGCGGTTGGCAACGGAAACTAGAAATAGTTTTGTTAGTCTTTTGTCTCACCTTAAAGCACCTGGGAGAGAGGATGCTGAGGCAAATTTTTTAAAATCAATAGAATCCATTAGTAAGATATCTTTAAACTTATCTTTGCAATTGTTAGACGAAAATTCGAGCGACGGTGTTTTTGATGATAGTAGTCTTGAGAAAGACTAATTTGTCAAAAGTGTTTTTGCAAATTCCGTTTTTGCAGTAACCTGAGAATAAAAAAGATTTTGTATGAAATATAAAGACGAAATGCTTAATATTATTAACGGCCACTTGCCTAGTGTGAAGGTGTATTTATATGGATCTCGGGCGCGTGGTGATCATAGTGCCGCCTCTGATATTGATATTGCGCTTGATGTTGGTGAGAAAATAGATTTTGGCATAATTGGAAATATCAAGGAAGCGTTGGGGGAATCCACGATACCGTTTTTTGTAGATGTTGTCGATTTAAAGAATGTTTCTTCCGATATGAGAGATGAAATTTTGAAGGATGGTGTAATATGGCAGACTTGACTAAACGATATGAAACATCAGCGCGGGCAATTGAAAGCCTTCGGATTGCTCTTGAAAAAATAGAAGGTTCTCAATGTTGCGAATCTGACGAGGAATATCGTACGTTTCGCGATTCTGAAATTAAACGGTTTGAGATATCATTAGATACTTTGTGGAAATACCTTAAACATTATTTAGAAAAAAAGACTGGTGTTGTGCAAAATTCGCCTAAATCAGTATTCAGAGAATGCTTAAAGGCTGGCATTGTAGATGAACAAGAGGTTACCTTAGCTTTAAAAATGGTTGATGCACGAAATATGACATCTCATATCTACAAAGAAGAGATAGCTGAAGAAATCAGTACTCATATTCCTGCGTATTATGAATTGATGAAAAAGTTTATTGATCGAGCCGTTATATAAAAAGGCCCTCCTAATATTGGCCTGAGCTCTTATTTATGATTTTTCTTATGATGGTTGATAGAGTGTGAGGTTGAACTGATCGTAGTAGTCCATCGATTCAAATCGATTACTTGTATTTAGGAAATTTCTGAATTTCGCATTATTATCAAAAATAATCATGTGTGAGCCTGGGCTTCCGTCACGTTTTCTGTGAGAATCAGTAAAAAACCTAAAATTTCAAGGTTTTGACTTGTTGTTTGACTCCTGCTACAACTATACAATCAAGATTTTTTTAATGTTAATTTGAGGATCAAGTATATGAAGTGTTCTGTTGGTTTATTATCGTTCTTGTCGTTGTTTTCAGCAGGAGCCTTGGGTTGCAGCATTGTAGGTTATATTGGCGACAAACCATGCAAAAATATTATTTTGGAGCAGCTTTCGCAGCTTGAGTATCGTGGCTATGATTCAGCTGGTTTTGCGTGTTTGCATCCACAGAGTAATCGGTTGGTGTGTATTAAGCGTACTGGAAGATTGCAAAATTTAGTTAATGCTCTTAATCGTGATCCGATTGAAGCGCATATTGCGATTGGTCATACTCGTTGGGCGACTCATGGCCCCGCAACAGAAGATAATGCGCATCCACATTGTGATACACCGCATTCATTGGCATTGGTGCACAATGGTATTATTGAAAATCATTTTACATTGCGTGACGAGTTATTGAAAAAGAACTGTAAGTTTGTTTCGGCGACAGATACTGAGGTAATTGCACATCAATTACATATTATTTTGCGTGAAAAAAATGATTTGAAAGATGCCGTTCTTGGATTAGTTAAAAAACTAAAAGGTACATACGGTATTGTTGGTGTCGTTGAAAAGTTTTCAGATACATTGGTAGCGATACGCAAGGGTTCACCTCTATGTCTTGGGGTTGGTCAAGGAGAGATGTTTGTTGCGTCCGATGTTTTAGCATTTAATCGTTTTGCAGATAAAGTCATTTACTTGCCAAATAAAAGTTTCGCATTAGTTAAAAAAGATGGAGTAAAAATCTATGACTTTAATGGCGAAGAGATTGAGGTGCAAGCACTGCCGATAGAAGTTAAAAATACGGTTTCTCATAAGAATGGACAAGATCACTTTATGCTTAAAGAGATTTATGAGCAGCCACAGGCGATTGAAGCAACTGTTAATTTTTATCGATCAATTAAGAAGAATTTCAACAAATATATTAATGTGACTGATTCGTTTATTAAAAATTTTAAAAGTATCGAGATTGTTGCATGTGGCACTTCATGGCATGCTGGTCGTATCGGTCAATTTTTCTTTGAATTGCTAGGAAAAATTCCAACTGGTGTTCACTTAGCTTCCGAGTTTCGTTATAGTCCGTTTGTTTCACGTTCAGATGCGCTATATATTTTGATTTCTCAGTCTGGTGAAACGGCAGATACGCTTGCAGTTCTTCGCCGACTAAATAAAAATAAGTTGCAAACATTAACGATCACAAATGTTGCATCTAGTACCATGGCCCGTGAGAGTTGCGGTGTGCTTCAGACACTTGCTGGCCCTGAAGTTGCTGTTGCTTCAACAAAGGCTTTTACGACGCAACTAACAGCGCTTTATTGGTTAGCGCATTATTTTGCTTATAAAAAAGATATATTGAGTGAGTATGATTTAAAGCAAGCGGAAAAAGATCTCATTGAAACGGGTGTCGTTCTGCAAAAAACAATTGATCTCAATAAGGAACAAATTATTAATTCTATCGCCAAAAAATATAGCGCATTTCAACGCTTTTTCTTTTTAGGGCGCCATGTAGGTTACCCATTTGCAATGGAAGCTGCTCTTAAATTAAAGGAAATTTCGTATATTTTTGCCATGGGCTATCCGGCAGGTGAGTTGAAGCATGGTTCGATTGCGCTTATCGATGAACAAACGCCCACGGTAGTTTTTTCGAGTGTTGATCCGGTGATTTATCAAAAAATCGTGTCGAATGTGCAAGAAGTGAAGGCGCGTAACGGCAACGTTATCGTTTTCGCCTTTGAAGGACAAGATGAGTTAGTAAAGCTGGCAGATCAAGCGTTTATTGTGCCTCGTGTTAAGCTTTTGCTTGAGCCATTAGCAATGAGTGGTACGATGCAATTTTTTGCATATCAAATTGCTAAGGAGCTTGGGCGAGATATTGATAAGCCGAGAAATTTAGCCAAATCAGTTACGGTAGAATAAATGTTGCTGGGCAAGAGCGTTTTATGTAAAAGTGCGTTAATCATAGCGAGATGAATAAAAAAAAGAGCGCTCGGTCATCATTCGATGAGCACGAGCGCTTCCTCCATTTCCCCGTAGGGTCTTTTAAGAATCTTTTGTCGTTCAGGCTATGCCTGTTCAGGATAATCCTGTTCAGGATAATCCTGTTCAGCTATACCTGTTCAGCTATACCTGTTTAGGCCTTGCCTATTCAGGCTATGCCTGGTTTTTCAATTTTTTGAGAGCTTTAACTGGATCCTTTGTTTTGAATATTGCGGATGCTATAGCAACATCGTCAACACCAGCTTTAATTAGCTCCGGTAAGTTTTCTTCATTTATACCGCCATCCATTGCGATTCGAAATGTTAATTTATTTTTTTTGCGATATTTATTAAGCTCTTTTACTTTTGTAAGTGTTTGTGGAATGAATTCTTGTCCTGAGAATCCAGGACGTACTGACATAACTAACACTTGATCAAGATCTTTGATAATCGATATAGCATTGTCAATCGACTCATCTGGGTCAAGTGCCAAGCTTGCCTTCCAACCTTTCTTCTTGATCTGCTTAATAAAATTGCTTGGTTTTGGAATAGTCGTCTTGTGAAATGCAATAATAGAATTTTCTGGTAATTGAAGATAATCAATAAACTTCTCTGGATGCTCAACCATAAGGTGTACACAAAGCTCTTTAGATGTGGTTTTTGCAATCATGTTAATAATGTGCGGCCCAAACGTTAAGTTTGGTACGAAATGGAAGTCCATTACATCAAGATGAAAACCGTCGCAATATGGCTCTAATTTCTTAATTTCTTCTTTTAGCTCTAAAATATTTGCTGACATCAAAGATGGAAATATTTTAATCATTTTTTATCCCTATTTGTATTAACCCATCTTAGCAACTATTATAAGGTGAAAAAAAATAAAAATCAACAATATGAAAACAATTCTTGCTGCTACTCCTGTAAAGTTATTGTTTTTTTTGCTTTTTCCGATTTTATTTTAGAAATAAACATGATAGAATAAATGCATAATATAACGAAATGCTAAAGGATTTATGATGCAAAGTGGTGATATGCGCGTTGGAATGCTTGTTTTGATGCAGAAGGATCTAGAGAAAGCCGTTGAATTTTACAAAAAGATAGGGTTGCCTGTTATTTTTCATCTTGAAGGCAAATGGGCAGAAATGTCAGTTGGTGATGTAAAGTTTGGTCTTTGTCCTACCGATCAAGATCTTCCAGATCGCCATACAGGGATTATTTTGGAGGTTCCTGATGTGGGACAAGCTTATAAGGAACTTAAGGGCTTAGGTGTCGAGTTTATTCGCGAGCCCTCCGAAGCAGTTCATGGCATCATGACCAGTATGAAGGATCCCGGTGGAAACATTCTCGATTTATATCAGCCTACCCCTGAAAAAGTCAAAGAAATGGTTGAAAAACTCCGCAAGGAAGAGGCTCAAAAAGCTGCCCAGGAAGGCGATAAGGTAGAAAAGTAAAGTTTTACAATTAGACACAAAATTGCTATAATAGAGTAATTGCTGAAAATGGGGGTTTTTATGTATAAGGCGTTATTCTGCGTTGTTGTAAACATAGTTTTTTTAAGTTCTTTTTCTTTGTCCTATTCAATGGACTCGGATTTTCCGTCTGGGTTACCTCGAGGATATCCTTCTGAGCGAGATGCGTCTGTAGTTGTGGTAGCGCAAAGCAGGTGGCCGTTAGGTTCGTTTGTGTTTGGCCGTCTGTGCCAGAATGGGGCAGTGCCTGTTTTTAATCTGTCGACTGGAATTGATCGAGCAGCCCTTTTTTTCCAAAGAAAAATTGTCGGTTGGGATAAAAATTGTGAAAATATTATAGATCCTGCATCTGGCGCAGGAATAGTTTTAAAAGAATGGCGTCGGTTTCGACCGTTTGAGATGGTAAAGGGTATGTTTAGAAGGCTTCGTAGGCCTAGAGGGTCCTGCCCAAAAGGAAAGGTTTTTGGGTCTTATGATTCAAGTGATTATGAGAGGTCTGACAAGCGTATCAAAGATATAAAGCGTTTTGAGTCTGCAGTTGCTGGTCGCAATGGCTTGGTTGGCAGGGGCTGGCTTTCTTTTGTAAAGTGGCGCTATTCAATTAATCAGACTGACATTGATAAGGTTGCTGAATTGCAGGATAAAGGGCAGAGTTTTTCAGGTTACATGGAAAAAGGGGAAAGTTTTTTCGGTAAGCATGGTTTTACGCGTGCT